>MDSY01023731.1_pt1 | contig 30473 bp, 30 predicted proteins | sample 811131 | NCBI WGS metagenome assembly MDSY01 (sample SAMN05326643, study PRJNA326480) | marine metagenome | isolation source: seawater | place: Atlantic Ocean: South West | collected 2010 | reverse complement strand
TTTTATCTGGATGTAACCATATACCAGTAGTAGAAAAGTGGTCCCATTCAAAAGAGCGTTGATGGTAGGCAGTATTGACACATCAATAGCTCCATCTAAGCCTTTGGGTCTAGGTCCGAGGATAAGAAATGCTACAATTAAACTAATAGAAATGGAAATCAAATAAATGAGCTTTATCCAAAATTTGTTGTCTTTTTTCATTATGATACTAATGAGTCTACTATGATTATGGTGAGAAGGGTGGGAAGATAGAAAACTGATGCCTTCAGTAATAATTTTGCATTTTCAAATGAATAGTTTTTTAATAATGGAAGACTTGAAAGTAAATAAAAAACCCCTAGCAGAAATGCACCCCAAAAATAAATTTCCCCTAGTAACCCCATTGAAAAAGGCATTAACGATACAGGTATCAAAAGTAATGCATGCCATATGATTTGCCTGTTAGTTCTTTTTCCATCGGTTTCTATGGCAGGAAGCATTTTTAATTTTGCTTTTTTGTAATCATCCTTGCAGATAAAGGCAATTGCAAAAAAATGAGGATGCTGCCACAAAAAAAGAATAGCAAATAAAACCCAAGCTTCTGGATCCAGTTTTCCCGATGCTGCCACCCAGCCACCAACAGGCGGTAAGGATCCTGGTATGGCGCCAATGGAGGTATTTAACCAAGTGATTCGCTTGAGGGGTGTATAGACGAAAAGATATAAAAATGTTGTTAAAATAGCTAATATTGCAGTCAACTTGTTTACGAAAAGAAACAAGACCAGTGTTCCAACAATCGTTAAAAGAACTCCATAAGCTCTTGCATTTTTTGATGACACTAAACCTAATTGAATTGGTCGCGAAGCTGTACGATCCATCATTAAATCTGTTTTTTGCTCAGCAAAATGATTTAATGCGCCAGCTCCTCCAGATACGAGGAAGGATCCCAAAAGCGTCAAAATTAACGTATTTTTCTCAAAAACTCCATGACCATGGGAGCCTAAATAATACCCTAGTGCAGTAGAAATAATAATCATTGCTGTAATACTTGGTTTCATTAATTCTATATACGCTCCAGCTATTGATGTCGCAGGAGATGGTTTACGCTTCATCAGTTACCCTGCTTATCTTAACAAAACGATCTAGATCTTTTTGAATATTTAACATCTCTTGTCTATCAGTACCATCGTAATATTTTCTGATCTGGCCCTTGTGATCAATTAATACGAATTTAATGGCGTGTCCTTCTGGAAGATTTCTCGAAAAAAGCAAAAAACCATCTTCACAAATCGACTTGATAGATTCTATTTCTCCAGTTAAAAAATGCCACCGGTCGTCGTTTACACCATAAGCTAAAGAATATTCCAGAAGAGTGATTTCAGTGTCACGATCGGGATCTACTGTGATAGATACAAACTGTACCTCAGGATTAGAACTATTCCCCTCATACAATGACTTCATATTATTTGACATCATGGGACATGGGCCTAAACAATTGGTGAAAATAAAATCTAATATAGTGACTTTTCCGAGAAAATTTTGATCTGTAAAAGTGATTCCATTTTGGTTAGTAAGTGACAAAGAGGGAACATCCTTTATAACAGGAATTTGATTTTCAAGACTTTTAATATCTGCAATCCAGTACAAAATTGAAAAAAAAAGGAAAATTAGTATAAATAATGGTACTTTGCTTTTTTTTGTCTTAATCAATGTTAAAATATTTTTAAGTTTGATACTCTAAAATTATAGAAATATACCAATATGTTTTCGAAAGTTTTTTTGTTTATCAAAATCATGCTTAACAAATTATTCCAAAGTTATGGTGACAGTAACCCATTTCCTCTTACTTTCACCAAAATTGCAATGGTGATTTTATGGCTCTAAATAGAATCAGCCCAGGATCAAAGTGTACAATAATTGAAACAGGGGAAAAAGGAATTATAAAGAAGATATTTTTTTACCCAACTAAGTTTGAAATCGAATTTTCTGACGGCAGTATCGAGCATCATACTTCAAAAGATATCAAAATAACCGGAATCAAACAAGATTTCGCTATCCTCAAAAAACCGGAAATACCTAATGACGGTATAGGAGAAATGTGGTCAGAGTTTTCCTCATTTGAAAGTCGCAGTGTTGTAAAACATCATTTCTCAACCACCAAACCTATAATGTGGGAAATGTTAACAAGCTTAAATTTGTACAACATATGGTTCTACGGTATCCAGAGATCACTCCCACTTCTTGAAATGGAAAGATACGTTCACAAATATTCCTTTTCAAAAATGAAAATTGAGCCCGGTGCATTTTTTAAAATTAGACCAATGACTATCGCGCCTTGGTTCAAATGCAGGATTATGACTGTGGAAAAAGAAAAAAAATTTGGATTTACTTTTAAAACAAATCCATTCAATGAAGAATACGTTCAATTCAAAATAGACGATGCGAGTAGAGGCATATGGTTAACATGTACAAGAACCTCAAAAGGTATCTTTTCTCTGCTTTCACAGTTTAATTGGGATAATAAATCTAAGATACTTCAGGAATTAGATAGAGTTGTTCCAAGAACTTTCGAAAATACTAGTTTTACGCAAGAAGTTGAGCAGGAGACATCTGATCGCGGTGGTTTTGATAATTTATCTAAAGAGGAAATAGTTGCCTATCTGGTAAATAAAGGCATGGATGGAGACATGGACGTTGTAAATGCCCATGAAGATAAGGTTGCTCGCGGAAAAGCTAAAGCCATGATAGTAAAAATTAAAAGAGGTGCTGCCGAAAAACCAAAAATGCCTGAAATTTCTGGTTCTCCTCAAAATGATAATAATTTAAAAACTGAAACCAAAGAAGAGATAATGACTAGACTTATACCACTCGGATTGGATGGTAATATGGATGAAATAAACGCGCTTGAGGATAGAGTCCTCCGTGGTAAAATTAAAGCTGCAATTGTCAGAGCAAAAAGAGATAAAAAATAACTGTGTCAGATAATCAAAAATCAGTGTTAACAAAAACGCAAATAATATCAATGATAGCTTGCACTATCCTTTTGGTTATTTATGTAACCTTAGTAACATGGGTTCTGTAATTAAATGGATTGGCTGACTCTTGATTGGTTGATGAAAAATTTAGAATGGGCTGTGGCCATTCTTTTGATTGGATGTGTAATTCTATTTTTTTTCCCTGTCTTACTTGGCTGGCAATTGAAACAAGATGAGAAAAAAAAACAATTGAAAACCAAATGATTCAAAATGGAAACAATCCCGTTTATCAGTATTCTCGTTCTAATATTCTCTCTGATTATTGTTGGGGAGATCATAAAACTAAAAAAGGAGGTTCGAAGACTTTCAAAAGCGTATAATATTCTAAAAGCAAAAAAATTGAAAAATGAATTAAAATAACGATCCTTATTAATTTTCATTTTTGATTTTGAACCTTAGCCCCTAACGTAAATAAATTATAGTCTTGTATTATCGACATTATGGAAAAAAACATGCAAACACCGACTGAATTGGGTAAATCGGACTCTAGCCGAATTTATACACTATTTTACTCATTTTTTTTAGTTCCATTTATGATAGCGATTTTCGGAGCTATATTTTTTCTTTTATTCCGATTCATAACATTTGAAACCAATGACGCATCAGAGCTGTTAAACCAAGTTAAAATCGGCTCTGCCACCAAAAGATGGCAATCTGCTTTTGAACTCTCAAAAGTCCTTAATAATCCGAAAACTGTTCCAGATGATCTTACGTTTAAGAATCAAATGATATCAGCATACAAACATTCAATAAATGATGATCCTTTAGTTCGTGCTTATCTTGCTATTGCTATGGGAGCAACAGGAGATAATTATTATTCTGAAAACCTAATTGAAGGGCTTACAGATGACTCCCGAGAATCCCGATTGGCTGCGATTCAAGCGGTGGGTATGGTAAAAGCAAAATCAGCAGTTACCACGTTATCAAAAATAGTAAAAAACTCAGATTATAGTGATGAGAGGCTAGCAGCTACAATGTCCCTAGGATTCATTGGTGATATAGAGACTATTCCAGTTCTGACTGAATTACTCGAAGATGAGGAACCAAACATAAGATGGGATGCAGCTATAGGACTTGCAAAGATGGGTGAAAAATCTTCAATACCAATTATTGAAAACTTAATGGATCGAAACTATCTTATGACTTTTCCAGAGTTAGATTATAATGAGATCAACAAGGTAATTTTAGTAGCGATAGAAACTACAGCATTAATAAAAGATAGTCGTTTCAAATCAAAATTAATTCTTCTAGCGGAGTCTGATGAAAATCTCACTGTTCGCGATGCAGCTATAAAAACCTTAAAAACATCATATGATAGGGTAATTTAACTTATGTCTGAAAAAAAAATAGTGCCAAATGCCTCTGTTGGATCCTCAGCAGAGAACTCATTTAAAAGTCCTGAGGTAACGAGAAGAGGATTTTTTAGCTGGTTATCGTTAGGATGGGTAGCATACATCGGTGTGACTGGGGGGTTTTTCACAATGATCGCTCGTTTTTTGTTCCCAAATGTACTATTTGAACCACCGCAAACATTTAAAATTGGCTTTCCAGAAGACTTTTCTCGTAACAGTGTTGATATAAAATATAAAAAAGAATATAACGCCTGGATTGTCCGTGATGAAGAGTCAATTTTTGCTCTCTCCACTGTTTGCACACATTTGGGATGTACTCCAAACTGGTTGCCTGTTGAATCAAAATTTAAATGCCCATGTCATGGGAGTGGATTCAGGATGACAGGCATTCATTTTGAAGGGCCAGCCCCAAGACCTCTAGAGAGATTCAAAGTTAGTTTAGCTAGCGATGGACAGATTTTGGTCGACAAAACTAAAAGCTACAAATGGGAAAAAGGAGAGTGGGACAATCCTGACTCATTTTTAAAAGTTTAATTACGTAACAAATGAGCGTAAATCTAAAAAATGAAAGATAAAAAAGAAAATAAATCCATTTTAGAAACTTTGGGGAATTCCCAAATTTGGAAGTCAATTATCCGTTCTGGAATTCCCCACACCAGACGACAAAGAATGCATGCAGTGCTTGGTAGCGTTTTCCTACACCTCCACCCAGCTCGGCTACCGAAACATGCAGTAAAAGTTGGCTACACATGGTGTATGGGGGGACTATCATTCTTTTTGTTTGTAAACTTGACTATAACAGGAATATTGCTCATGTTTTATTATAGGCCTACCGTAGAGTATGCTTATACGGATATCATTGATCTCACCGAGCAAGTACCCTTAGGTATTATGAGAGAGTTGCATCGATGGGCTGCTCATGCGATGGTTTTAGTTGTTTGGCTACATATGTTGCGAGTGTTCATGACAGGATCATACAAACCACCAAGAGAATTTAACTGGGGTGTTGGAGTTTTGTTAATGACCTTGACAATGTTTTTATCATTCACCGGCTACCTATTACCGTGGGACCAACTTGCAATTTGGGCTGTTACAGTAGGGTCTAACATGGCAAGGGCGCACCCGTTCATTGGTCATGAGGGTCCTGGAGCTAGTTTACTTGCGATAGGAGATATCAATTTAGTACATATTGGATCTGATGTTCGATTTGCTCTAATTGGGGGTCGCTTTGTAGGAGAAGCAACATTACTCCGGTTCTACGTTATACACTGTATTGCAATACCGTTTATAATGATGATTTTTATGGCGGTTCACTTCTGGCGTATCAGAAAAGATGGTGGGATTTCAGGCCCATTGTGAGGAACATTAATTGAATGTTAGATTTATTTAAGAATTCAGTAGATTTTTTATCAAAACCTACAATTAGTTTTACCATTCTTACGGTTTTGACTCCCATACTCTTTCCACCTACAGACTGGTTTGAAAAAGTAAATAGAAAGTTTAAGTTCTATCTTCTTTGGACAAAAAAAGGTTGCGCCTTGGCGATGGTTGCAATAACGTTCTTTTTTGCTGTTGGATTCCTAGATGAAAACTTCAGCATTATCTTAACAAAAGCAGATAATTTTCCCATCATTTTAATGGTCTACTCTATTTTTTTCTTTACATGGCTAGGAATGAACAAAGCCTACACAAATGACCGGAGATTAGAACAAGGTTTAAAACCTTCGGAATACAATGATCCCGATGATAAGGTTCTTGTCTGGCCTGATCTAGTTTATATTGAGTTTATCGCACTAATTTTATTCACAGTCTTTCTTGTTGTTTGGTCGATACTTGTTCCTGCGCCTCTAGAAGAACCGGCAAACCCTGCCGCAACGCCTAATCCTTCCAAAGCGCCATGGTATTTTTTAGGCCTACAAGAAATGTTAGTCTATTTTGACCCATGGATTGCAGGTATTCTTCTTCCAATTTTCTGTGTTGTAGGCCTCATGGCGATCCCGTACATGGACATAAACAAAAATGGTGACGGATATTATTCTTTTAAAGAAAGGCGTGTTGGTATATTTATTTTTATGTACGGATGGATAGTATTGTGGCTATTCCTTATTGTTTTAGGTACGTTTTTCAGAGGTCCCAACTGGAACTTCTATGGCCCTTTTGAATATTGGGATAGTCATAAGGTTGAAGCCTTAAATAATGTGAATTTATCAGAGTATTTCTGGGTAAAACTGCTAGGATCTGGACTCCCAGAAAATATTATCATAAGAGAAATAACTGGATTTATCCTTGTCGGTTTATATCTTTTCATTCTGCCTGTTCTCTTGGCCCAAACTTGGCTCAAAGACACTCTTAAGTCCTATGGTCCAATTCGCTACGTCGCATTAATGACTTTCGGACTCGTTATGTTATCTCTGCCAATTAAGATGTATTTCAGATGGGTATTTAACCTCAAATATTTCATCGCCATACCCGAATACTTTTTCAACATTTGACAAAATAGTTCATTATGTTTAACAATGACGAAAGATATTGGGATATAACGCTTTTAAATAAGTGGTTTGGAATATCCTCCGTACTATTCATGGCCGTCACAATTTGGATATATGTTGATGACAACGATGATGAATTCAAAGATTATCAGAGAGAATTTCGAAAGCTTCAAATTGAAGTTGCTAAGGATCAGCTAAAGCAAGATTCCCTGGATATTGCCGCCGAAAAAGATTCATACATGGAAGCAGTCCAGGCAGAACAAAAAATATTTGATAATAAAAGAAATCAAATGGACCAGCTAGAAAATGATCTCAAAGAGTTCAAAAGCCGACATTACAGCGAGAATATGAACTATCAAAGTCATAAGGCAAACGTTGATGCATTAAAGTACCTTGCAGAGGCTGAAAATGCTCACTCTGAGAGTGATGACCATGGATCTCGCTACAAGGATGAATATTTAAAATCTCTAACAAAACTTGATGAATTAAGACTCATACGTGAAGAGACAGAGATTAAAATTTCAGAAACAGAAAAAAATATAAAACTACTAAAATCAGGTTTAAAAAAGAGTAAAGATAATTTATCCTCATACACAAAACAATACGACCTAACTGAAAATAAACTCTCCAAACTTGACAGAGAAAAAATGACCTTTGCTAACAAGTTAGGAGACGTTGTTAGAGATCTTCCCATTCTTGATTTTTTAGATCCTTATTACAAAGTCAACCAAATCGTAGTTGCTGATGTAAAGTATGATGTTAATTTTGCTGCTGTACCTGTGGTGGATAGATGCACTAGTTGTCATCTGGGAATTGACAACCCCGATTTTGTTGATGCGCCCCAACCATACACAACCCACCCAAATCTTGATTTATACATTACCTCCAGTTCACCACATCCTATGAATAACTTTGGGTGCACCAGTTGCCATGCTGGCCGAAGTCGAGGTACCTCTTTTGTATCATCCTCTCATAGCCCTAATAGTCCTGAAGATAAAGAAAGGTGGGAAGAAGAATATGACTGGAAAAAAAATCATCACTGGCTTACTCCAATGCTTCCAACGAGATACACTGAAGCGAGTTGTTTCAAATGCCACTCAAATACAAGTGATCTAGCTGGTGCTGAGAAACTAAATTTCGGTTTATCACTTGTAGATCATGCTGGTTGTAATGGATGCCACTACAATGCTGACTGGGTTAGTAGAGGCAAAGCTGGTCCAAATCTTAAAAAAATTAATGAAAAGTTAAATGAAGACTGGGTGGCAAAATGGATAAAAAATCCACGCCATTTTCGATACAATACTCGAATGCCCGCGATTTTTGAGCAACCAAATCAGGAAGATCCAAAAATTACAGCTTACAATGATGTTGAAATAGCAGGTATAACCCAGTATCTATTCGCTGATAAAGAAATAGATCAAGGTCAAGATAACCAAAGTTTTATTGGGGATGCTGAAAACGGAGAAAAACTATTTAGCTCAATAGGCTGTATGGGATGCCATGTAGCAGAGGATAATCCTGAGAAAGCGCCACACATAAATACCTATAAAAATTTGACTAAAGTCCAAGGTCCTAATCTAATTGGTATGGGGTCAAAAGTCAGCTCTGAATGGCTTTACAATTGGTTAATGAATCCCCAAGCTTATATGCCAGATACAAGAATGCCCAATCTGAGGCTTGAATCACAACAGGCTAAAGACTTAACAGCCTATTTACTAAATTATGAAAATAAATCTTTTGATGATTCAGAACCGCACAAATATGATGACAATTTACTTGATGAACTAACTGTTAATTGGTTAAAAAAATCAAACCCAGAAAAATTTGCCCTAGCCAAAGCAGAACAAATGACTAAAAATGATAAACTTAATTTCATTGGAGAGAAGAGTATACGACATTATGGATGTTTTGGATGCCACAACATTGATGGTTTTGACGATGCTAAACCTATTGGAGTGGAGATAACTGAAGAAGGATCTAAGCCAGTTGGAAAATTTGATTTTGGACTATTTCATGATATTGAACACACAAATTATTCCTGGATTGAAAATAAATTAAGGACACCTCGCATATATGATAGAGGTAAAGAAAGCGACCATCTTGATCTCCTAAAAATGCCTAATTTCTATTTTTCTGAAGAAGAAATTGAGGCTATCACAACTGCCGTTTTATCTTTTAATTCTAATAAAGTTAACGATAATCTATTAGCATACAAAAAAGATCCAAATATTTACAAAGAGGGTCATCGCTTAGTAAAGCAATATAATTGCCAAGGTTGTCATTTAATTCAAAACAGAGGAGGACAACTTGTTGAACATATTGGCCCTCCTGAATATGGGCCTCCAAATCTTAATTCGGAAGGGCGAAAAGCTAATCCTGATTGGTTGTTATCGTTTTTCAATAATCCGTCAATCATTAGACCAAACCTTCAAGTAAAAATGCCAAGTTTCCATCAAATATCAGACAAAGATTGGGATGCAATGATCGCTTACTTTCAACACATGGATGGGGAACAAATTAGCTATAGAAGTGACCATGATTATGATGAAATGAGTACGGGGTTCCATGCTGGAGAAAAACTTCATGAATTTGGGCAATGTAACAGTTGTCACTTTTATGGAGAAGAATTTCCGACAGGCGAACCGCCAACATGGGCTCCAAACCTTGCACTAACCAAAGAGCGCTTAAACCCCGACTGGGTTGTCGAATGGTTAAAAAACCCTCAGGAAATTATGCCTGGTACTAAAATGCCTGCACCATACCTTCCGGATAATGAAATACTTTCTATTGACGGAGCTGAAAAAGATTGGGGTAGCGAACTCATAGAACTTAACGGAGATACAACTGCTATGTTGAACGGCTTAAGGGATTATTTATGGGATATTGAGGGGCCCGCAAACATCGATTACTTAATTAAAGATTATTTTAAAGAAAATGGTTACAATTTTGAAGAATCAGGTGATGAGGATTACGAGGAAGATGACTGGGACGAAGAAGATGATTGGTAGCTATGAAGACAGTTCAAATTAAGTGTGGAATTAGAAAAAATTAAATCATTTTATTCCATAAGAATTTTTAATACGTTTTCAACTTCTTCAGTATTCCAATCATCTCCAGGCCAAGAGGCGAGTAACTCTCTGTCTGGTGAAACTAAAACAGATCGAAGGGTATGACCAATTTTGTTTTCATCGACACCCCAAAATGAACACCCAACCTGTTTAGCCAGTTGATAGACACCCTCAACGTGTCCAGTGCTTGATAACACATTCAAATTGGGTGTACCATCCAATAAATACCCATAAAATTTTCGTAGTACCTCAGGTGTATCATACACATAATCAAAACTGATCATTAAAAATTGGATTTGTTTTTCTTTAAAACTATTCGCTAAGTAGACATTTTTGGAAACAACTGCCGGGCACATATTTGGCATTGGACAGCGAGTGAAAATAAAAGAAATAAATCTATATAATCCATCTGAACTCAATAATTTGACTTCAATACTATCTAGGTCCAATAACGTAATATCATCGATTAATTCTCCGATTCCCCTTTCTGAAAATTGTTTATCCTCAAAAAAATCATCGTCTTCGAATTCTTTATTACTTTTTCCTACAACAAGAAAGTTCTTAGCGTAAGGGTTTGTCTGTTCCCAAATAAAATCAAAGTGAACACTATCCCCAATTTCTAGATTTTTAGCTATACTTTTGGTCTTAATACTAAAGGGCATAACCATTGGCATCATGAGATTTGGAATAGTATCATGCGCAATTATGATTTTCATTGAATCACTAGGTATCTTTTTGACCACTCCTTTCACAAAATATTTGCTTTCACTGGAACCACAACTGATTATTAATATTGAAGCAAAGTAATAAACAATTCTTATCATTTTTTAAAATCCAAAAAAAAAGGCGGAAAAATTCCGCCTTTTAAAAAAATATTATTTTTTCTTGGGTCTTGTGAAAGTAAAATCTTTTTTTGTATCACCCTTCCCAATTGTTACTGATGAGGTGAGTGGCTTCTTACTAAATTTCTCTTGCCAACATATCACTTCATATTCACCTGGAGGGATATCAGAGATAGAGTAATTCCCATCTTTGTCGGACACTGCAAAATACGGATGGTCAGAGACTAAAACCCATGTCTTCATCCATGGATGAACATCGCACTTAATATAGAATGGTTCAGGCTCTGATTTTTTGAAGGTCGCCTTCTTCTTCTTTACAACCCTTGGCATTGCGAAATTGAATTCCTTGTTGACCTTCGGCATTGAATGAATATTATGAAGAGTGGCATCACTATTTTTAATAAGCAATTCTTGACCAGCAATCATACCAAATACATGTGGTTTGTAAATACAACCTTTTTGGTCAAGAACAGCAGGCTCCGATGGAATTCCACCAGTATATTCTACTTTTTTTAAGTAGACTAGAGCCTCTTCCATAGAACCATCTTTTCCCATCTTAAAGTTCTCACTAAATACTGGCTCTGTATGAGAGGCTCCACAAACTGGGTCAGCATTCATTCTCAATTTTCTTTTCTTTGGTGGTTTACCATCGTATTTAACATTCCCACTTAAAGAACCTGCATAGATGAAGGAAAACAAAAGAGTTATAGATGAACAATAATGTATAAATTTATTTAGTTTCATAAAGCACCTTTTTTATTTTACAAAAATTACCACCTTTTACCACACAACAAGAAAAGAAAATTTTCCAACTCATTGAATTTTTGGCAAGAATTAGAAACTAGTTTTTACTTAATTTTTGGAAAGATATTTTACAGAAAATGTATTTATTCATGATCATTTGCTATCTATTAATGTTTGTCAACTTTATCAATTTGACGTTAACTGGCTTAGGAGGATACTTTGACTTTGAGGTGATTGGCGCTAGCCATACTAGATTTGCAATATTTATGATACTAATATTTACAATAACTGAGACTGTTGTTATGTATTTTTTTATTACAACAGGCAAAGCAATCAAAACTGCAATCAATGACGGCCTGGGTGAGCAGAAACTTTTGCAAAGAGAAAAAACGTTAAAAATGAAATTATTTCCACAATTAATGTTAACTATTCTTCTAGTTGGAGGTTGGTTTATTCATATTGGAGCTGTTGAGAACTCAGTTTTTACTGCTCCATTTCATTGGCCTCTATTTACAATTGCATATCTACATCATTGGTGGTCTCTAATCAGGAAAAATGATGCCTTCAGAGAACAACTTGCAATCATATCTGAACTCAGGCCTCAAACCCAGACTTAACCCAAGCAAAGTTGATGTATTATGCGGCCAAAGCGCTTGAGCTATTGGGCATGTTTATGCTTGGAGCTGGTTTTATCTTAAAATTTCCTTCACTTATGGATCCTAAACTACTACTTGGAAGTTTAATTTGCTTTGGTTCAGGATTGGTAATAGAAAAGTATATATTAAAGTAAAATTCATTGATTCTGAAGCCTTAAACATTTGTAAATTTGTCTATCAATATTAATATAAAACTTTAAACAGCGATGGCAAAACAATATAATTACTTTAAGGGTATCCCTGAATTACCTGACTACGCAAGGGAAAAAACAAAAAGGCCCAAGCTTATTGCTGTCGTTGATGAAGATAACTGCACAGGTTGCCAAGCTTGTGTTCCTTTCTGTCCAGTTGATTGTATCGAACCTGTCAGTAAGAATAAATATGAATTCCCTGTTATCCCGCCAGTGCAAGTTCGATTTGATGAATGTACCGGATGCCAAGTATGTGCTCGCGTATGTACAAAAATGACATGGGACTCAATAAGAATGCTAGACACTAACGTCTTTGAGGACAACTATAATTTAAAAATAAGCTGATTTTGGCAAATAATTCTATTTACTCCAGGAGTTGATAAGTTGAGCAATCAAAACCATCACAAAGAAGAAAATTTTATTCAAAAATATATTTTCTCTGTTGACCATAAAATAATCGGTCTGCAATATGGAATAACATCATTACTTTTTCTGTTAGTCGGGTTTGGCCTCATGATGGTAATGCGATGGCAACTTGCCTACCCTGAAACACAAGTGCCAATTGTTGGAAGTCTGCTAGGAGAAACTGGGATTCTTATGCCAGAAATATATAATTCACTTGGGGCAATGCATGGCACTATAATGATATTTCTAGGTATTGTACCCTTAGCCGTTGGTGCCTTTGGAAATTACATGGTTCCATTACAAATAGGCGCTCCCGACATGGCATTCCCAAAATTAAATGCTGCCAGTTACTGGACATACTTTGTTGGTGGAGTGATCATGATGGCAAGCTTCTTTACTCCAGAAGGAGCTGCTCGCTCCGGTTGGACGTCGTATCCTCCATTATCTATTTTTGAAAGCGGACAAACCATGTGGCTTATTTCAATGATTTTTCTGATAACTTCATCGCTACTAGGTTCTATGAACATTATTGTTACAATTGTCCAACTTAGAGCTCCTGGACTGACTTGGTTTCGGCTTCCTTTTTTTGTTTGGGCTCAATTTGTAACTTCTTTTTTACTTGTTCTTGCTTTCCCTCCGCTTGAGGCGGCCGCTGTTCTACAATTAATGGATAGGGTAGCAGGTACAAGTTTCTTTCTGCCCAGTGGTTTAGTCTACGCAGGAGGTGCAGTAGATGTATATGGTTCTGGCTCTCCGCTCCTTTGGCAACATTTATTTTGGTTTTTAGCACACCCAGAAGTTTACGTTTTGATTCTGCCTGCAATGGGAATTGTGGCAGAAGTCTTAGCTAATAACACAAGGAAACCAATCTGGGGTTATAAATCAATGATATACGCTTCTGTATTTCTAGGTTTCATGTCTTTTCTTGTTTGGGCCCACCATATGTTTTTAACTGGTATGGGAACAACAATGAGTGCGTTTTTTCAAACAACTACTATGATAATTTCCATACCATCAGTTGTTATATTAACATCCTTTTTCCTATCCCTCTGGGGTGGCTCTATAAGATTTAACACCCCAATGTTATTTGCTTTAGCCTTTTTACCCATGTTTGGAATTGGGGGGCTAACTGGTCTGCCTTTGGGTTTTGCAGCCTCGGATATTTACTTACATGATACATATTACGTAATCGGACATTTTCATTACGTTGTTGCGCCTGGAACTATTTTTGCCCTTTTTGCTGGTATTTATTACTGGTTCCCTAAGGTAACTGGTAAAAATTTAAGCGAATCGCTTGGGAAATTACATTTTTGGCCATCTTTAATCTTCATGAATGGCATTTTTATGCCGATGTTCATAGTTGGGCTCGCAGGAGTATCTCGCAGACTTTATGATGGAGGTCAATTATATGCACATGCTCAGGGCGTTCTCCAATGGAATGAGTTTATGTCAATCTCTGCATTTTGCCTTGGTGCTGCTCAAATCCCCTTTATTTTAAATATTATTACAACCTTAATCAGTGGAGAAAAGGCTGGCCGAAACCCATGGCAATCAACTACCATAGAATGGTCTGCACCTTCCCCACCGCTACCACATGCAAATTTTGAGGGACCGTTAGAAGTATACCGGGCACCTTATGAATATAGTGTTCCAGGTGAAAAAAAAGATTATTCTCCTCAAACTCAGACAGTTGAATAAAATTAATAAAGGTACAATTTGCAAATACAATACATAACTGAAGAGAGACCTGATACTGGCCTTATAAATTCTAAACTAGGAATCTGGATATTTCTTGCCTCTGAAGTGATGTTGTTTGGGGGACTTTTCTCTGCCTATGTTTTCTTAAGATTGGCTGCACCAGAGGGTGATTTTGAATACTGGGGCGCAAAATTAAATGTCCCTATGGCTACATTGAATACACTAGTTTTAATCTCATCTAGTGTTACAGTTATTTTATCATGGGCATCATTGAAAATGAAGGATTTTGAGAAATATAAGCTTTATATGGGTCTAACACTCTTGTTTGGAGCAATTTTTTTAGTGGTAAAATATTTTGAATATACTGGAAAGTTTCATCATGGAATTTATCCATCCTCAAGCACATTTATGGGCATTTACTTTACCCTGACCGGTCTTCACGTCCTTCATATCATTGGTGGTATGGTTGTGATGGGCTACATGTGGCTTCCCATTGGATCTAAAATTTGGGGTGAATCTCCTGAACTTTACACAAACAGAATTGAGACTGCAGGATTGTACTGGCATTTTGTAGATCTTGTCTGGATTTTCTTGTTTCCAATCTTATACCTTCTGTAGGAGAGAGTAATGAGCGATCACAATAACACTGATTCTATAAAAGAGCACATAAGGGTTTATCTAACAGTTTTTGGTGCTCTTGGAGTACTCACTGTTGTAACGGTTGCTGTAAGTTATTTAGATGTAACTACGATTGAAGCAGTTTTTCTTGCCTTGGTAATTGCATCCATAAAGGCAAGTCTGGTAGCTGGATATTTTATGCATTTAATATCTGAAAAACAGACAATTATCTGGATTCTAATTCTTACTTTTTCTTTTTTTCTTGTTCTTATGTTCCTCCCAGTTATCACCGCAACTGATCAAACAAGGATTTATGAATGATTTCGCTAAAAACATTTCACTTATTTTTTGTAATAGCTTCCATTATATTGACTATTTTCTATGGAGTTTTTGAAATCCAAACACCATCTAACCCTGGTATAATCTCATACGTTTTAAGTATAACCTCTTTCATATGCTCTTTAGCACTCTTAACATATTTTATTTCGATAATAAAAAAATTTAGGAATATTTAAATGATAAAACATTCAATTAAAACTTATACTTTTTCAGCCACTTGTATGTTTTTACTGCTACCTAATTTTATAGTAGCCTGCTCAACCTGTTTTGGTGATCCTGATGCTTCCGCAACCATAGGGATGAACTGGGCTATTATTACTCTACTCGGTGTTACGGGTGGTGTTCTAGGGGGAATTATCAAATCTATAATTTCTATTCGAAACAAAGCACAGTTAAAAAACGATAAAGTTTAAGGTAATATTCTTTGGTTGAAGTACTACACAAATTCGGACTCCCCCTAAATATATCCGTTAAGGGACCTCAGATTGATCAAGTAAATGCCATAGTTCATTGGCTCATGCTTATTCTTTTTATAGGATGGGGTCTGTTCTTTATCATTAGCTTAATAAAATTTAGAGCATCCAAAAATGCTGGTGCAGATTATACTGGTGTTAAATCACATATTTCTTCTTTGTTAGAAGGTGCAGTTGCTGTCGTGGAGATACTTGTCCTTTTCGGTTTTGCGTTTCCAATTTGGGCAAGTCGTGTTAACAATGTCCCGAATCCTTCTGAAGCTATTCACATTCGTGTAATTGCACAGCAATTTGCTTGGAATATTCATTATCCCGGACCTGATGGAAAATTTGGAGAAGTGAAAATAAATCTTGTTGACGAACAAGAAAATCCTATAGGGCTTGATAGAAATAGTGAAAATGCTTCTGATGATTTTTTCACCATAAATCAATTACATATCCCTGTAAACAAAAAAATTAGGGTTGATTTATCAAGCAAAGATGTTATTCACAATTTTAAATTACCCGAGTTAAGAGTGTCTCAAGATGCTATACCTGGTATGACTATCCCGGTACATTTTCAGTCTACAATGACTTCTGATGAATTTCTAAAAACAGCAATAGGCACCCCGCGGGAAGGTATGGGATTAGAAATAGCTTGTGCACAATTGTGCGGTCTAGGCCATTACCGTATGAAAGGTTATCTAACGATTCATGATGATAAGGGGTATGCAACTTGGCTTGAGGAGCAAGCAGAATATTTAGAAGAACTTGGAGATGATGACGATGATTGGGGAGATGATGATGATTGGTAAATTAATTATATTTCCCTAGCTCCCACGGAAGAGAGTATATTTTTCAAAATTTCTGTTCTGTTCATCCCTAAGCTTTCATAAAAAATTCAATTTTTATTAAAATTTAAGTACCTCATTCTATCTTTTTTAATTATAAAGAATAGAATAAAAGTCTAGACTAATTATTTAACGCAATCTTTATTTTCATCCTCTTCATATTATATACGATTTAACACCTTCAGTTTGGAACAATGAAATGATAAAATTTTTGTATCTTAAGATTAAATTATATACTTGTCTAAATTTAGTGGATGAACAAATAGCTTAAGTACCGCGGAAAGGACTCGAACCTTCACACCCTAAGGGCACCAGATCCTAAATCTGGCGTGTCTACCAATTCCACCACCGCGGCATAATTTTTTAGGTTACTTACTTTTTACTAGAAAAATATTCTGATCTATTTCAAAAAAACCATTTTACGATTAAATATTTTACCACCAACTTCAAGTCTACATATATATACACCCGCACTAACCGAATCTCCAAAATAATTGGTTGCATCCCAAATATAGTAGTGTGTCCCTTGATCTTGTTCTTTATTTAGAAATCTTTTTATTAGCCTTCCTCTTAAATCATAAATCTCTAATTTTACATTTGAGACTTCTAACAAATCATATGAGATTTTTGTGATTGGATTAAAAGGATTTGGAAAATTTTGATGTAATAAAAAATCATCAGGCAAGGAAACAGATTTGTCCGTTTTAAGATTTGAACCGGTAAACTGTCCAAAACCACTATTCATTGTCATAATGGGACTTGCATTTACATCCCCTGAAGACGAGGATTGGAACATAAGAACGGATGAAGGATTTTGTAAATTTTGATTGAATTCCACATCAACTTTTAATATAGCACCATCTCCGGGAATTATTCCCACGGAATTACCTGTTTCATCCGTTGAAAAATCATATCCTAGAAAGTAAAAAACTCCATCCTCATTTTCGCCACTTCCATCACTAATTATCCCCGAGGAATATCTATTGAGCCCAGAAATATTAATCACCTTACAATAATTAGGAATATCTTCGATATACAGTTCAATGATAAAAACATTTTCGGTATTTTGCATATGTATTTCAAATGAACCTGTTCCACCTGGTATTAGCTCTCCTAAAACATTTTCTATGGAGTAATTTACTGGTGGCTGACCTATGTAAATATTATTAACCTGATGATCAACAATCATTGGTAAAGTATTAACATCTGCAATAACTGCATCCTCAATAGAAATTAGAACACTAGTATCTAGGGGGGCATCATTATGAACAGCGTAAGTAATTTCAAAAATATGTGAAGTACCTGGATTAATTGGATTAGATAAAGTGAATGCCTCTAACCTATAAATTTCTCCAACCATATTGCCGCCGATATCCCAATTCGAAAAATTTAGTAAAGGATTAAATTCTACATTAGTACCAGATATGAAATATGGAACTGCCTTTATGTCAAGTTGGATACCATAGACTGGTTGAGTATTTTGCAAAATAATCGAACTAGTAAAATTAGATCCAGGATATCCATGACCACTAGTTTGCATTAAGTACTGTGTCTCAATACCTACATTGTAGGTTGAACTTGATCCAATCCATTTTAATGCGACAAAATTCTCATCTTGAATTCCAGCATCTACAAAAGAAAGATTGACAGTCAATTCTTCATCCGAAATAGGATATACAACGGCACGGCATACTGGTCCGCTTCCGGGCTCAAGAGGATTAACTACATTTATCCCAGTAATTGCAATGTTACCACCTAAATCTGTTATTTCAAGTTCCCAATTTGCTGATTCAGTCCTTTCTGTTGATAGAATATCAATTGGGTTGATAACATTAGGATAATCCATGATTTCAAAATAAAATAGTCCTATTTGGCTCTCGTTTTGAATTGAGATATCGATAGTATCTAATTGACCTGAAAGGGAGTTTCCATTGCTAATACTTAAGTCAACCCACTCTACAGGAGTGGCGCTGACAATATCTGTTGGACCAGATTCGTATCCTCCAGGATATACAGCTGTGACATAATAATAATAAGTATTACTATTTTGAACATTCTGGTCCAAGAAGGTTAAGGTATTGCCATTTACCTCAGCAATATTTTCGAAATTATTTTCATCTTCCGAGCGAAATATTTTGTACTCATCAATTTCCACAGGTCGGCTTTCTGGAGGTGATGGATTTTGTAAATTCACTCTCCAATTAAATGGTATTCCTCCGGGATATTTTTTAATGAATTCATTTTTATCAACGTTAATACTCCAATTTCCTATTTCCGTTAACTCAAAATGCATATGTCTGGTTACAGATCGATTTGAAAACGTAATAATAATATCATCAACTGCCCAGCCTGAAGCCCAGCCTCCATTATCATTGGAATGAAAGGCAATTATAATATTCTGATTTCCTGCAAATTGGGATATATCAACAGTGCTCATTGCCCAAGTTGCTGCGGGATCAACAGATTCAAAGTCAGCAAAGGTTACACCTCCATCTGTACTTACTGCAATTGTAGCAGTTTGCCCATATTCTCCAGTGAAAAATGAAGCGAAATTTATTGTAACATTTGTAGCGCCAGCCATGTTTATGGAAGGAAGAACGAGATAATCGTTTCCATCGTTATCTTGAGTATCTTCTCCATTATACCCATCGTCATTAGAAACCGCATAAAAAGTATGATTTGGTATTGTCCAATAGTTGCTCGAACCATTTTCCGTAATATACCACCCATTTCCATTGGTGATTACAGACCATCCATTTGGTAGATTACCAGTCTCGAAATCCTCAGAGAATTGCTCAGGAATAGGACCGAATGGAGCATCCCAAGTTAGTTGGACTTGCCCATCCAAACCGTCTACTGCTGCTAAATTATGTGCTTCTTCAATATATCCAGGATGAACTTCTACCAATCCTGAATCTGGATCTGAGATCCAATAAAGACCCCCCAAGTCATCTGTCGCTTTTATATTTTCAAAGTTGATACCCACCTGATCAGCATAAGCATCTTCGTGAATTAACATGCTGACTTTAAGGATGGCGCCACTCCCTGGATTAATGTCTTCATTATTCTGGCTGAAAAGAACTATTCTGGTTCTACCATTGTTGATTTCATTAAAGCTGGCTGAAAAACCCTCCGCCCTACCGACTGCATATACACCAACTACAGTCACATAATTTGGTGAATCAAATAAATCCAATTGAAGACCGCTAACAATACCATCATTTTCCAAAGCCAGATTTATGGATACGGACTCATTGACATCACCTGTATCAGCAGAAGCGCTCATGAAAACCACATTTCCTATGGTTATTGACCCATTTGTACCAAGAGTTGGAAGAATATTTCCACTTATGTCACTTATGATAATGTCGCTAAGGTTTAAATCAAGCACAGCAGATAGTATATTTGAGCCATCAAAATGTAGATTGAGTATTATTTCATCTTCTCCAGGCGATAGCCCATTCAATCCTGAGCCATCATATAATATCACTCTCGAGCTACCATCATTAAATGTATTATAGTGAGAAGCAAAGGAAGTAGCGCTTCCAGCAGTTGACACTCCAGAAATATTTATATCATTTGGACTCGCTGAAAGATCAAATTGAACACCAGATATTGAATGACTTTGATTAGAAAGCGTTACAGGAACAATTATCTCCGCTGCATAACCGTCAGCATCAACATTTCCTATTGTCAAATTAATGTTTTGACCGGATAGAGAATTAAAAGCTACCAGGGAGGTAAAAATAAAAATAAAAATCTTATTTAATATTAACATTTGATTTCTTATTAGAAATTGAAAAAACCTTAATCTATCCAAAAAATATAATATCTACTTCTCAGCTTAGGAAAATCAACCAATTGAATTTGTATAAAATAACAATTTTATCTTGAGAAAACACTTACAAATTGTTAATAAATAAACTTCAAAAGACATTAAAAGTTGTTTTAACCAATCAATGTGATCATTTACAATTGAGTATAACCTTGTTTCAAATAATGTTCTAGTTTTTTATATTTTATTTCGATCTTCTTACCGCTTGGACTCTTTATTGTAATTTTTTCATTCCTACCAATTTTTTTAAGTTTTTTAATAGGTTCTTTTGGTTGAATTCTTTTATTATCGTTCTGCTCCGATGGAGGTTGGCCTGAAAAACCCATACCCGTAGTGTCTTGATGTTGCGTTCTAACATTTCTCACAGATCTTTTCTGAGTATTGGGCTGTTGAGAAATACCCTGTATTTGAGTTCTGAATAATCTTTGAACAGTTGTAGAATTCATATCCACCATAATATCTTGAAAAAGCTGAAATCCTTCTGATTTGTATTCCAATAATGGATCTTTCTGACCATATGCTCTAAGATTGATCCCTTCTCTTAATTGATCCATGGCATACAGGTGATCTTTCCATTTTTCATCAATTGTTCTGAGAATTACAAAACGTTCAAAACCTCTCATCATCTCCTCTGACATAAGAGATTCTCTAGATTTATATATATGTTTTGCATCGTTTAAAACTATATCAGCCATTTCATTTACCGTAAAATCATCTTTGCCAAGCTCATTTTGGATTTTTTGATGCGAACAATTCATTAACAAATGTGATGAAAAAACCTGTTTTAAATGATCCCAATCCCATAATTCCGAAGAACCAGCTGTAGCTTGCGCCTCAATTTCATCCATTATGAAGTCATCAATAATCTGGATTACCGTTTCATTCATATCTTCTCCTGAAAGTGCAAGTCTGCGTATGTCATAAACGACTTTTCGTTGCTGGTTCATTACATCATCGTACTCTAATAAATGTTTTCGAATACCAAAATTTCTTACCTCAACTTTTTTCTGAGCATTACCTATTGCTCTTGTAACCATCCCTGCACTAATAACTTCACCCTCCTCGACGCCCATCCTATCCATTATTGAAGCAACTCTGTCAGAGCCAAAAAGTCTCATCAAATCATCCTCAAGAGATAAATAAAACCTAGATGAACCGGGATCTCCCTGCCGTCCGCTACGACCTCTCAGCTGTAAATCTATTCTTCTTGATTCATGGCGCTCAGTACCAATAATGTGCAAACCTCCTAAATTCTTTACGTCTTCACCCAACTTTATATCAGTACCTCTCCCAGCCATGTTAGTCGCAATAGTAACCGCCTTTTTTTGTCCTGCACGAGAAACGATTTCTGCTTCACTTTTATGTTGTTTTGCATTTAAAACATTATGAGGAATATTTCCGCGTTTTAGCATTCGAGATAAAAGCTCTGAAATTTCAACTGATATGGTACCTACCAAAACTGGTTGCCCTTTTTGGTAGGAATCTTTTATTTCATCTAAAACCGCATTATACTTTTCACGTTTTGTTTTATATACTAAGTCATTTCGGTCATCTCTAATTAAGTTTTGATGGGTGGGCATCACTACTACATCCAACCCATATATGGATCCTAATTCTTCGGCCTCTGTTTCAGCAGTACCCGTCATCCCAGCTAGTTTATCGTATAATCTAAAATAATTCTGTATGGTAATTGTAGCTAAGGTTTGTGTTTCTCTCTCAATACGAACATTCTCCTTAGCTTCTAATGCTTGATGTAATCCATCTGAATATCTTCTTCCAGGTAAAACCCTTCCTGTAAATTCATCCACTATATTAACTTTTCCATCTTGAACGACATAATCAACATCTTTTTCAAACATTGTGAAAGCACGTAATAATTGATTAAAGTTATGTATTTTACCACTTCTCTCAGCATGTAATTGGTGGGCCTTTTCTTTTTCAAGCTCTTTTTGTTTTTCAGTTAAATTTTTATCCTCATCAATCTCATTCAACAACTCCCCAAGATCAGGGATTATAAAAGTTTCGGGATCATTGGGCGATAAAAAACTTCTACCCTTCTCTGTAATATCCATGACGTTACTTTTTTCCTCAATTGAAAAGTATAAATCATCATCAACCTCATGCATTTTTTTATCTCTTATGTGTACGGCTTCAACACCTTGTGATAATTTTAACATTCCAGGTTCTTGGAAAATTTTCATTACTTGGCGATTCTTTGGCATGCCTCGGCCAGCTTGGAGAAGTTTGAGTCCGGCACTTTCTTCATCCTCTTTATCTAAAAATTCTTGTGCCTCTTTTACTAAATTTGAAACAAGAGTGGATTGTTTTTTGACCAAACGCTGGACATCTGGTTTTAGTTTTTGAAATGTATCATCAACAGGAGCATCAACTGATCCAGAAATTATTAATGGTGTGCGTGCTTCATCAATTAATACACTATCCACCTCATCAACAACTGCATATGCATGATCTCGTTGAACTAAATCCTCTTTTTGAAGTGCCATATTATCTCGTAAGTAGTCAAACCCGAACTCATTGTTTGTCCCATATGTTATATCACAATTGTACATCTCTCTCCTTTTTGTATTATTCATTGAGTTTAAGATATAACCAACAGATACACCCAGACGTTTATAAACCTCACCCATCCATTCGGCGTCTCGCTGTGCTAAATAATCATTTACTGTAATTACGTGGACACCCCTTCCAGTTAAAGCATTGAGGTAAATAGGCATGGTAGCTACTAAAGTTTTCCCCTCACCTGTTTTCATTTCCGTTACACTACCACGGTGTAAAATAATCGCACCCATAATTTGTACATCATAGGGGATCATTTGCCATGTTATTTCATGACCAGATACCATCCAGGATGTCCCACACATCCTCCTACATGTTTCTTTTACTAATGCAAAAGCTTCAACTAAAACAGAATCAAGTGCATCTTGTTCTGCTTTCAATATTTCTTCATTCCTCAACTTTTCATCCATACCATCTTTAATTGAATTTTCTTTTGATAATCGTGCAGAGGTAACGATTTTTCTTAATTCTTGCGTACGTTCAGCAATATCTGTATCTGATTTCGATGATAAAGATTTGTAGACATTATTAATTTTTGAAATAATTGGCTTTAGTTTTTTTATTTCGCGGTCAGATTTTGTACCGAATATTTTAGAAAGAATCATATTTTATCTACCTTCTTGAATAGTCCTTAAAGATGGAATCTAATATACCATTCACAAAACTGGAGCTTTCATCAGTGCTATATACTTTCGCTATCTCAACCATCTCACTTATCGTAACCTTTGGAGGGATGTCATCCATAAAATATATTTCACAAGCCCCCATTTTTAATAATACTTGATCAACTAATGCTACTCGATTGAGTTCCCAATTTTGAAGATGCTTTTTTATAAGATTATCAGCCCATTCTGAATTTTTGATAACACATAAATATAAATCAGAAATAAAGTGGCTATTAATTTTATTTTTGGGAAAGGATTTTAAGAATTTAGATAAAAATTCCGTCGAACTGTCTTCAGTGTACTGATAAGCAAAAAGTGCCTGCATTGCTCCTTCTCTAGCATCTCTCCTGGTTTGATTCTTTATAGTTTCCATAAAATTATCATAAGGATTATTAAACCAATCTTTTTACCCAGTTAAATGGGTCAGGTACGTCCTGTAATTGAATCTGAATTAAACTTTTTCTAAGCATATTGGTGATTGGACCTATACTATTTCCACAAATAATTTTTTCTTTTCCATTGTGATTAATTTTACCGATTGGTGTCACAACAACGGCGGTGCCTGTACAAAATACTTCGTCTGCATTTATTAGATCATGAACAGTAATTACATCTTCGATTACATCAAGCTTGTGGACATGCTTTGCAATGGTTATTATTGAATCACGAGTTACCCCCTCTAAAATTGATCCTTTCAAGGCAGGTGTCTTCAAAATATTATTTTTGACGACAAATATATTGGCTGAACTTGTCTCTTCTACTTGATTTTCATTTTTTGCATCTAAATAAATGACTTCATCAAATCCTTTACTTTTTGCATCTAATAATGGATAAAGAGAAGCCGAATAATTTCCTATTGCCTTAATATTACCTATTCCCTTAGGCGCGGAGCGATGAAATGATATTGTTGTAGTCAAATTGAGAGGTCTTATTCCATTTTTAAAGTAAGGCCCTACTGGCACTACATAAATTAGAAATGTATATTCCGAGGCAGGTTGCACTCCTAACACAGGTCCAGTCCCCCAAATTATAGGTCTTATATAAAGGTTTCCTTTATTAAGAGGAGGTATGTAGTCAATGTTGTCAAGAACAGTATCTCTAACGGAATTTAAAAAAAAAGTCTCATCAATTGGCGGGATGCATAGTCTTCTCGCAGATTTCCTTATTCTCTTTGCATTCATTTCTGGCCTAAATAATACGACGTCTCCATTTCTTGTTCTTGTTGCTTTCATACCTTCAAAAACACCTTGCCCGTAATTTAAAACACTCGAAGCAGGAGAAATATTTATTGCCTCGTAAGGAAACAACCCGCCTTTGGCCCATTCTTTTTTCGCATCATATACTGTTTTGAACATGCTTTTAGTTTCTATTATCTTGAAGCCAAGATCATCCCAATCAGTAGAAAATTTTGTTTTTGAGTGCATTTTTAATAGAATATGAGTTTTTAGTTATTTATTCGCTGTGTTATTATCTGAAATTAATTAATATTTAACCTTTATTCATTTTGTATATATCGATTTGGTTTGTATGTTTTATTAGTTACTCTATTTTTTTTTTTGATGATTATCATAAGCATGGATGATTTTTCTAACTAACGGATGCCTAACTACATCTTTATCTTTTAGTGTTGCAAAGCCAATCCCTTCAACATTTTTTAAAATATCTACTACCTGAACAAGGCCTGAGCTTTTATGTTTTTGCAAATCAATTTGAGTGATATCTCCTGTCACAATAGCCTTTGAATGGCTACCTAATCGAGTTAAGAACATTTTCATTTGCATTATCGTCGCATTTTGCGCTTCATCTAAAATCATGAATGCATTGTCTAAAGTTCGACCACGCATATAAGCTAATGGAATAATTTCTATTATGTTATCATTAAGTAAGTATCTTAAATCTTTTTCAGATAACATAAACCCCAAAGCATCATACAAAGGGGCAAAATAAGGATCTACCTTCTCCATCAGGTCACCTGGTAGGAAACCCAGACTTTCGCCAGCTTCAACAGCTGGTCTGCATAGTACGATCCGGTCGACTTCGTTGTTTTTTAGTGCTGCAATTGCAAAAGCGACCGCTAAAAATGTTTTCCCCGTGCCGGCTGGTCCTATAGAAAATACCACATCATTTTCACTTAAAAGTTTCGTATACTTTTTTTGACCATCAGTTTTGGAGGTAATGCTACCCCTGTTACCATAAAAGATCACATCTTCATCATCCAGAAAATTGTCCCTATTAGTTAAAGAAGGTAACCTTACCAGAGAAATCAACTTTTGCACATCATTTGTTGTTAAGTCTCCTTTACTACCCAGAGTAGTAAGCATCTCGTGCAGAACCTCCTTTGCTTTTTCCACAGCAGGCTGTTCGCCATTTATTTTTATGATATTACCTCTCACTACTAGTTTTACGAGGTAGGCGTTTTCAATTAGCTTTAAATTTGAATCACCAACTCCTAAAAGAGCAACAGTATCGGAAGTTTTTAGTTTAAGAATCTTTTCCATTTTTTAAAGTTAAATGTAATTTTAAGGTCGGTAATTTACCTATTCAACTATGGAAATATTCAAATTGAATACCAAGCACTTAAGGAAAATATATTTTATCTTATTCATCACCCAATTTTTTTTGTCATGCTCTGGATCCAAAATCAAAACCAGTGCAATTAAAAAGAATGTTGATTATCTAATTGAGCAAGGACAGTTAAATTGGGAAAAAAGAGAGGACTCATTATCCTTAGATCGTGCTAGTCATTTTATAGGACTCGCGCATGCAAAGCGCCCTAATGATTATCAAACTGCAGTTTTGTACAGTAGAATCCTATTCACAAGGGCGCTAAATACTAATTTAAATCTGAACTTAAGAGATAGTCTATTTTACATTGGCTCAAAAATTTCAAAAAAAGCTACATTATCACATCCTGACTTTAAATCAATATATAGCTTATCAAAAGGTGATACTACCTCTAAATTGTATTCTAGTATAGCTGATGCTCCAGAAAACTTGATTCCAGGGCTTTATTGGTGGGCAACAAATCACTCTTACTATTTATTTTCAAGACCAGTAATTGAAAGAATTAACAATCGAGAATTATTAGAGGTGATTATGCATAGAATCAATTCCTTAAATCCCGATTATTATTATGGCGGCACTTCTCGTTTTTTTGGAAGGTTATATACAAGATTGCCTGGAGTTGATATTTCAAAATCAGAACAATATTTTAATCAAGCAATTTCCAACCATCCAGATTATTTTGGAAACTCGGTGCAGATGGCTGAATTTTACCATCAGAAAAAAGGTAATCGTGAGTTTTTTCACAAACAATTAATAGAAGTGATCAACAAAGATCCTTATGATTATCCTATTTCCTTTCCTGAAAATATATTTTATCAAAAATACGCTAAATATTTAATTGAGAACGAAGCAGCGCTATTTGAATAAGGAGGGTTGCTTGTAACTTATATGCTTCTCTAATAGCAATTAGAATTATACAATTATTGGTTTGTTAAGTATTCGCAGACTATATTTAAGAACAAACTACGGATCCTTTCATGAAAATTAGATATACGTTAGAAGATGTTATGGCCACTGAATTGGTCATTTTCTATCCTGATACGCTTGTTGGTACTGCAATACATACTTTTTTAGACAAAAAAATTTCTGGAGCACCCGTAGTTGACCAAGAAGGAAAACTTATTGGAATGCTCTCAGAAAAGGATTGCCTCGATACGTTGTTTAAATCTTCTTACTACAATAACCCTAGCGGATATGTTAGGGATTATATGTCCATCGAATTAGTAACTGTAGATCTTTATGATAGTCTATCTGATGTTGCTCAAAAATTTATTGATCTTCGATTTCGAAGGTTTCCTGTACTAAAAAATGGATCTTTAGTTGGACAAATAAGCAGGCGAGATGTTTTGAAAGCTATTGACAATTTAAACAAAGAAAAAATAAAGTCATGAAATATATTTCACTAGTATTACTTTTTAGCTCCCTATTTTCTTCCCCAAATGATCCACTAATTAAAGCATCATTAGCAATGAGGGCAGGTTTATATAAAGAGGCACTATTTCATGTTGCCAAAGCAAAAGAGATAGATCAGAAAAATCCTGAGGTATATCGTTTAAAAGCAATGTTACATGAAGCACTAAATGAATCTGATAATGCAATCCACGCTTGGAAACAGTGTCTGAAATATTCCAATGATAAGCTATTGACTCAAGAGGCGAAAATCCACATTGACAGTTTGACAAAGGAATGATAAAAAAAGTTTTACTTTTTATCATTTCTTATTACACGGCCGGATGCTGGTCAAATCCAGCTATTAAATCTAGTTACAATTTTAAAAATGTTGAAAAAATCATAATAGATACGATAAAAGATCATAATAAAACATCAGGGTCAGGATTAATAATTCAACGAAATATTGCTCATAGTTTTCTTAAATATGGGTTCGATGTTAAAGAAGATGAGAATGGCATTCTAATTGTCAATGTCGGAAATGGAAATCAAACGCTTGAACTTTCCTGTATAATAACAGACTTCACAGATTCAGAGTTAATAGTTGTTCCCTTCAGATATGAAGATAAAGGTTATACTAAAATAACAATAGATCAGTCTGCCGATGCAAATGCAAACAAAAAAAATGCTAATTCTTCTGCGAGCTCAACCACCACAACACACGCAGGAACCATTAACCAAGGAAAAAGAATAGAATATACAAGGAGTCGAGTAGGCATTATGTTTGAAATGCTTGATCAAAATTCTGGAAATTTAGTTTGGTCAAATGCATATTGGTATAGTGGATTGGATCTTCAGCAAACAACTGATACATGTGTTGATAATGCCATAAAACAAGTAAAAAAATTATTTTAAATTTCTTCTCACAGACAAAATAAAGTGATGAATGAACCGATTAGTATTATTCCTTTAGAAAACTTAATGATAATGTTTGTACCACCATTTATTATTGTTGGCATATTTTATTACTGGTCTCATGATTGGAGAAATATAATTTATGCTTTAACTAGAATGCTTGGACAATTACTTTTGATAGGATATGTTTTATCGTACATCTTTTCTAATGATAATTACAATTATATTTTGCTGATCTTACTAATAATGGTATCAATTGCAAGCTGGATATCTCTAAGAACAGTTCCAAAGAAGAGACCCTATTTTTTAAAATTTGCATTTTTATCTATATTTTTCGGTGGTGGATTAATATTACTTTTAGTAACTCAGATAGTTCTTGAGGTTGATCCATGGTTTTCTCCGCAAAACCTCATCCCTTTGGGAGGAATGATTTTTGCGAGCTCTATGAACGGAGTAAGCCTAGCAGCTGAAAGATTAATTGCAGAGACAGACAGAGGATTAAATTTTGAAGACGCAAAAGGTATCGCTTTAAAAGCATCATTAATCCCAATAATTAATTCCTTATTCGCAGTCGGGCTTGTCTCTCTGCCCGGAATGATGACTGGACAAATTTTATCAGGAGTTCCACCTCATATAGCTGTAAAATATCAAATTTTAGTGATGCTTATGTTGTTTAGCGCTGTTGGTTTTACATCAGTATTTTTTTTGGGACTAATAAAGAAAGTATCAAATATATAATATTTTAGTTTCAGTATGATGGATGAAATATAAAAAGATCAGTACTAAAACTTATTTTTTATGCCTAGCTCTTTAAGTTGAGAGCTTGCTACGGGACTTGGGCTGCCATCCATTAAAGAAGTGGCCGAAGTTGTCTTAGGGAAGGCAATTACGTCTCTTATATTTTCAGTCCCTGCTAAAAGCATTACTAGTCTGTCAAATCCAAATGCGATTCCACCATGAGGAGGTGCACCATAACTAAGTGCTTCAATCAAAAACCCAAATTTTTCCTCTGCCTCTTTGTGATTCAAACCCAGTATTTTAAAAATTTTTTCTTGAATTTTTGGATCGTGAATTCTTAATGAACCACCAGCGATTTCATACCCATTCATTGTAAGGTCATAGCCCCTACTTAGAACACTGGATGGATCATTTTCAAGCTCTGCGACATGTTGATCTTTTGGGGCAGTAAATGGATGATGCATTGATACGAATCTTTTGGAATCACTATCGTACTCAAACATCGGAAAATCTGTTATCCACACTGGTATAAAACTGTTTTGACCTGCAAGTTTTTCAAGTTTTGCTATTTGCCTTCTCAGCGATCCTAGTGCTGTAGTTACTGTTGAGTATTTATCACCAATCATAAAAAGGATATCATCATCTATAATTTCAAGTTTTTTTATAATCTTCAATTGTATTTCTTGAGAAAAAAACTTTGATATGCCGCCATCAAGTTTCCCATTTATACTCTTCATCCAAGCCAGCCCTTTTGCCTCATACTTTTTAACGTAACTAGTAAAGTTATCAATATCTTTTCTTGAGTATTTTGCGCCACCTCGGACTACAATCCCTTTTACTGTCTCTGCAGATTTGAATGCATTAAAGTTGGACTCATCAGTGAATTCTTTTAAATTAAAAAGTTTCAAATCATAACGAAGATCGGGCTTATCAGAGCCATAAATATCAATGGCGTCAGAATAAGTTAGTCTTTGGAATGGTGATGGGATATGTGTATTTCGTAATTTTTTGAATAATTGACATATTAGATGCTCCATCTTTGAGAAAATATCTTCCTCATCAATAAATGA
>MDSY01001079.1_pt1 | contig 30489 bp, 29 predicted proteins | sample 811131 | NCBI WGS metagenome assembly MDSY01 (sample SAMN05326643, study PRJNA326480) | marine metagenome | isolation source: seawater | place: Atlantic Ocean: South West | collected 2010 | reverse complement strand
TACGATAAGCATAAAGCTCAGCGTGAAGACCATAGACTTCTTCTTGTGTTTGTCTTTTTGTTCCTTTTTCAATGCTTTTTATTTGTCGTAAGCCAGTACAGGGTCCCATCCATTGAATTGCGATAAACCCAGGACCTTGAAAACCGATTCGTAGTCGGCTTGCTTGTGACCTGCAATTCGAACTTTGGTCTTACCTGATTCTTCTACCGCAGCTGTAATCAAACCTTCCATATCTACGTAGTTGACCTCTTCACTTTCTTTATCACCAATTTTTACGATATAATTGTTGTTTTCTAGCACAAGAACAGTTGGTTCAACAGGTGTCTGGTCTGTAGGTAGGTTTTGTTCTGCTTTTGGCAGATCAAGCGGTGTTTGATTGTTCGCCATCAAACTCATAATGATGAAGAAAATCAATAGCAAGAAGACAAGGTCAGTCATGCTGGCCATTCCTCCTTCGATTTTAATTTTGTTTCTTTGGTTTAAGCTCATGATATGATGGATTATTTGTCTCCTTTCTTATCGTAGTTCTTCATTAAATTGAAGGAGATGTTCTCCATTTCAATCGCAATCTTTTCTAGTTTCATCACGAGGTGATTGTAACCAACATAAGCAACAATACCAACAACCAATCCTGAGACTGTTGTGGTCATTGCTGTTAGGATACCTCCTGAGATTGTTTTGATCTCCAGCGTACCTGCGCCCTCTAGGCCGATGAATACAGAAACCATACCAAGTGTAGTCCCCAAGAACCCAATCATGGGCGCAACACCAGAGCAAGTAGCCAAAACACCCAGCTTTTCGCCGAGTCTTGCCATTTCGAAATCTCCTTGGTTTTTCAACTGAGATTCAGCAGTAGATTTCTTGTTGCCATCCTTGAGAGAGGAAATGTATTTCGAAATAAGCTTTTTGAAGGGATTCGATGAGTTTTCATATTTACTGAGCATCATGGAATCATACTCTTCCTCTATTTTTCTATTGATTGCGCTATAGCTTTTGAGTATGCTATTGAAATCAAAATACTTTTTTACAAAGATAAAAACAACATAGCCTAGAATTAGCAATAGGGTAACGTTGATGGTCAGACCAACAAGTTCATCGGTATTGACAAAAACTTCCCAAAAAGTTTTGGTTGTTTCAGTGGGGGCAGCAGTTAAAAAAAATGGATTCATAATGTCAAAACGTTTGGTTGAAAGATAGTTACTATAAAATTAAAAATACACCTATACCAGCAAAATAACCTACAAGGGCAAGTAAGGAAATTCTTTTTAGGTACCAGAAGAATGAAATGTTTTCCATACCCATGGCAACAACACCTGCAGCAGAGCCAATAATGAGCATAGACCCACCGGTACCTGCCGCATAGGCAATAAAGTGCCATACCTCTGCATCCATCGCATCTTGGAACATTCCCATGGATGCTGCCACAAGCGGTACATTGTCAATGATTGCTGAACCTATACCGAGTAATGCTACAAATACATTTTCTGGCATAATCCCATTTACTGTATTTCCAAAGGTGAAAATCATTCCCAAAGATTCTAACGCAGCAACGGTCATTAAGATACCAAGGAAGAATAAAATACTTGGCATTTCGATTTTCGTAAGAGCTTTAAATGTTGGGCCATGACCGTGGTCCTGATGTTCCGTCTTTTTCAAAGAAAACTCTCTGTTTGTCATTATTTCTGCTACCATAGACATGATTCCTAAAGAGAGCATCATTCCTATGTATGGAGGTAAATGTGTTAGTGTCTTAAATATTGGGACAAAAACAATGAGTAACAGTCCTAAAACAAGCATGAAAGCACTATTCTTATTATGCTCATCTATCGTTTCATCTGCTTCAATTTCACCTTTAAATGCGGGTAAATAGGTCGCAATAATGGTTGGAATAAGCATGCAAACTATTGATGGAATCAAAAGCGTTTCAATAAGAACGGATGCTGTGACTTTGTCTTGCATCCATAGCATCGTTGTGGTGACGTCTCCAATAGGGGACCATGCACCACCTGCATTTGCAGCGATAATAATCATTCCGGCAAACCACATGCGTAATTCTTTTTCCTTAATGATTTTTCTCAGAATTGTAATCAATACAATTGTCGCTGTCAGGTTATCAATAATTGCAGATAAAATGAAAGCAAGAATACAAACAATCCACAGAAGCTTTGATTTTTTCCGTGTGCTGATCATTGCCTTAAAGGTTTGGAAACCATTGAAATGATCGATAATTTCAACAATAGTCATCGCACCAACAAGGAAAATAAGGATTTCACAGGTTTTCCCAAAGTGATGAAGCAATGTCTCTTCCATCCAATCCATTTTGGACATTTCACCATGGACACCACTTAACGGAAGGTTAGAGAATCCTTCTACTAGATGATGGCTACCTGGGTCAAACCAGCTCGTGAAGCTATCCAGTCCAAATGCAACTCCAGCCCAAGCGAAGGCCATCATTACAAGTGCAGGGATTAACTTGTCAATTTTTAAGGAGTGCTCGAGCGTAATTGCTAGATACCCTAGAATAAAAACAACCAGAATAAATACTTCCATAGCTTATATAAGTTGGTTTAGTGCAATTTCAAATGCAGATTTTGCCAATCCATTCGATGTGGCGTTTACTTTAAAGGTAGCCTCTAAAGCTTGTTTAATTGTATTACTTGTATCCTCGAATATCTCATGATCCTCAAGCTTTTTTAGGTCATTGGACATCAAGTAGGCAAAAACACGCGCCATTCCACAATTTGCAATGAAGTCCGGAATAAGTGCAAGTGATTCATCTGCATGTTCTGCAATAGATCCAAAAAATATCTCAGGGTCAGCAAAAGGAACATTTGCCCCTGCGGATATAACCTTGACACCTGATGTAATCATTCGGTTCAACTGTTCTTGCGAAATCATTCTTGAACCAGCACATGGAATAAAGACATCTGCAGGTGTATCCCAAATGCGTGCATTAATATTGTCATAGCTTTCCATTGATTCTGAAACGAGCTCATTTCCATTTTTATTAAGAAACAAATCTTGAACTTCTTCGAAGCTATATCCATCCGTATTCATCAATCCACCAACTCTATCTATAATACCGACAATCTTGGCCCCACTTTGCGCCAAATAGAATGCAGCTGCAGATCCCACATTTCCCCATCCTTGAACAATGACTTTTTTATCCAGTAATGAACCGCCCCAAATGGAGTAATAATGCTTGATAGATTCTGCAACACCGTATCCAGTAATCATATCGGCAATTACATATTTTCTGGCCACGGAGGGTGTGTATATTTCGTCTTCTATAACTTTGAGAACGCCTTGTCTAAGTTGACCTATTCTATTTATTTTTTGTGCTTCTTTGGGTTGGAAATGACCGTTAAATACTCCTTCTTGCGGATGCCATACACCACAATCTTCCGTAATCGGAATAACCTCGTGTATTTCATCCACATTTAAATCACCTCCTGTACCATAGTAATGTTTAAGTAGTGGAGATACAGCAGCATACCACCTTCTCAATACTGCCTCTTTTCTCGGGTCTTTAGGGTCAAAATTTATGCCTGATTTCGCGCCGCCTATTGGAGGACCCGCAACCGTAAATTTTATTTCCATTGTTTTTGCTAGAGATTCTACCTCTCTTTTGTCTAAGCCTTTTCTCATTCTGGTACCACCACCGGCAGCACCTCCACGAAGTGAATTGATTACGACCCAGCCTTTGGCATCAGTTTCTGCATCACTCCATTCAAACACAATTTCGGGTTGCTTATTTTCAAATTTCTCTAATAATTCTTTCATGGGTAGGTTTCATTCAAATTGTGAACAAAAATAATAAATCCCCAATGCAAACGATTGATTTTTTTCCAATTAGCCACATTAAGGTTGTGGATAAGTGGGGTATCCCGGTTTGTGATAGACACCTGTGCTGAGGGAAAGCGCTGCACCGGTTACCGTTTCAATTGTTGTTGCACGGTTTAATAGGTAACAATAACCGAGGAATGCAAAAATCAAAGCTTCTTTAAAGTCAATTGTTTGAGGGTCAGGAATAATGATCTTTCCTGAGTAGTTTTTTTGAAGCTCTTGGACAAGAAATTTATTCTTTGCTCCGCCACCGGTAAGGAATACCGACTCAATTTTATGAAAATTAAGTGTAGCCGCAATTTGACTTGCGATGTGCACTGTAAGTGTCCTTAAAATTGTCCTGGGTTCTAAATCCATCGAAATTAAAGGATAGAAGTTTGTTTCCAGCCATTCAGTTCCCAAAGACTTTGGTGCACTTTTCTTATAATATTCTAGTTCATTAAGCTTTTGTAAAAGCACTTCATTTTCAGTTCCTGAACGTGCAAAATCCCCGTCTTTATCATAAGCGGCCTTTAATTGAGCGGCATATTTATTTAACGGCAAATTATTTGGACAGATATCGAAAGCTTGTATTTCATTTTTGTAAAAGAAGCTGATATTACAAAATCCTCCTAAATTTAGAAAGGCCTCGGCCTTGCCTTTAAATAGTTCAAAATCTCCTATGGGAACCAAAGGTGCTCCCTGTCCGCCTGCAATAACGTCTAGGTTTCTAAAGTCATTGACAACGGGAATTCCGGTATGGTAAGCAATGGTACTTCCACATCCTAGTTGTAAGGTGAAACCATTTTCAGGTTGATGTAAAATCGTTTGACCGTGAGAAGCAATGGCATCGATGTTATTTTGATCAAGATTATTTTTATCGATAAATGAGTTGACTTGTGCTGCGAAAAATAGACCAATTGCTTTGTCTAAAATCTGTGCTTCATCAATTTTTAGTTCATGTGCTTTTTTGATAGTGTATTCTAAATCAGAAGGATAGCTCACGGTCTCACTGCAAATGACTGTGTAGTCTACTTTTCCCGTATTTTCCTCAAATTTAACCAAGACTATATCTAAACCATCTAAAGAAGTACCACTCATAAGACCTATCAAATTTTTTATCATCATGAGCTTTTTCTTTTCCCCTTAGAATTAAGTATTTTTGTCAAAATTAAATTAAATTTTACCATTATGAATTTTGAGTTATCAGAAGAGCATTTATCCGTAAAAGAAGCAGCAAGAGATTTTGCTCAAAACGTTTTAAAGCCAGGTGTTATTGATAGGGATAATAAGCAAGAGTTTCCTACGGCACAGATTCAAGAGCTTGGTGAGCTAGGATTTATGGGTATGATGGTGTCTCCAGAATATGGAGGAAGTGGAATGGATACTCTTTCCTATGTATTGGCTATGGAGGAAATATCCAAAGTTGACGCTTCAACTTCCGTTTGTATGTCAGTAAATAATTCATTGGTTTGTTGGGGTATTGATAAATTCGGTTCAGAAGAACAAAAACAAAAATATTTGATTCCCTTGGCTTCGGGTAAAAAGATTGGTGCCTTCTGTTTGTCAGAACCAGAAGCAGGTTCTGATGCAACTTCTCAGAAGACGAGTGCAATAGACATGGGAGACCACTATTTATTGAACGGTACAAAAAATTGGATTACAAATGGTTCTTCAGCGAGTACCTACATCGTAATTGCGCAGACAAACGCAGAAGCAGGTCACAAAGGAATCAATGCCTTTATCATTGAAAGAGGAATGGAAGGATTTATTGTCGGTGCAAAAGAAGATAAACTCGGTATTAGGGGAAGTGATACGCATACGCTACTCTTCAATGATGTAAAAGTTCCTAAGGAAAATAGAATTGGCGAAGATGGATTTGGTTTTACCTTTGCGATGAGGGTGCTATCTGGTGGCCGTATTGGAATAGCTGCACAGGCACTTGGAATAGCTGCAGGAGGACTTGAGTTATCAATCGAATATTCAAAGCAGAGAAAGGCATTTGGTAAAGAAATATATAAGCATCAAGCAATTGCGTTTAAGCTTGCAGACATGGCCACAGAAGTGGAAGCAGCAAGGTTATTGGTATATAAGTCTGCAATAGACAAAGATGAAGGTAAAAACTTCGATCAATCAAGTGCTATGGCGAAGCTATATGCATCGAAAGTAGCGATGGAGCAAACCGTTGAGGCAGTACAAATTCACGGGGGATATGGCTTTGTAAAAGAATACCATGTTGAAAGATTGATGCGAGATGCCAAAATCACTCAAATCTATGAAGGAACCTCTGAAGTCCAAAAGATTGTTATTTCTAGAGGCGTCCTGAAAGGATAATTTATTTGATTGTTATTGGTTGTGCTCTTTAAGACAATTAAGCGCATAGCTTATATGTCCTTTTGAATTAATCAACGAATTGAATATCCCAATACAAATTCCTTTTTTGTCAATCACAAAAGTTACCCGACCGGGCACAAGACCAAATAAGTTTTTTGGTACTTCAAACAAATCACGCAGTGTTTCTTTTCGGTCTGCAATCAAATGATAATTGAGGTTAAATGCATTTGAAAAAGATCGGTGAGATTTTTCCGAGTCTGATGAAATCCCAATGACCTCACAATCATATTGCTGAAACTCTTCGTAGCTATCCCTAAAGACACAGGCCTCTTTTGTACATCCGGGCGTGAAGTTTTTAGGATAAAAAAAGAAGACAATATTTTTGCTTCCTAAGAAGTCTTTGAATGGTATTGACTTTCCATGCTGGTTGTCATATGCTATTTCAGGACATCGTTCTCCTATTTTCATAATTTACCCAATCCTTTTTTATATCGATGAAGGGCACGTTCTCTTGCCAATTTATGTTCTACAATTGGCTCTGGATATTTATCAGTACCAAACTCCGGAATCCATTTATTAATATAAGTAAAATGTTTGTCAAATTTTTGCTGCTGTGTTGTAGGGTTGAATATTCTAAAATAGGGTGCAGCATCACATCCACAACCCGCAGCCCATTGCCAACCACCTGCATTACTTGCGAGCTCAAAATCAAGAAGCTTTTCGGCGAAATAGGCAGCTCCAAGTCTCCAGTCTAAGAGCAAGTGCTTGGTGAAAAAGGAAGCAACAACCATTCTTACCCTATTGTGCATGAACCCTGTCGCATTTAGCTCTCTCATTCCTGCATCGACCATAGGATATCCTGTTTTACCTTCACACCATTGCTCAAAATTGTCCATGTTTTTTTCCCATTCAATGAGGTCATACTGCTTTCTGAAGGCATTTTCAGCAGAATGTGGGAAATGAAAAAGAATCATTTGATAGAAGTCTCTCCAAATAAGTTCATTAAGGTAGGTTTCGCTTAGTTTTAAGCTTTTATTTACTAGAGAGCGAATACTTATGGTTCCGAACCTAAGGTGCACGCTCATAAGTGTCGTACCATTCTCTGAAGGGAAATTTCTCTTTTCTTGATAGTGATTTATTTTTTGTTGCTCAACCGACTTTTTCGGAAACCGCAACTGACTTTCGATAAATCCCATCTTTTTAAGAGAGATTAGCTCTTGTTTTTCTGCGCATTTAAATAGGGTAGCAGTATTTTTTTCACTTGGATAAGAAGCAACATAGTTTTCGTGAAAATAAGTTTTCCATTTCCTAGAATATGGGGTAAAGACAGTGTAGGGGAGGCCATCGGCTTTCAATACTTCTTCTTTTTCAAAAACAACATGGTCTTTTGCACCATGAAATGAAATATGATTTTCTTTTAGCTCGTTGTATAAGTTTTCATCTCTTGCTCTGGCATAGGGCTCGTAGTCCCGATTCGTGAATACGGCATCTACTTTATATTCTTTTGCCAATTTTGGAATAAGCAATTTCGGGTCACCATGTTCAACAATAAGGTCAGCTCCTAGTTTTTGATATGCTTCTTTTAGCGCAGAAATCTCACCATGTATAAAAGAGACTCGTGCATCATTTTCCGGAAGTTTATCTAGGATAGATATATCAAAAATAAAAACAGGTATGACTGATTCTGATGTAATCAAAGCTTTATTTAGCCCTGCATTGTCAGCTATTCTTATGTCTCTTCGATGCCAAAACAGCGCATTTTTAAATTCCATAATTTACTTCGTTTTGGCATAATTTAAGGTCTTCACTTTTTTTAAGGTGTAATAATCAGAAAGTCCTGAAACATTAACACTTTTGAGTTCTTGGAAGTTCAGTGCGCCTTTTGCTTGATCTAATATCTTAGACTTGGAAACTGAGAGAACTTTTCCTATAATTAATCTTGTTTTGTTTGATTTGATCTCAACGTCATCATAAAGCTCAAGTGCAATATGCAATGGTGATTCTACAACGAATGGACACCTCATCTCTTCTTTATGTACTGCAGTTAATCCGACCTCTTTAAATTCATTTATTCCTTTCGCATAACGTGCTGAGGTCTGATGTGCTTTTTCAAAAAAGGATTCCGTTATAAGATTAAAGCTGTAATGCTTATATTTTAAAATATTCTGATACGTATGCCTATCAACGGTCGTAGGTCTTTGAATAAATCCAAGTAACGGTGGATTCGTTCCAAGGTGTGTAATGGAATTGAAAACGGCTAAATTTTCATCAGTGCCCTCACCAGAACCAATTAAATAACCTGGTTTTGCCCCTGAAAGTGAATTGAAGAATGTTGTAAATTCTCTTTTATCGAGATTTGAGAATTGTTCTGCATGAATCGTTTGTAGGTTTTGAGTCATTGCTAAGTAATTTACTTACCCTCGTAGACTACCACGTTATTTTCTGTTTCCCATAATTTCACGCTGAGCTCGAATTTTTTATCTAGCTTTTCTTTAAGTAAATCGTAACATACCATACTGATGTGTTCGGCTGTAGGAATGAGGTTTTTGAATTCAGGACAATCTTCGTTTAGGTTTCGATGATCAAAACGTTCTAAAATTTCATCATTGATGATTCCTTTAAGAATCTTGAGGTCAATCACATATCCGGTTTCTGGGTCGACGGGACCATCAATCCAAACTTCAAGTTTATAATTGTGTCCGTGAAAATTATAGTTATTACATTTTCCGAAAACTGCATCATTTTTTTCATCTGACCAATCTGGTCGATAGAGTCTATGAGCAGCGTTAAAATGAGCCTTTCGACATACTTTCATTAAAAATAGGCTTTAAGTGATTTTCGATAATTTTGAACGATGAGCTTGAACCAAAAAGTGTAATCATTGGGATTGTTTTCCATGTTAGTTTCAAGGTCTTCAATCGACATCCATGAAAAAGCCATCGCCTCGTCTGTATTAATGTGCGGAATATCGTCTGTTTTTCCGACGAAAACATGGTCTAACTCATGTTCAATTAATCCATTCTCAAAATCACATTTGTATTGAAACTTGAAGGCAAATTCGAGATCAGCCGTCATTCCCATTTCTTCCTTTAGTCTTCTGTTGGCAGCTTCTAAAGCATCCTCTCCTGGGTAGGGATGGCTGCAACAAGTATTCGTCCAAAGGCCTGGAGAGTGGTATTTACCAAGCGCTCGGCGCTGAAGAAGTATTTCATTTTGAGAATTTACAATAAGAACCGATAACGCTCTATGTAACTCTCCTTTCTCATGGGCGAGTAATTTTTCCATGGCACCTATCGGATTATCTTTATTATCAACTAATTGAACTTCAATCATTCTATAATATATTTAGATTGTGCCTTACGTATGACGTGACAAGAATTCTCGCCTTTTTTCTATTCGGGATGCGCACTCTTTCTTCAAGAATTCTTTCCGCTTTTGTTCTTTTAATTTTCTTGAACAATTTAAAATAGTATTTGTACGCCATGTATACGCCAAACCTAGCTCTCTTAGGTAGCATTAAAATACCTTCATAGCCTAGTCTAAAATCTTTCTCAATGTCAGCTTCAATTTCTTTCTTTACTATGTTGTTAAAGTCATTCATATTGATTCCCGGGAAGTAAGTTCTACCTAAATCATTAAAGTCGTCATTCAGATCCCTGAGAAAATTGATTTTTTGGAATGCTGAACCAAGCTTCATAGCATTCATTTTCAATTTTTTGTATTCACTTTCATCACCGCTCACAAATATTTTTAAACACATGAGACCTACAACTTCTGCGGATCCTAGGATATATTTTTCATAGGTATCCTTATCATAAACCTTTTTGTCTAGATCCATTTCCATTGAATTCATAAACGTTTCAATTAAATCTAGGGGAACGCGGTACTTATTCACCGCCCATTGAAATGAATTTAATATTGGATTCAACGATATTCCCTTCTCTATTGCGTCGTATGTATCTTTTTTGAATTCTGCGAGCAATATTTCCTTGTCGAAACCGTCAAAGGAGTCAACAATTTCATCTGCAAATCGAACGAAGCCATATATTGAATATATGGGGTTGTGTAACTCTTTATTTAAAAAACGAATACCTAGCGAGAATGAGGTACTGTAACGACGCGTAGTCATTTTACTCATGTCGTGGCTTAGGTTATCAAAAATAGCTTTCATCCTATGAATGGTTTTTAAGTACGTATTTTGCGACTACTTCTCCTGACACGATTGATGGCGGCACACCCGGGCCTGGAACGGTCAATTGACCCGTGTAATAGAAGTTGTCTAAGTTTTTATTTTTCAATGACGGCTTTAAGATAGCAGTTTGCCGCAAAGTATTGGCCAAACCGTATGCATTTCCTTTAAAAGCGTTGTAGTCATTTTTAAAATCCTCAATACAAAAACTCTTTTTATAGACGATATTATCAGTGATGTCGTTGCCTGTTTTTTCTTTGAAACGCTGTAGTAAAATATCGAAATATTTGTTTCTGGTCTCTTCGTCGTCATTCAGATCTGGAGCTATAGGGATTAGGAAAAACAGGTTTTCACTTCCTTCAGGAGCTACGCTTTTGTCCGTTACTGATGGCGCACAAACATAAAAAAGTGGAGCGCTAGGCCATTTGGGGTCTTTATAAATCTCCAAGCCATGTTGCTCAAGAGATGTATCGAAAAATAGATTATGGTGTTGTATATCTTTTAATTTCTTGTCCACCCCAACATAAAAAAGTAGGCTTGATGGCGACATGACTCTTTTGTTCCAGTATTTACTTGTGTAATTGGAGTCGCCGTTTAATAATTTTTTATCCGTGTGTTGATAGTCAGCACCCGATATGACAATGTCTGCGGTATATTTACCTTTCGTTGTGACCACGCTTTGAACCATTCGGTCGGCTTTGTCAAAAGAAATTACCTCTTCATCTGTAATAAATTTAACTTTATTTTCAATTGCAATTTTTTCGAAAGCTTCGATAAATTTGTGCATTCCACCTTCAGGGTACCAAGTTCCCAGTTTGATATCAGCGTAATTCATCAAAGAATACAACGCTGGAGTTTCGTTCGGCATTGCACCTAAAAACAAAACTGGAAATTCAAGAAGATTTATAATTTTTTCATTCGAAAAGTAGCTACGAATAAATTTTCCAAAAGAAGAAAACAGATTCATGCTAAACAAACCTTTCAGAACTTTTTTGTTGGCGAACTCAAAAATACTCATACTCGGTTTATAGACTAAGTCTTGCATTCCAACCTTGTATTTTACTTCTGCGTCTTTTAAAAATTCACGAAGTTTTAGAGCGCTTCCTTTTTCGTTGGACTCAAACCAAGCCTCTAATTCGCCCATGTTGGCAGGCACATCAGTGTAAGTATAGTCTTTCCAATAAACCCTGTAGGATGGATCTAAGCGTTTCAGCTCATAAAAATCGCTTGTTGTGTGGTTAAACTTGTTGTAAAAATCTTCAAACACGTCCGGCATCCAATACCAGCTAGGCCCCATATCAAAGGTAAATCCTTTGGTGCTGAATTTTCTTGCACGACCACCAATTTGTTTGTTTTTCTCTATTATCGTTACATCATGGCCCTCTTTCGATAGAAAGGACGCTGCTGAGAGACTTGATATTCCGGAACCAACAACGATAACTTTAAGAGGCATTTTTTAATTTAATGTATAAGAGTAATCAGGCAGTAAATCTATTAATTTTTTTCGTGCTATAAAGATTCTACTTTTAACTGTTCCTATAGGAATGTTCAGTTGATCGGCTATCTCTTTGTATTTGAAACCTTTAAAGTGCAAAATAAATGGTTCTTTATATTCATTACTTAAACTGTCAATTTTCTCCTCTATGTCTTTTGTTGCTATTTGAGAGACTGGTGTTTGCTCATGACCTTTACTATTTGTGATCAAATATAATTCTTTAGAATTGTCGAAAATAGTTCCTGATTTTACCTTTCTACGATATTGGTTAATAAAAATATTTCTCATGATCGTAAAAACCCATGCCTTGAAATTTGTTTGAGGCGTGTAATACGTTTTGTAGTTAATGGCTTTCAACATGGTGTCCTGCGTAAGGTCTTTGGCATCCTCCATATTTCTTGTAAAACCGAGCGCAAATGATTTAAGGTTGTTCTCAATATCCATTAAAGCTTCGTTGAATTCGATGGTCGACATAATGTTTTGTTTAAAGTTTATGATGTAAATGTAAACAAAAAATGTTTAACAAAACAAGTAAAACATTAAACAAAACTTAAATAAAAATGAGCATTGTACTCTGTAGCCGTTGTTTTTACTAGGAAAAACCTGAAATCATTTTTTTGACAATTTCGTTGATTTCAACATTTTTTTTCCAGTTCCAGTCCTTTTGAGCAGCTGAATCGTCTATTGAATTTGGCCAAGTATCCGCAATTTCTTGTCTAAAATCGGGTCTGTAATCGATTTTAAAACCATTCAATTCTTTTGTGATTTCCATAGCCAGATCTCTGGGGTTGAAGCTTATTCCTGCCAAATTGTATGAACTACGAACTTTTATTTGATGTTTTGGAGCTTCCATAATTTCAATTGTTGCGCGTATGGCATCCGTCATGTACATCATTGGTAGCTTTGTGTCTTCCTTGAGGTAGCAAGTATACTTGCCTTCTTTAACGGCTTTTTGGAATATGTCAACTGCATAATCAGTTGTGCCGCCTCCCGGTGCACTTTTGTAGGAGATCAACCCTGGGTATCGAATACTTCTCACGTCCACATCATATTTTTTAAAATAATATTCACACCAACGTTCTCCTGCTAATTTTGATATGCCATAGACGGTACTTGGTTCCATAACAGTATGTTGCGGTGTGTCATTCATGGGAGAATTCGCACCAAATACGGCAATTGAGCTTGGCCAAAAAACTTTTTTTATTTTTTTATTTTTCGCAAGTTCTAGGACATTAAAAAGGCCCTGCATGTTTAAATCCCATGCAAAAAGTGGTTTCTTTTCAGCCGTGGCTGATAGCATCGCAGCGAGTAAATAAACCTGGTGAACTTCGTTTTTTGTTACAATATCTAAAAGCTTTTCGCTGTCCATTATATCCAATTGGCAATAGTTTCCATCCGCAATTGCGGGAGGACATTGATCCTTTATATCTGAAGCAATCACATTTTGAATACCAAATAATTTACGTAATTCAATAACAAGTTCTATACCTATTTGACCACAAGCACCGACAACAAGAATTTTCGACATAGCTAAGATTTGATACAAAAATAACTTTTGAATTTAAATAATCGTCAAAACTGATATTCGTCATTTTTTATTCTTTCGAAAGACACTTAATTTGTGTAAGGTGAATTTTTATTAATTTCATTGATATTATGCCATTTTATAGAAAACAGGGTTCAATCCCGCACAAAAGACATACTGTATTCAGACAACCGAATGGTGAGCTTTATCATGAGCAGCTTTTCGGAACGATAGGTTTCGATGGAATGTCTTCATTATTGTATCATGTTCAGCCACCCACTAGGGTCAAAGAAATTAGAGGATCAAAGGATGTTAGTCCTAAAATAGCTGTTGCTAAAAATATGCAAATGCGCGCCTTCAGAGGATATGATGTTCCCGTGGTTGATGATTTAATTGACGCTCGCATTCCAGTGCTCACAAACAGCGATGTAACCATACACCTTTCGCGCCCCAAGAATCTTAGCGAAGATTATTTTTACAAGAATGTGGACGCAGATGAAGTAATATTTATTCATGAAGGAATGGGTACTTTAAGAACTCAAGTCGGTAATATTGAGTTTTCATACGGAGATTACCTGGTGGTACCACGCGGTATGATTTATCAAATGAATTTTAACGATGATAAGAATAGACATTTCATTGTAGAGTCAGTGCATCCTATATATACGCCCAAAAGATATCGGAATTGGTTTGGACAATTGTTAGAGCATTCACCCTTCTGCGAACGTGATTTGAGGACCCCAGAAAATCTAGAAACGCATGATGAAAAGGGAGATTTTATTGTGAAGATCAAAAAGGAAGGCGTGCTGCACGAATATGTTTATGATAGCCATCCTTTTGATGTCGTAGGATGGGATGGATATAATTTTCCTTATGCCTTTTCAATTCATGATTTTGAACCAATTACAGGGCGAGTGCATCAACCTCCTCCGGTACATCAAACTTTTGAAACCTCTGCGTTCGTAATATGTTCGTTTTGCCCGAGAATGTATGATTATCATCCACAGGCAATTCCTGCACCTTATAACCACAGTAATATAGATTCTGATGAGGTTTTATATTACGTTGACGGTGATTTCATGAGTAGGAATGATATTTCTAAAGGACAGATAACATTGCACCCCTCAGGTATTCCTCATGGTCCACATCCGGGAGCTTATGAGCGAAGTATAGGAAAGAAAAAAACAGAAGAACTTGCTGTTATGGTGGACACTTTTAAACCTTTGAAAATTACAGAACAAGCTATTTCAATAGAAGCTAAAGATTATTACAAATCTTGGATACATTAATTATACTTTAAAAAAAGACCATGAAAGAAGTAAAGAACGTTGATTATGGATTAGAAAAAATCTTCGAAGGTGCGCAAGATTTCTTACCCTTATTGGGGACAGATTATGTTGAGTTTTATGTTGGTAATGCAAAGCAATCTGCTCATTTTTACAAAACAGCATTTGGCTTTCAATCACATGCATACAAGGGCTTAGAGACAGGAAGTAAAGATTCTGTTTCATATGTATTAAAGCAAGACAAAATACGACTTGTGTTAACAACTCCCTTGAACTCTAAATCACCAATCAATGACCATATTGTCAAGCATGGTGATGGGGTTAAAGTGGTTGCATTGTGGGTTGAGGATGCAAGAAAAGCATATGAAGAGACCACCCAAAGAGGTGCCAAGTCGTATATGGAGCCAACTGTCGAAAAGGATGAGCACGGCGAAGTTGTTCGCGCCGGTATCTACACATACGGAGAAACAGTTCACATGTTTGTTGAACGCAAAAACTATGAAGGAGCCTTTTTACCCGGTTTTAGAAAATGGGAATCTGACTATAATCCAAAATCTGTTGGCCTAAAATACATTGACCATATGGTTGGAAATGTAGGCTGGGGTGAAATGGATACTTGGGTGAAATGGTATGAAGATGTTATGGGCTTTGAAAATTTCCTCTCTTTTGATGATAAGCAAATTCATACCGAATATTCTGCATTGATGAGTAAGGTGATGTCTAACGGAAATGGTAGAATTAAATTCCCGATAAATGAACCAGCAGAGGGCAAAAAGAGATCTCAGATTGAGGAATATTTGGACTTTTACGAAGGTTCCGGTGTACAGCATGTCGCTGTAGCAACCAATGATATAATAACTACTGTTTCGGATATGCGAGAGCGAGGTGTAGAATTTCTGAGTACTCCTCCTGATGAGTATTATAGCGCTGTTCCATTGCGTTTAGAGGAGCACAACCATGAGTTGCGTGAAGATATCGAAACGCTCAAAGGACTCGGGATTATGATCGATGCTGATGAGGAAGGGTATTTGTTACAAATATTTACCAAGCCAGTTGAGGACCGTCCGACATTGTTTTTTGAAATTATTCAAAGAATGGGAGCGAGAGGTTTCGGAGCGGGTAATTTCAAGGCCTTATTTGAGTCTATTGAAAGAGAGCAGGCGAGTCGTGGTACATTATGATGAAATTTACTTAAAACGATCTTAGAGGAGGCGTTTTGGCCTTAAACAGTCATTATATCCTTCTCTTTTATATCAAACAAGACATCAACATCTTTTGAAGAGACATTTGTAATATCTTGAATTTCAATTTCTGCATTTTTGACATGGTCTTCCGAGAGGCCTTCATTTTTCAATTCTTTGACCATATCTAACCCATCTTTTCGGTTATTTCTGATACCGATTTTAGCGTTTTCGGACTCTGACTTTGCTTTTTTCACTAAGTCTCTTCTCCTTTCTTCGGTGAGCGGAGGCACAGTGATAATCAATTGTTCACCATTGTTTTGAGGATTTAATCCAAGGTTTGAATCAATAATTCCTTTTGCAATATCGTTTAAAGTAGATTTTTCCCATGGCTGTACAATTAAAGTACGGGCATCCATCACACTTACGTTTGCTACTTGCTGCAATGGGGTCATTGCCTCATAATATTCTACCATCACACCTGAAAGCATGGAAGGTGATGCTTTTCCAGCTCTAATTTTAGCCAATTCACTTTCAAAATGCTCTATACTCTTTAGGTTAGAGGATTTAAGCTCTTCATAGATCATTTGTAATTCTTCTGTCATGATAAAATTTTAATTGTGAACGACCGTTCCTATGGTTGCTCCAGAAAGTATCTTTTCTAAATTACCTGCAGTATCCATGTCAAAGACAATAATGGGCAGGTTATTTTCTTTACATAATGTAAAGGCCGTAAGGTCCATTACGTTTAATCCTTTTTTGTATACTTCGTCAAATGTAATAGAGTCATATCTCGTAGCATTTCGGTCTTTTTCAGGGTCAGCTGAGTATATACCATCCACTCGAGTACCTTTTAAAATAACATCTGCATTGATTTCAATTGCCCGCAGGGATGCAGCTGAGTCCGTTGTAAAAAAGGGATTACCTGTGCCGGCGCCAAATATTACAACCCTTCCTTTTTCGAGGTGCCTCACTGCTTTTCTTCGAATAAATGGTTCTGCAATTTCCTTCATTTCAATTGCAGATTGCAGACGTGTATGCACGCCATTTGATTCTAGCGCCGATTGCAGCGCCATTGAATTGATCATAGTTGCAAGCATACCCATATAATCTCCATGGGTTCTATCCATTCCTCCTTGTTCTGCTTGAACGCCTCTAAATATATTTCCGCCTCCGATTACAATAGCAATCTCATGGCCACTATCTGCGATCTGTTTAATTTGTTGGGCGTAAGAATTGATTTTTTCATTATCAATTCCAAACTGTTTAGCCCCCATTAGGGATTCCCCACTTAGCTTGAGTAAAATTCTTTTGTATTTCATAGATATTTGGTTAAACAAATATATATAAATCGAAGAGGGGAAAAAGTAATAATCAAAAAAAAAGCTATCCGAAGATAGCTTTTTAAATAAGTTTTGAAGCTGACTAGCTCAATGAGAACCTTTTGAAGTCCGAAACTGTTAAACCTTTTTCTGTATTATTCAGAAACTGCTCAACGGTTACTTTGTTGTCTCTCACGAATTGCTGGCTAAGAAGAGTATTTTCTTTAAAGAATTTATTCAACCTACCCATCGCTATTTTTTCTGCCATTTCAGCAGGTTTACCTTCTTGAATTGCTTGATCTTTACCAACTTCAATTTCTCTTTCGATTGTTTTTGAATCAATACCCTCTTTACTAACAGCTAGTGGATTCATCGCAGCAACTTGCATAGCAACTTGTTTACCTGCGTCTTCTGCAACATCAGACCCACTATTCAAAGCAACCAAAGTTGCAAGCTGATTTCCTGGGTGGTTGTATGCGACAACTCGGTCGGACTCAACTAAAGTGTATGCTGACAAGTCAAGCTTTTCACCTAAAACACCGATTTGTTCTGTTATTTTTTCATTAACAGATAATTTCTCGTTGAATGCTAATGTTTTCAATTCATCTAAAGACTTCGGGAGTTTGTCTAAAGCCAAATCAACTAAAGATTGAACCAATTGAACATAACCATCATTTTTAGCTACGAAATCTGTTTCGCAGTTTAGCGTTACAATAACTCCTGCCTTAGAATCATTGCTTGATTGCGCAATAATGATTCCTTCTTTTGCGTCATTACCACCTCTTTTGGCAGCGATTTTTTGTCCTTTTTTTCGAAGAACATCAACTGCTGCTTCAAAATCGCCGTTGGTTTCTACAAGTGCGTTCTTGCAGTCCATCATTCCTGCTCCTGTTTGTTGTCGAAGTTTATTAACTTCTGAAGCTTTAATTGCCATTGTATTCAGTTTTGGATTATTTTTCTTCTTTTACAGCTTTGGCTGTAGTTTCCTTTTTCGCCGCTGGTTTTTTTGCAGCTACTTTTTTTGCTGGAGCTTTTTTCACTGTTGCTTTCTTAGCAGATGCATCTTCAGCGCTTACCTCTTCTTTTGTAGAAGTAGGTTTCTTAGGTGCTGCCTTTTCAGCTTTTGCTTCTTCTTTCACAGGTTCTGCTTGCTTTGCAGAGGCTTCTTCAGCTTTCACTTCCTCTTTCGCAGGAGTTTCTGTTTTTACCTCAGCTGCATCTTCTGCTTTTGCAGGCTCAGCCGATTTCTTAGTTTTTTCAGGATTGTCTTTGAGGTGTTTTCTTTCCTCTAAACCTTCTTGGATAGATTTACAGATTTCATCGATGATGATTGTAATTGATTTGCTCGCATCATCATTGGCAGGGATAGGGAAATCAACAAGTTTTGGATTTGAATTGGTATCAACCAAAGCAAATGTTGGGATATTTAATCTTCTGGCTTCTGCTAGCGCGATATGTTCTTTTAAAATATCTACTATGAATATAGCTGCAGGCTGACGCGTCATGTCAGAAATAGATCCAAACGTTTTTTCTAATTTCTCTCTTTGACGTGTTTTGAATAGCTTCTCTCTTTTATTCAATGTATCCCATGTTCCATCTGACTTCATTTTATCAATGGAAGTCATTTTCCGGATAGACTTTCGTGTAGTTTGAAAGTTGGTTAACATTCCACCCGACCATCTTTCGGTAACGAAAGGCATATTAACATTTTTGATGCGCTCAGCAACAATATCTTTTGCTTGTTTCTTCGTCGCAACAAAAAGAATTTTCTTTCCTGATTTTGCAATTTGTTTCATTGCAGCGTTTGCTTGGTCTAAATGAACAATAGTTTTGTTCAAGTCAATGATATGGATTCCTTTTTTTTCTTCGAAAATGTAAGGAGCCATTGCTGGGTTCCACTTTCTTTTGAGGTGACCAAAGTGAACACCTGCATCTAACAATTCTTTAAAAGATAATTTTGACATATATGTATTTGTTTACGTTCCTAAATTCTTCAGCAAAACTGGGGGTAATTACCATTCCAGCAGAGCTTGGATACTAAACCATTCCAGCGAGCGATTAACGCTTTGAGAACTGGAATTTCTTTCTTGCTTTTGGCTGACCCGGTTTCTTACGCTCAACCATTCTAGGATCTCTAGTCATCAGACCTTCTTCCTTCAAAGCGACTTTATTTTCCTCAAGAACTTCCACTAAAGCTCTCGAAATACCTAAACGAATGGCTTCAACTTGACCGTTGATTCCTCCTCCGTTTACGTTCACATTCACATTGTATTTTCCTACAGTGTCAGTAAGCTCAAATGGCTGTACTAATTTTGATTGTAAAACATCTGTTGGGAAAACCTCTTTTGCTTTTTTGTTGTTTACAGTAATTACACCTTTACCTTTCGTAAGGTAAACTCTTGCAACTGCAGTCTTTCTTCTTCCTAATGCGTTGATTACTTCCATAATACTTATTTAACGGTATCTAAGTTTAATACTGTCGGTTTCTGAGCTTCGTGGTTGTGCTCATTTCCAGTATAAACTTTTAAATTTCTAAATAATTGTCTACCAAGTGTATTTTTTGGCAACATTCCTTTAATCGCTTTTTCGATAAGTCTCTCGGGATGCTTTTTCAAAAGATCCTCAGCAGCAGTGAATCTTTGACCTCCTGGGTAACCTGAATATCGAACATACTCTTTGTCTTTCAACTTTGCACCTGAAAAAGAAACTTTTTCTGCATTGATTACAATGACATTGTCACCGCAGTCTGCATGGGGCGTGTAATTCGTTTTGTATTTACCTCGAATAATCTTTGCGACTTTACTTGCAAGTCTTCCTACTGTTTGATTCTCTGCATCAACAACAAACCACTTTTTATCTGCAGTTGCTGCGTTTCCAGAAATTGTTTTATAACTTAATGTATCCACGTTTGTCTATTTAATTGCTAACGAATAGCGTAAATTAGGGGTGCAAAGATACAATTAATATGAATATGAACAAACCAAAAGAAAAAAAAATACGAAATGATTTTAAGTTTTTTTAAATGCCTGAATTGCATTTCTTGTAAAGTCACTCAAAACAAGCTTTCCGCTAATTTCTGCACGTTCCGATAAGAGTTGTTCCCAGTGCGATGTTCCATTCCAAAATACTGACTTTAAATGCGCCATTGCTGCGGGGTTTGAAGACGTAAGTTTTTCAACAAGATCAGCAATCCCTTCATCCATTTGATCAATGTCTTCATAAACATGCGCGTAAAGACCTTTTTGTTCTGCCCACGTTGCGCTTCTCCACGCCGTTGCATTGATTGCTAGATCACTCATGCCAGAAAGTCCAATTTTACGTTCAACAGCCGGTCCCACTACAAACGGGCCAATACCAACAGCTAGTTCCGATAATTTGATAGAGGCTGCTTTAGTCGCAAAAGCATAATCTACTGCAGAAGCGATGCCAACACCACCACCTACAGCTTTTCCGTGAATTCTTCCGATAATTAGTTTTGAAGATGTTCTACAAGCATTGATTACTTTGGCAAAGCCAGAAAAGAATACCTTTCCATCCTCCATATTCTGAATTGCGATAAGTTCATCAAAACTCGCCCCAGCACAAAATGCTCTATTACCAGCAGATTTCAGCAGAATTAATTTGCAGCTAGAATCGCTACTAACTTCGGTTATTGTATTTGCGAGTTTGCCCAGTATCTTTCCAGGCAGAGCATTACTTGAGGGATGTCCAAATTCGATCGTCGCGAGACCTTTTTGGTCTATCTTACAGATTACGTGTCCTTCTTCCATATTACTTTAAGGTAAAACTATCAGAACCTATGAGGTTCTCATTACAATATATATTCACTTTATAATTTCCTTTCGCTAAGTTTTCATCTCGAATGTCGTAGTATATTGACATATCAATTGCTTTATTTTGATAGTCAATTTCCTTTTTCTCAGTGTAGGCAATTGACCCATCTTCTGTTTGCAGGAGATAGCTCGTCATTCTTTGAAAGGTCTTACCTGACGGTCCTTCAATTTGCATGTAAACTACCTTTTTACCTGAGCTAGCTATTGGATTCTCCGAAATAGTAAATGTCGCTTGAAGTTGTGCGGCTTGACGAGCTCTTGAGGTAGGTTTAGCTTTTAAAGCTGATTTTAAGGCGCCTGAATTAAAATTGTATGCACTTAGCTTTGAGCCTTTCTTTACTTGTTCTGTTTTTTGAGCAACTTCTTGTTTGAATTGATCTCTTTCCTCCGCAGTTCTATTTAGACTATTAGTCGTTTCCGTTAAATTTAATTCTAGCTCAAGGTTTAAAGTATTTAAAGAATCGATTTGTACAACGTAGCTTCTCATAATACCTCTGAGACTTTCGTTTTCTTCTTTAAGCTTTAAGACCTGAGCGGCAGAGAAATTTTTACTTCTTTGAAGTTTCTCAATTTTTTCTATCTGCGATTGGATTTTTATTTTTTGTGCATTTAAGCTATCTGCTTTAGAGGCATCTTTCTCGATCAAACGATCATACGTTCCGAGCATTTTTTTGAAATCAGATTTCAAATCTGTGGACATGTCGCCAATATATCCTTTGAGCATTTTATTCATACCTTGAAGAGTGTCTTGGTATTTAAGGTTTAAGTGTGCACATTCCTTTGCTTCATTGCGCATTGATGACCAAAAAAAGGTCATAGCGCCTAATCCTAAAACCAACAAAATAATCGCTCCTAGATAGATGTTTTTGTAGTCATTTGAGTTCTCATTTTCTTCCATGAAATCAATTTTTTTGTAAAAGTAATCTTTTTATCAAATGCGGAAATCTTGAAATGTTACGCTTCTTTGAAATCTCGCAATGCTATCTGTTCCGACAGCAGTAAAGCGGCTATCAGAGCTTGCAGGGTATGGCCCACCATGGTGCATCGCAGGGGCAACCTCGACACCCGTTGGTAGATCGTTAAATATTATTCTTCCAGCTTTTTCAGTTCCAATACTAATCAAAGTATCTAAAACCGTACCATCTTTTTCTTTTGATCCAAAGATTGAAAAGGTCAATTGTCCATTCAGTTTATCAAGTGTTTCAATTAATTGCTTGTGGCTTGAATAGGTAAATACAGATGTGTGCGGTCCAAATATTTCTTCTTGCACAAAAGGAAATGTTGTGAAATTTGTGCAAGTCGTATATAACAATGATTTTTTTGGAAAATGCTCAGGGCTATTCTCTAGGTGATTGTTTTGAAAAAAACAATCGGGGCCAAAAGTTTGCTTTAAAATTGCTGTCTTTTTTTCAAATTCTTGCTGAATATTCGGATGTAGCATGGGTTGTTCTGGGAATTTAAATATGGATTCTTTCAGTTTTGCAATAAAACTGATTGTATCCTTATTTACCGGTATAAAAAACAAACCTGGCTTGGTGCAAAATTGTCCCGAATCATTGCAGACGGAAGTTGTAATTTTCTGAATCAACAGATCATTATCTTCTTTCAATACAGATTCTAAGAGAATTACTGGGTTTGAGCTCCCCATTTCCGCAAATACTGGTATAGGAAACTTACGGTTGTTGGCAATTTTTAATAATGCTTCTCCTCCTTTTTGGCTCCCTGTGAATCCAATTGCCTTAATACATCTGCTATTGGCTATGTATGCTGCTAGTTCATGCTTGTCATCAATAACATGTGAAAAAGTGTGCTTGGGGAAACTTAGGGCTTTTATTGCTTTTTGAATTGCATTGGCAACTAGGGTGCTGGTACCCGTATGGAAAGGGTGCGCCTTGAGTACGACAGGGTTTTTTCCTGCCAGAGCAGCGACACTGTCTCCTCCAATTGTTGAGTATGCTAAAGGGAAGTTGCTGGCGCCCAAAACAAGTACAGGGCCAATTCCTATTTTTTTTTTCACTAGAAGCTTACCGTTCAATTCCTGCTTTCGGTCTAAAATAGAAACATATGCTGGTTCTATGATATGTTTTGAAAACAGTTCGAGCTGGTTTAACGTTCGATTAAATTCTGCTTCAAAACGCACTTCCGACAAACCACTTTCTTTGTGGTACATAGCAGCTATTTCCTGCTTTTTGGATATTAGATTTTCTTTAATTAATGCGAGTAAATCATGAATCTCTCGGCCTGTTTTTATAGCTAGTAAAGGGCGTGCTTTCAAAGCTCCATGGATCATTACATCCACTTCTTCAATGGTATGGCAGAAATACCTTTCGGTATTAAAAGAGTTTTCTTTGGGATTAAATGTGTAAAAAGTCCTTCGGGACATTTTACGCTTTTGACAAGCTAAATGTATAGCTTTCCATAATTTGATTCGCAAGCATTTTTTTGCATGCCTCATCTACTTTTTCTTTTGCAATTTCTTGCGAGTCTGCTTCTACAAAAAGTCTAATGTGTCTTCCGATTCGAACACCATCTATCTCCGGGAGACCTACATTTCCCATAGAACTACTTACCGCTTTTCCTTGGGGGTCAAGCAATGCATCTAGTGGCATAACATCAATTTCGGCTTTAAATTTCATCTTTAGTAATTTTGATTGAGTGATAGATTGAAACTATGAGATACAAAGTTAAAATAAATGGGATAGACAACACCTTGAAAAGCGGAATACTTATTGCTGAAATGAGAATAAAAAATAATTTCAATTGATTCTCTCGAGGATTCGTTTTTTTTATTTTTAAAGACATCAAAGAAATTGGGCTAAGCATTAAAGAAGAGAATAGCAAAACAAGAATAGCAAGCGTATAACAATCGAAACTAAGATGAATCAATTCAATCTCGTTGCTCCAGTTTTCCATATGGATTGAAAAATAAAGCGGAAAAAAAGAAAAGATAATCGCTGTCAGTGGTGTTGGGAAACCAATAAAATTTTGTGTTTGACGCGTATCGATATTGAATTTAGCAAGCCTAAACAAACCACAAAATGGAATTAAGAATGCAATAAAGGGCAACCATTTTATACTGGCATCGAACTTATTTGGAACATTGTAAAAAACGGCATTCACCCACGTAAAAAACTCCTGTACAACATAATAGTCATAGAAGGTTTGGCCTTTTGAAGAAGCTTCAATTAAAGGGCTTGCATCAACGCCCAAAAGGATCATAAAAAACATAAGAATACCTGGAGCCACTCCGAAAGTAACAAGGTCCGATAAAGAGTCTAGTTGCTTTCCTAGTTCACTAGTCAGGTTGAATTTCCGAGCAACAAATCCATCGGCAAAATCAAACATCGCTCCAGAAAAAATGGCGTAAACGGCAAAGTCCAATTGTCCACTGAAGCAAAAAAGTATGGACAACATACCACAAATGAGGTTCATGCTTGTGAGTAAATTTGCAATATTGAACATGGTCTTTATTAAAATATGATATAAAATCAATACTTGTTCTATATCTTTGAATCTATATTTTTCAATTACAAAGAACACAATTTTTAACGAATTCTGTTGTTATTAGTATTAAATTAGTTTTATGCCCTTAAAAGTAATATTCCTAACGTTTGTTGTCTTTTTGATTTCAGGTTTGTACGGTCAAAATATTGCACCTAAATACTCAAATGAGTTTTTAAACCTTGGAGTGGGTGCCGAGGCCTATGGCATGGGCAATAGTGTCGTAGCTGATGTTGACGATGCCAATGCGCTTTATTGGAACCCCGCAGGTCTCGTCGGAGTTAGTAAATGGGCTGAGGTTTCATTCATGCATTCTGAATATTTTGCAGGAATCGCTAAGTATGATTATTTAGCTGTAGCGCATGCAATTGATGACAAAAGTGCTTTAGGTATTGGTTTTATTCGATTTGGTGTAGATGATATTCCAAATACTACACAACTTATTGACAATAATGGCGCGATCAATTACGACAATGTTAGTTCTTTTTCCGCAGGGGATTATGCTTTTTTTGGAAGTTACGCGAGAAAGCTAAAGGTGCCAGGTCTAAGTTTAGGTGGTAGTGCTAAAGTGATTTATCGGAAGGTTGGTGATTTTGCCACCTCATGGGGTTTTGGTCTTGATGCAGGCTTAAAATATAAAAGAAATGAACATTTTACCTTTGGTTTAATGGCTCGGGATGTCACTTCAACTTTTAACGCCTGGGTTTTCACTTTGGATGAGCAAACGCAAAATATTTTTCTTCAAACGGGAAATGAAATTCCTGAGAATGGTTTAGAGTTGACCTTGCCACGACTTATTTTAGCAGCAAGTACAAGATACAATTTAGGTTCAAAGGGTATGTATGCTGGAGGAGAGATAGATATTGATGTAACTACTGACGGAAAGAGAAATACCCTTCTAAAGCTCAATCCATTTTCCCTAGATCCTCACTTCGGTATTAAAATCGGGTTTAAAGAGCTCGTTCAGGTCCGGGGAGGAATATCTAGTATTCAGCAATTTTCAAATTTAGATGAAAGTCAGTATTGGGGTATGCAACCAAACATAGGGTTAGGTGTTGGTTTTAAAGGTTTTTCTCTGGATTATGCCTTCACACGCCTCGGGGCAAGTGATGCGAATTATTATACACACATATTTTCCATTAAATTGCGTTTAGACAAACCTAAAAATGCTGAAAAATGAGAATAGGAATCCTTTTGTTAGTCTCTTTCTTCAGCACTTTCGCTTTGGCACAGACCTACGGAAATGAATGGATCTCCTATGACCAAAAATACTTTTCATTTCCTGTGGTGGAAGTAGGGATTCACAAAATTGATTATGCGACATTAATAAGCGCCGGTGTCCCGCTGTCTTCATTAAGCTCTTCAAACCTTCAAATCTTTGGTAAAGAAAAGGAGATCCCTTTGTTCATTCAAGATGGGGGAGATGAATCCATGGAGAATGGAGATTTTATTCTTTTTTACGCGGAGGGAAATGATGGTTGGTTAGATTCTACTTTGTATGACAATGAAGATTGGATAGGGAACCCGAAATATAGCTTGTACAATGATACTTTACAGTATTTCTTAACCTGGAATTCCTCCTCAGATAATTTCCGTTTTATTGAGGAGCCTAGCGTTGATTTTGAAAATTATATTGCAGATGATTTTGTCGTTGAAGAAACTTTCAACTTTTATTCAAATAGTTATAATGAAGGTGAAAAATCTGCGGATGCTTCGAGTTCCTTTTATATGCCCGGAGAAGGTTGGGGAAGTACACCGAAAAATGGAAGCGCAGGGTATACATGGGATTTTGGGGCATTAGATTTCGCAGGAATTTACCAAGGTATAGATGCACCTTTGATTGATTATGAATCCGTTGTTGTGGGGCGTTCTAATGCAGCGCAAACCAATCCAGGAAGTGGCAACCACCATACTCGACATACCATAGGAAGTAGTAATTTCACTTTGGTAGATTCTGTTTTTATAGGGTATCAAAGTGTTTTTGTAAATGGAGCTTTTCCTGTTGATTTATTGCCTTCAAACGGAGGCTCTAATTTCAAGGTGAATATTGTCGGTGATTTAAATGTCGCGACGGATTACCAATCTATTAATTATTGGTCCTTTCGCTATCCTAGGTCATTGACCTTTACTTCAGAAACAATTGTGGATTTTGAAGTAATTAACTCAGGTGCGTTAAAGTCTAAAATTGAAATTATTGGAGGTCAGTTTGATGACCCATTGGCCTTTGTTGTAGGAGCAGAGCCTTATAAATTGACGATGGTTGAGAATAACGGAATCTTTCGAAGCTTAGTTCCGAATGCTACAATGTCAGATAGGCAAAAAGTTTTCATTTCAAGCAACAATAGTATTCAAGTCGTTAATTCTTTAAATGCCGTAAATCAAAGTGGTTTTTTTACGGATTATGCCTCTAATCCTAATTTAGAAAGTATTTTACTTTTTGTATTCAATAAGCAGCTCGGTCCTGTCGTAAATGAATATGCAGCGCACCGCTCATCATTAAACGGTGGCTCTTACAATGTACTCACCGCCGAGGTTTCAGAGCTTTATCAGCAATACGGAGGAGGTATTCCAAAGCATATCAATGGTATTCGAAGGTTTGCTCACCATATATATGAGCTTTCAGGTGCTAAGCCAGTTGGTTTGTTTCTATTAGGGAAAGGTATTAGAGAGGCCAATATTACCTCTTTGACAAGTATTGGTCCTGGGTCAAGAACAAATAATTTAGCTTATCAAAACTCGCTTGTTCCTTCATTTGGTCAGCCGTCTTGTGATGCCTGCATTACCTCAAACCTTCCGGGAACGAATAAATGGACTCCATTGATACCAACAGGTAGGATATCTGTTAAAACACCGGAGCAGCTTCAGACCTATTTGTCTAAAATCATTGCATACGACGCACAACAAAATCAGTCGGATATATACAACACGAGCACCAAGGACTGGCAGAAACATATCTTACACTTTTCAGGAGGAGAAGATTTTCAAGAGCAGCAATCTTTTCAGAATTATTTGAATACCATGGCAATCAAGGCTGAGGATTATTATTTTGGAGGAGATGTTCAGTTGGTGGCAAAGGAGAATGACAATCCAATCAGCCCATCGGAATTGCAGGGTATTACGGACCGCATCAGTGAGGGTGTTTCTTTGATGAATTTTTTCGGACATTTTTCAACTACTGAAAGTGGTTTTGATATAAATTTGGATGACCCTTCTAATTGGGATAATGAGGGGAGATATCCTCTACTTTTAGCGAATTCATGCTACAACGGCAATATTTTTCACAACTCTACTTCTAATTCCGAAAGCTTTGTTTTGACTCCAAATGCCGGTGTCATCGCCTATTTGGGTACACTGAATTATGGATTCACTGGTGCCTTACAGTCCTATTCAAACCATTTTTACGATCAATTTTCTCGACAAAATTATGGAGGAACGATAGGGTCTCACATAAAGGCAACAATCGATTCTGTGTTAACTGAAGGGTCAAGTTTAATATATGAAACTACTTTCATGCAAATGACGCTTCATGGTGACCCGATGATTCGTCTGAATTGGCATGAGTTTCCTGAAATTGAGCTTACCGATTCTCGTGTTTCTTTTGGTCCGGAAGATATTTCTTTGGCCACAGATTCAATTGAGGTAAATGTTAAAATCCGAAATCTTGGGAGGGCAATTGCAGATACATTTGACCTTACCATTAACCGAAATTTCCCCAATTCAAATATTGATTCAAATTATGTGTTTAACATTCCTGGTCTCAATTATGAAAAGGTTTTGAACTTCAAGTTACCTTTTCAATCTAGCCAAGGGATTGGGATCAATAAATTCACTGTGAAGGTAGATAGGCCCGATTTTATTCAAGAACAGTATGATGAACTGATCAATAATCAGGTGGTAAAGAACTTCCTCATAAATGTAGATGGAATAGAGCCAGTATGGCCTGAGAACTTCGCCGTGGTTCCAATAGATTCAATTAGCGTCAGGGCATCAACAATAGATGCATTGGCAAGTTTTAATACTTATCGTTTTGAATTGGATACCACACCAAGCTTTAATAGTCAATTTGCTAGAACGCATGTTAAAAGTATTGAAGGAGGTCTGCTGACTGTGAATCCTTCAGAATGGATATTTAAATCCAATGGTGGTAATGCTGAACTAACTTTGGAGGACAGTGCGGTTTATTTTTGGCGTGTAGCACTTGAAGATACTGAGCTAATGTGGAAGCAAAGGTCATTTCAGTACATTAAAAACAAAAGAGGCTGGGGGCAAGATGTATATGGACAATTTGTCTCTAATGCATTCAATGGGGTGGAACTAAATCCGGCGAACCTATATAGAGAGTTTACACCTATTGAAGCAGATATTTCATGTCTTTGTAAATCCACTTCACAATCACCTGGACATTATGACAACGCTTGGTATTTAAATAGTATCCAACAAGATTATAATATTTGTACCACCACACCTAAATTCCATGTGGCAGTCATTGACAAAGCTACGCTTGAAGCATGGGGTACGCGTTATGTCAATGTAAATGGTTCAATTCAAAACCCAGACTACGATTTTGGAAACAATAATGATAATGGCGGTTGTGAGAACCGGGTAATGAAGTATTTTACTTTTAATCAGACCAATACTACTGAGCTAAATTCATTTAAGAACTTTGTTGAAAATGAGATTCCAAATGGTAATTATGTTCTGATTTACACTCCGATGACAACGCGCTATGATCTTTGGGATGCATTAAGCCCTGATTTGTACAATACTTTTGCATCCATGGGGTCAGACAGTATTGTTCCTGGAAGGCCAAATCGTCCATTTATCTTTTTGACGAGAAAAGGGGACCCAAATTTTGTTGTGGAAATCTTCTCTCAGAACAATGAAGATATTTATTTGGATACATTGATTTCGGGAGCTGAGGTAATTGGGTTTGAAGCATCACCTGTGATCGGTCCTGTGCATCAATGGGAGTCTATACATTGGAAACAAAATCCATTGGAGTCCAATACGGCGGATACAACTTATCTAGAAATACAGCTTTTAGATGAATTAGGCAATTACCAAAGTTCAATTGATACTTTATTTACCGAACATGATTCTATTATCAATTTGCAGGGCTTAATTGATGTTGGATTGAATCCAAAAATAAAGCTACTTAGTAAATACAAAGATCCTACCAATCAAACTCCTGCGCAAATGGACTTTTGGCATGTTTTATATGAGCCAATCCCCGAGGCTGCAATTGTAGGTAATGGTAATTTTCTTTGGTCACCATCCGATACTTTACAAGAAGGGCAGCAGGGGTCGTTTTCAATAGATGTTGCAAACATTAGTGATGTCTCTATGGATTCTTTATTGGTTTCATATTTTATTCTAGATGAGAATCAAGAGAAGCATTATATTCCTTATGAGCGAGCTGATTCTCTGCGTATTGGAGCGTTCTTGACTGATACAATTTCTTTTGAGACCACAAACTTAGTAGGTTCAAATTTCTTCTGTATGGAGGTAAACCCTTATGTTGATGCAACATTAACACTTACCGATCAGCCGGAACAGTCCCATCTTAATAATGTACTTCAATATCCATTCACGGTAGTTTCTGAGGACATCAACCCAATTTTAGATGTCACCTTCAATGGAATTCATATTTTAAACAAAGACATCGTTGCGCCAACCTCAGAGATACATATTTCATTAAACGATGAGAACCCATATTTGATTTTAGACTCGGATGCAGATACCTCTTTGTTTGGGATTTTTATCACTGATCCTGAAGGTATTACCTCTCGAATTCCATTTATTGATGTTACGGGAAATATTGTCATGAATTGGATCCCGGGGGACGGTAATCAAAACAAGTTTAAGATTAGCTATCCTGCTTATTTTGAAAAATCCGGTATATACACTCTTCTTGTTCAAGGTTCCGATAAGTCAGGCAATGAGTCCGGTGATTTTGAGTATGAAATTGATTTTGATGTTGTACATGAATCAAGGATTT
>MDSY01105061.1_pt1 | contig 30495 bp, 23 predicted proteins | sample 811131 | NCBI WGS metagenome assembly MDSY01 (sample SAMN05326643, study PRJNA326480) | marine metagenome | isolation source: seawater | place: Atlantic Ocean: South West | collected 2010 | reverse complement strand
TACAGATGGTATGCACGAAGTATTGCTAGAATATGCACCTGTTATTGATGAAGTTCCTATTGAGGAATGTCATACAAATGGGTGGGTGAGCGATTACCTTGTGTACAATCTTGCTGTACCTATGCTAAAAGACGAGCAGCAACTCTACAACAAAGCTAACGCACAGTTTAGATATGCAGCAAGTCAGATAGGCTTTGGTGGGGCACAGTCATTTAACAATGCTAAACAGTATTTAAGTGACCCAAGCGCACCACCTGAGATGAAAGCTATGGCTGCTATTTACTACAATGCTATGCGTAAGCGTGGTGATGTATGTAAAAACTCTAAAGCTAAAATACCTGTTATCAAAGAGATTCTTACCACATTTAATGACCGTAAAGCATTATTATTTAGTGCTTCTACAAACTTTGCAGATGAAGTACAAGAAGAACTTGGTAGTATATGTCTTAGTTTTCATAGTAAGCGTACAAAGAAGCAGCAAGCAGAGATACTTAGAAAGTTTAAAGATGGTAGAACAAAACAACGTGTGATAAGCTCAGTAAAGGCTTTGAATGCAGGTTTTGATGTACCAGATTGCTCTCTTGGTATTGTGGCTGCAGGTAATTCTAAAAAGCTAGACAACATACAGCGTACAGGTCGTATCATTAGATATGTACCAGGTAAAACAGCTGTAATTATTAATCTCTATGCGCCTGACACACAGGAAGTATCTTGGCTCAACAAGCGTCAAGAAGGACAAGATGTAAGATGGGTAAATAGTGTAGAAGAAATAACAGTTTAAACATAGCTAGTGGTAATGTCTCAACAATACCAATAAGACTACAGGCTGTGTAAATTAGGTAAGAGAATTGAGTGCACTCTTTTAAGACCGTGATTCCAGGCGATACTGCCAAACCACATGGCGCCTATTTTATTATTATGCTAAATCGTACCCCAACGGGTATAAAATGACTTGATAAGTGATTAATTATACCCTAACGGGTGTAATACCGCATACATGAGCCGAATAGAAAAACTAATTGGCTCATATATTATTAACTAAAAATTAAATTATGAAAAACATTTTAATTCTAATTGCAAGTGTTTTTACATTTTTAACGTGTACTGCGCAAGAATACTATGCTATCACAGCAACAACAAATAACGATTGCTATCAGCAAAGCTTAAATTTAAAAGTTGAAGCAGATTGTTACAATGCTACATGCACTGTAAAAGCAGTGGAAATTGTTGTTGTAGGAGATAACATTAAAACACCTTTTTCGTATTGCTCTAATAAAAGATATTCTTTGCAATATAAAGAAGATATATATTATTTTAAACTTTAATTATGATAACACAATTAGCATTAGGTATAGTATGCCTAGTAAGTCTGTACATAGTATGGATGATGATTAAAACAAAAAAAGTGAAAGATGTGCATATAAATGCAACAGCTTATAACCTAAAAAAACAAAAAAACAATGGCTCTAACGCAGGAAGAAAAAATAAACACAATAGTAGAAATACTGGAAAAGCACAACAAGGTGCACGAAAACATGGAAAGTCAGCTAAAACTAATAACAGACTTTCTAAACACAACAGCGGAACAAGTAGTAAAGATTAAAAAACAATTGCGTGATACTACAGAAAGTAACGCGTAAATCAATGTTGATAAGACCATCAGGTCGTAGCACAGATTTTATATCCCCCTCATTTGGCTACGGTTGTTTATACAATTGCTCATATTGTTACATGAAACGACACAAACCTGATGGTCTATCAATATCTACAAACACAGGCGACATACTTACAGCAATAAATAACCACGCATACTTTACACCTGTAGAGAAACCTAATCAAACGCACGCAGACTATACTACCTACGACATTAGTTGTAACGAAGACTTTGCACTGCATGCTAAATACCATGATTGGGAAAGAATCTTTGAATTCTTTAAAACTCACCCTGTTGCAATGGGTGCATTTGCTACTAAGTATGTTAACCCTAATCTAATTAACTTTGATCCGCAAGGTAAAATACGTATTAGATTTAGTTTGATGCCACAGCACATGTCTGACATTCATGAGCCTAACACATCTAAAATCATTGATAGAATTAAAGCTATTAATGCATTTATAGATGCAGGATACAATGTCCATGTGAACTTTAGCCCAATTATTATAGAAGACAATTGGCTAGAGGATTATAGATACTTGTTTGATATGATGAACGATTACGTTGATTATAAAGATCAAGTACATGCAGAAGTAATATTTTTAACTCACAATGAAAAGAAACATGAAGAAAACTTAAAGAAACACCCTGAAACAGAGTTAGATCTCTGGAACCCAGCTATACAAGAAGAGAAAGTCTCGCAGTATGGTGGAACCAATATAAGGTATGCTCGACACTTAAAGCCTCTATACATAGATGCATTTAAAGCAGTGCACGAAAAAACAATACCTTGGAACACAATCAGATACATATTTTAATATGCCTAGTAAAGATTATTTAGATTACAATCCTCTTATACCAAAAGTTAAGAGAAAAGTTAAAGTAAAAAAAGTTAAAGAAAACATAGTAACAAAAAATATATTTGAACTAGTGTTTGGCTTTGGCTATCCTAAAACATATAACACACCAAGTGTTATGCGAACTTATAAACACCCTAAACAAGACGGAAGTAATGGCAAAATTAGTAGATTTCGCTGATCTCAGCATGATAGCAGTACCTGAGCGTACTGAGACTTACATACCAGTGAGTCACCAAGAATTAGTAACAAGAGTAAAGAAAGCAGGAATGCTTCACTACGGCAGACAACCTATTAAAACAACGTTAGAAACAAACCAAAGAGGACAACAATTGTTTGGCTCTATGGTATTTCCAAGCGATACTAAAGGTTCTGACATCTCAGTAGGATTTCGTAACTCATACGATAAAACATTACCAATAGGCTTATGTGCAGGCTCACAAATTACAGTGTGCTCTAACTTAATGTTTGTAGGTGATATTGTAAAACTACGTAAACACACTCAGAATATTGAGGAAGACATGGATGCATTAATTGCAGAATTGTTTACACAAACTGATAAATTACACGGTAAAGCACAAGAGGATGCTAGTTATATGCACGACATACAACTTAGTAATGAGCAAGTAGGTGATTACTTTGGTCAATTGTTCGTAAATCAGAACGTTTTGAATGGCGCACAACTTAAGACAGCTACTAAAGAGTGGTTCGAATCTCAAGTATTTAAGTCTAGAAACCTATGGTCTGCTTACAATGCGTGCACTGAAGCGCTTAAAACTTCACACCCATCAAATGCTTTGGAAAACTACACTAAATTACATACATTTACAGAGGATTATATCCTAAATGAGTATAAAGCACATTTTAATAAACAAATGATTGAAATGGAAGGTTATACTGCCGTATAAATAATATAATATGAAAGACAGTCCCTACAAAGGAAAGAAGTTAGAATTTAATGAAATATGGCACTTGATGCAAGTGCTAAAATTTTATTATGACGACATTATGTTGTTGACAGCCAAAGACATAGCAGAGATTTTAAGGCTAGAGTTTGGTTGTGTACTACAAGAAAATGACGTATCTTTAAACCTCCTTCTAGCACATCGTAGAGACAGTGATGGTAATTTAAAATGTTATGAGTAATTGTATACAATGTGAAGATGGATTAAAATGCTTACCAGACGATTCTTTGGTAAGTTTAACTGAAGAGGAACTCGATAAATATTTAAATTGCGATGAAAGTATCTTTGAACTTAACCAAGTTGAAAGGCAATCACCTCACCCCCAGTGAGTTTGTATACCTTTTCCTTAAAAGTGGAGGAGAAAAGCAAATTCAAAAGTACTTAGAAATTTTACCCGTTGACAGAGAAAAACTACAGACACGAGGCTTTATTAAAATAATGCCCGACGAGTCACTTACACTCCGTCAAAAAGCGTTGGATTTATTTACAGTACGGGGATGCGAAGATTGCTGGAATCAATTTGCAATTGCTTACCCTAGGAAGGATAGAGGTAGGCCTCTCCATAATGATATGAAGCGTAACAAGCTTAAATACATAACATTAATAGAGAGAAAACCAGGCTTGCATGAAACTATAATCAATGCTATTGCAGCAGAACACGAGGATAGAAAGCAAGCAAGCTACACTAATGATTTTCGTCCGCCGTGGAAGATGATGAGCTCATACTTAAACCAAGAAGCTTGGACTATGTATGAAGGAGTTGAACCACCTAAACCTTCGGACGAACAAAACTATGGAGGAGATTTAATATGAATGAAGAACAAAAGCCATTACCGTGGCGCCACATTTCAGAAGCATCTAGTGCAGCATTACGCTACATTGATGGTAGACGTAAAGGCACAATTAAATCTCTTGCTACACCTTGGAAAAAGTTTAACAACATTTCTATGGGTGGTATAGAATGGCAGACTATCACAACTATTGCTGGTATGTCTGGTAGCGGTAAAACTGCAGTGCTAGGTCAACTTGAGACAGGATTGAAAGATCTTAACGAAAAGGATGACTTTGCAATACTCTCATTTAACTTTGAGATGCTTTCTTCTCGGCTAATTGGCCGTAAACTTAGTAATAAGATGAAACTTACTACACAGCAGCTATATAGCTCGTCAGAAAACTTTACGTTGAATGACAATTACTATATGAATGCAGTACAAGAAGCTCGCAAGTTAAATAAGTATGATATAAACTATGTAGATATACCAGGTAGTGTTAAAGCTCTAGAGGCAACTATATTAAAGTTTTCTAAAGACAAAGACAAGCCTGTTATAGTTATGTTAGATCATACTTTGCTTGTAAAGAAGGTTGGAGGAGCGCAAGATAGAGATCTTCTCTATGATTTGATGGCTATGTTTAATGGATTAAAAAAAGTTATTAGAGTATCATTTATTCTAATATCTCAAATGAACCGTAACATAGAGAATTCAGAGCGCATACAAAACCCTGATTTACATTACCCTAAGAAGCAAGACATCTTCGGTGCAGATGCATGTTATATGTATTCTGACATTGTGGTGGTAACACACCGTCCAGAGATGCTTGGTATTAGGGCTTACGGCCCAAAGAGATGGCCTACAACTAATGCTATATTTTGGCATTACTTGAAGGTCAGGGAGGGCGAGCCTTGCATTGCTTTAATGGAGAATGATTTGGCGCATAATCAAATATTAGACGCTAAACCAGTAAGCTATTCAAGCAATGAAAATCAAGAAGTACGAGAAGAGGGTGTCAGTGATACTACTCAACAAGCCCAAGGCTAGAGACTGCGATTATGTTCTATATGGTTTTATATTATTAGCATACAATGTTAATATACACGATCTAAGCACTAAAGATTTTCTAAAAGGTTTACACAGCAAACAATACCCGTCTTTCGAGGGGGTAGGACGTTGTCGTCGTAAATTACAAGAAAAGCACAAAGAGCTTAGAGGTACCAAATGGAATGCAAGACACGCAGAACAAGAAAAAGTAAAAACCGAAATTAATCTATTTTAACATGACTTATTATTGCAAAGATTGTGACGACGATTGGATTACAACCACAAAAGAAACCAATTGTACACAATGCCTAGGAACTAATATTGTAAAAACAGAAAACTAATGGCACAAGAACTATTAATAGTTGGCTCAAGTGGAACAGGGAAATCCACTTCAATTGAAAATCTAAACCCTGAATCAACTTTCATTATAAATGTAGCCCGCAAGGCGTTACCATTTAGAGGATGGAAGGGGAAGTATCCTATATTCGACAAGGAGAATCCTGGTGGTAGATTCTGTTCTACAGATGTACCGCACGAGATTCTTGGTTGCTTGAATTACGTTAATGAAAAACGTCCTGAAATAAAGACGATTATTATTGACGATTATCAATACACAATGGCTAACGAGTATATGCGTAGAGCTAATGAGACTGGCTTCAAAAAGTTTACTGAGATTGCTCAGAATGCTTGGTCAGTTATCAATGCAGTGAAAGCTATGCGAGAAGATCTATTGGTTGTGTTTATGATGCACTCAGAGGTTACATTCGATGCACATGGTAACAAAGTTACTAAAGCAAAGACTATCGGTAAAATGATGGACAATGTAGTTACCTTGGAGGGTATGTTTACTATTGTATTGTATACAGACGTCACAAAGGGTGAGAATGGTATGGAGTATTCGTTTATAACACAAAACGATGGCGCCAACACTGGTAAAGCCCCTAAAGACATGTTTGGGTCTGTTAAAATTCCAAACGATTTAAAGTTAGTGGCTGACACTATCGAAGAGTATAATAATTAATTTTAAAAGAGAGAAAAATGTACGGAAGTAACGTAGAAAGTAACAGTACTGGTGGAGTAATGCCAGCAGTAGGTATTCAAGAAAATTGTGAACTAGTGAGCGTATCACTAAATATGGATCAAGGCGGAAGACTTGACTTTGAGTTCAAACAGTCTAATGGTGCAAGCGTAAAGCATGCAGAATTTCCTGCAAACCCAGACTATGGTGATGTAGAAAAACAGGCAACTGATGTATCTCGTCGTGTAAAGCATATTGCTACTAAATTTATGAGCGAAGCAGATTTCGTTATAGAAAATGTAAGCACATTTGCAGAGTATGGTAACAAGGTAGTTGCTTTGTTTGGACAAAAGTTTGTAGGAACTAAATTTAGAATGCTATTTATCTACAAAGGTAAGTATGTATCTCTTCCTAAGTACCCTAACTTTATTGAGAACATGGCAATTCCTGCAGAGAAAACTACTATTTATATTTCAGATTGGAATAAGAAGAAGCTAGTTAAGCCTGAACCAGATGCTGTAGCAGGATCAAATCCTACAACAGTTATGGCAACAGGTGGTGCAGAGATGCCATTTTAATTAGACCCTAATGTATGGGACTAAAATAGTAGAACTATGTGAAGAAGAGATTCTAGACAGAATTAACTGTCTAGACATCTTTTCTTATTACATAGGAGATGACTTCAAAATGGGTAGAGCTATGAGATCTCCGTTAAGGAAAGATCGTAGCCCTTCTTTTACTGTATTTAAACATAGTAGTGGTAAGTTTTTCTATAAAGATTTTAGTACTGGTGATTCTGGTGATTGCTTTACATTCTTAACAAGGATGTATAGCGCCACTAGGTTTACTACTTATAGAATGATTGACAATGATTTCCAATTAGGAATATCTTCCACTACATTTGCTAAACCTACTAAACAAGAGTATGGTGTACACAATAAAAAGTTTGAGAACATTGAAGACTCATCTACTACTATACAAATAAAGTCCCGCCCTTGGAATTCCCAAGAAGATAAAACCTTTTGGTCTAAATATGGAATATGTTGTAAAATTCTTAATAAATATAATGTACGAGCTGCCAACAATGTATGGGTTAATGATAATCTTATTGTTAGCAGTAATCGTTTTAATCCTATATATGCATATCATTTCCCTGATGGAAAAATGAAAATATATCAACCATATAGTAAATTTAAATGGTTAAGTAATACTAGCGTGTCTGATCTACAAGGGTTGAGCCAACTTCCACTACGGGGGGACACGTTAGTTATTACTAAATCACTAAAAGATGTTATGTGTTTGGATATATTCGGAATACCTTCAGTGGCACCATCGTCAGAAAGTTGTGTCATTCCTGCAGATGTTGTTAAAGACTTAACTGACAGATTTGCAAGAATATACATATTATATGACTTTGATAGAACTGGAATATCTTTTGCCAATAGACATAGAAAGTTGTATGGATTTATACCGTTATTTTTTACTAACGGAAAATTCAATACCTTTGACTATAAGTCAAAAGACTTTTCAGACTTTATAGCTCTTAATGGAGTTAAAGGTGCAGCGGAACTAATAGAATATGTATGCCAAGAGGAATATTCATACCAGGAAATGTCCCATCGAGCAAGAATGGAAGAAGATGGACGGGACGATACTTTATAGTATCTAAACAAACTGCTACTTACTATAAGACTAGTAAGCAGTTTTGGATTAAACACAAGAAAGATTTTCTTAAACTTGTTAAACAAAAATCAACAGAAGGAAAACCATATAGAGTTACATTTAAGTTTGTAAGAAAAAGTAAGCACAAGTTTGATTACATCAACCCTGCGCAAACTATACAAGATGAGATGACTAAATATGGGTGGATAACTGATGACAATGCTGATGAGATAGTACCTATATTCTTAGAGTATGAGTATGATAAAGAAAATCCAGGAGTTTATATTAATGTTTTAAAATCTTAATTATGTCAAAATTAAAAATTAAATATCCTGAATATTTTAAGCTTAATTGTTTCAATTATCTTAGACATTTTATGGACATTAGATTATTAACATCTGCTATGGATCATGGTAGAGATAATATTGTAAGATATTATCTTGAAAATGCTTTAGACGATCCTGAGCTGTATGTTAATCACATGAACGACGAAGGCGATAGAGTAGTAGCTAATGCTAAAATTAATGCTTACAAACAACGCCAAGAGTTGTACACCGATTATATGGAATTATTAACTAAAACAGAAGACGAAAATGTCAGATCAAAATTACTTCGCTAAAGAAGATATTTCTAACAGCGATTTAGGAGAGTTAAAATTATCTCCACGAAGATTCTTAATGCGTAAGCAACAAGAAATGCAATCTAAAAGCGGTGCAATGCAGCTTGGAACTCTTATTCATATGTTTACTCTTGAGCCTGAGAAATTTATTATGGCTGATATTGAGCCTGTGTCAGGTAAAATGGGAGAGTATATTAAAGCATACTTTGAGCTAGAGAAATCTGGAATACCAGAAGATAAGATACCTGAAACAGCGTATGCTGCTGCACAGTACAAAGAAAGTCACACTAAACCTGCTACAGTTCTTAAAAGTTTTAAGAATAAACCTGAAAACATAGCTTTTTATAATTTTCTAAAAGAAGCAGATGGCAAAATAGCTTTAAATCAAAAAGATAAGCAAATAATAGAAGGATGTTTAATGTCCCTTAAAGGGCATGTAGTATCAAATAAATTATTGTTTGTAGAAGATGAAAGCGTGGAAACTTTTAGTGAGAAAGAATTGTATTTTGAGCAAGAAGGTGTTAAATGTAAATCTAAAGCAGATAGACTTATTGTAGACCATAAAGCTAAAACTGTAAAACTAATAGATCTTAAAACTACAAGCAGTCAAGTTTACGGTGAGTGCATTCCTTTAAATACTAAAACAGGTATATTGTTAAGAGATTGGCATGTTACAGGTTTTATGTATTCTTGTTTACAATACTCTTACCATAGACAACTAGCTTTTTATGAGAATGCTGTTAAAGCTGAGTATCCTGGATACGAGGTAGAGTCTTTTATTGTAGCAGTAGACACTAAAGGGTCTTATGATTGTGCAGTATTTCAACTTCCTGCAGAATGGTTAGAATCAGGCCAAAAAGAAATTAAATCTTTATTATCTGAGTATAAACACTATAAACAAGCTAATAACTTTGGTGTAAAGCAAGGATTTGAGAGCACTGTTACATATTAGATTAAATTCGCGCTATGAAGAGAGATTACGAAGGGAGGCTGATGCGAAATAAAACATTTACATACATATTGCCTATGCTGCAAGAGTATGTAAAAATTAAGAAAGAAAATTTAATTAACACTTACATTGGCAGTCAGGATAGACCTGACGATAACAATCACATATTTTTACTATTTAGATTTAGTGGAGAAAAAGAGTTTTTAGAATATGAAAACTACTTAACAACTACTAAACTTTATATAGATTCGTATGACCCTGATAAATACCATGTTATGTATGTATTTAAAGTGCCTAAAAAGCATCAAAATGTATACGATTTATTTAAAGAAGGCAAATATTCTGAGTTTCCTCAAGCATATAAGATTTCTTTATTTGAATTTCATAACATAAAAACTCCTACACATAGAGTAGCACAAGTTTTATTTAAACACCCTGATCTTAGAGAAGAGTGGGAAGAAAAACTTAATATACCTATACCAGAAGATTCAGAAGTATCCTCCGTCCCCGACATGGATTCTGAAATTTATTCAGATAAATACAAATATGTAGACCCTATCAAGCCAGTGGAAAATCCATTTGACTAAATGAAACTACAACAACACACAAACGTCAATGAAGTAATTGGCGTACAAAAACAACACAAGTTTAAAATAACGGACGGATCTCAGGCTATCATTATGGATAGCCTGATTAATTTATACTCGGACCCTATTGGTTCGATTGTCCGTGAGATCACTTCAAATTGTATAGATGCAAACCGCGAGCGGAACCTTAAGTTAGAGGGTAAGATTCCAATGGAAGCAGAAGATGATAAGTCTTTCTGGTCTAAGAAGCAAACGGTTTGCATTGAATACGTAGAGAAGAACACAATTCTAGGAATAGATGAGTGTATTATGTTCCATGATTATGGTTGCGGTCTTTCGCAAGATAGAGTTGCTAATGTATTTACTACATTCGGTGCTTCTACTAAGAGAGACAACAACTATGAGATTGGCGGCTTTGGCTTAGGTGCTAAATCACCTTTAGCTTATTCAGATACTTTCTACGTGTCTAGTAGACACAATGGTACTGAAACATATTATATGATATATCGTAACAACGACAATGTCCCCCATATGGATCAAGTATACCAAGCAAGTACAGATCAACAAAACGGTAGCACCGTAATTGTTCCTATTAAAGATAGTTATGATAGAAGATCTTTTAAAGAGTCTATTGCAACTCAACTATGTTTCTTTGACAATCTTGTATTCAAGAATGTTGTAGAATCTATAGGGAAAGTAAATAACTATTATACTTCAGGTGATTCCTCTTACAAAGTTACTGAAGAAACTGACGATTACATTATAACTAACGACGGTAGAGAACCTTTTCTACTTGTTGGTAAAGTAGTGTATCCACTTAACTGGAATATGTTAGATGATTTTAGTGAATCTGATTTTAGAGGTAGTGTTGGTATTAAATTTAATATCGGTGTTTTAGACTTAGTTCCTTCTCGTGAGGAGTTACGATATACATCTAAAACTATATCTCTTATTCAAGATAAATTAAAATCTGTTTTAGGGCAATTTAAGCAACAAATTAACAAAAAGTACGAAAATATCACTGATTTTGGTGAATATTTAAGAGTTATTAGCGTTTTAGGGCAAGGACATAGTACTTGGAAAAGGATGACAAGTGATGACCCTAATGCAGTAAAATCAGATATTGCAGGAGTAGGTTATTATGATGTACCTTTTGTTCCATTTCCTAAACTAAGTTGCGATAAGAATACTAACGATACAGGGGCTTTTCATAAAGTGTTTGATGGCATTAGTTTTTATCATTGCAAGCTAGTTAGTAATAAAGGTGCTATAGGTGGAGAAACAATTTACAAAAGAGAGTGTAACTCTTGGTATGACTTGTTTTCAGCTTTAAGCGACAAAACTAATTTCTATTATGTAGACAGTAACTTTAGTAAAAATAAAGATTACACTCTTATAAATAGTGTAGGAGAATTTGTAGCTTTTAAAGTTGATCCTGCTAAAATAGGAGAAAGGACTTTAGATACTAAACTTAATTTAAATGACCCTAGACCTTCTTATGAGAAAACTGCAACATTTAACACTGTAAGTAGACTGTTAGGTAAATCTTCAAGTATGATTAAATACTCAGATGTAGAAGAAACTGAACTAGACAGCGAACTTATGGGAGATGTAGTTGATAACAAGACTCGTCGTAAAGTAAACAAGCAAGTATTTGCTCGTAATGCTGAATTTAAAGCTGATGGTTATGAAACTAAAATTAAGTACACTAACCAAGAGTATAAAATTTCAGATTTGCAAGTAATGTTGCACCCTGAAGAAGGAGATCCTAAACTTAAAGCTGTAGTTTATGCTGAAACAAAGGATCTTGATGAGCTTGAGAAAGTTGTCAAAGTTTTAGGTAGTAGTAGAGCTTTTTATAGTAACAACTACAATTATCTATACAGATTTGAGTCAGATTACAGAGTATTAAAAGTATCTAAAGATGTTGCAAAGCAATTTGCAAACCTTGATGGATTTATAACAGCACATGAGTTTATGAAAGATTCTACACACTTGCAGAGATTTGCTACTGCGCAGTATATTGGTAAATATATAGAAAAAATTAGATTTTTAACTTATTTTGAACCTTATGACAAAGATTTAAATAGTAAATTTTATAGTCTAAATAACTTTTATAAACAGAATACCAACGGATGTTGGCGTTGTGAAGATGATATACAACCTGTTGTAGAAGAAATCATGAACCTAGATATTCCAGATACTGTTAGATATGACATGGAATTAGTAGATAAACTAGAAGAAGTGGTGGAGTACTCGCAAGGTTTAGAGCTTTTAAACTATGTAGACTTTACTCCTAAATCTAGGAAATCAATTGAAGATTTCTTATCTTTAAAGGGCAAAATGCCTGACAATCAACAAATTAAATTAACATTAACAGCTAAAAATCAAAAAGATGAATTACTTAGTAGCTAAAGTAACGCCAAACGACGTTACAGTAATTATTGATGGAAAGCACAAGAGAATCCGAAAGGATTCTCCTGATGCTGAACTAGTTATTGCTCTGGTAAAGCAATACAATTCTTGTAATATTCTAACTGAGAGAGTAGATATTATAACAAAGATAGAAGAACTTTGTGTACCAGCAAAGAAAATCCAATTTAAATCAGATGGAAGATTTGAGTTTGATGGGAATTCAGCTATGTATCTTAAAGGTACTAGCGACCCAATACCAGAATTTCTAGCTAAGAAATTGCTAGAATATATTGATAAAGGACTTGCAGTAGAGCCTTTAGTTAATTTCTGGAAACACACGTTGCTTAACCCTGACAAAAGCGTTAGACAACAGTTGTTTGGCTTCTTAGAACACAATGGCCATCCAATAACTGATAAGGGTTATTTCTTAGCTTACAAAGCAGTGAAAGTTGCTCGTAAGTATGATGCAGAAACAGGTGAAGAAATTGTAAGCGTTAGCTACGATGAAAACACAGGTGAGCGTATAGAAGAAACACTTAATCAGTCTATGACTTTTAAACCATATCACTCAGGTGCACATGGTATGACTGTTAAAGTTGGTGAAGCTATCACAATGCCAAGAGAAGAATGTGACTCTGATCCTGATAGAACTTGCTCTGCAGGTTTACATGTAGGTTCTATGGATTATGTACATGACTTTGGTTATGGTGGAGGTGTAATACTAGAGGTGCTAGTAAGCCCTCGTAATGTTGTAGCAGTTCCTACTGACTATAACAATACTAAGATGAGATGCTGTGAGTATTATCCAATTGCTATTACAAATGGCGAGAATGCTAATATTTACTTAGAATCTGATTACTCTGCATTTGATATGGCTACTATGGTAGACGATATTGCACAGTACGAAGAGTCTAAAGGCGTTTTAATTAAACAAATAGAAGATGAGCTAGCAGAGCGTAGTGCTGTTGCTGATTCATTATTACTAGATCACATATAATAAGCATTAATCTTCACAAGTTTTTGTGTTGTTGTTAACTTGTTGTTGTACTTGTGAGGAATTAATAGAAGGGGGTTGGCTTTATAGCCTTCCCCCTTTTTTTTTATTAAGTTACAGCTATAAATATTTCTGCTTTGCATGATGCAGTATCAGATTGTAAAGATATTACATCTATGTTTGCAAGAGTAGGAGATACATTCACTCCTGAATCTCCATCTTCATGTGCGTCCATTAGTGTAGGACCTAAAATAAAAGTATTACTACCTTCGTCACTACCCTCAGCCTCTAATTTTACAAAATATTCTGAATCAGCCATTTGAATTTTAGCTGTAATAAAGTTAGTAGCATCTAAGTTTGTAATACGTAGATATTTTACTTCCCCATCTTCATAAATTCCTGCTCCAGGCATTGGCCCAAATTTAACAAAAGGTATTAAACCTGCTGTAGGTACACTTGAGATTCTATGAGATACCTCTGATACTGTTAATGTTTGAACGTTTGTTGTTCCTCTGTCTGTTCCACTACCGTCTCCAAGAAGTACAGATTCAGTGTGTGTTATCGTCAATGTTGCCATAATCTATTATTATAAAAATTTGTATTAATCCTAAAAAAAATTGTACTTCATAGTAAGGTGCATGCTCTTCTGGTTGGAAGTGACGTACACCAAATACTATTCCTTTTGCCCATGTTAATCCGAATCCTAGTTTCATTATGCTAAAGGTTTAAGTAACCATCCCATAGTATCTTCTACATCTCTATTTAGTTGGTAGAATATAGGAATTACGTCGTTAATTTCTTTTGTAAGTTTTAATTGTCCTTTTCTTTTACCAGAAGCATATCTTTCCATTTCTCCTCCTGCTATTACATTAATACCGTCTTCAAAGAATCTGTCCATTATTTCCATGCTATTTTGCACTAAACTTATAGATGCTGCAGGAGATTTTAAAATACGTAATGCTTCTCGTGGATTTGCAAACCCCACTAATTCAGAGTAAAGTCTTCTAGTGTAAAAAGAAGCCATCATCATTGCAAATTTTTGTTTTTCATCAGGCTCATCTTGAGCTGCTCCGTACAGTAAAGAAGATGTAATTAATGCAAGAACTATGGTAGCTAACTCAGTAGTCATTTCTTTCATGTTAGACTTCTCTCTTAAAGAAAGTTGATGCCATCTATCAGAAACAAGTTCCATACTAAACTTTCTAGTATCTTTCTTAATTCCTGCTATAAATCTTATCATAGTTGTGTAAGTACCTTCGTCGAGATCTTGTATTTCTCTATTGTAATACACATCTTCTTCAGTTAAATACTCTTTAGGTACTAGTGAAGTTCCTACACCTCTGTATCTTCTTCTTATACCAGGTTCTAACCATTTTCTAAGCATCATAACAAGTTTACCTGTAGCTGCTCTTTGAGCCATTGCTTGGTTGTTCTTATCGTAGTTACCGTTTAATCTTCTATTAATATGGTTTAAATATCTTTTAACTACAAACTCTGTTTGCTGTAAATTCTTTTTATCTAACCAATAAGTTTGCCCGCTACTAAGCTCTATACCTTGCGCTATCTTTTTAATAACAAGTCTTCTTCCTGACTTATCTTTTTCATAAGCCTCATCAAGAGACATTGCATCTTTTTTATCTTCTACAACGTTTCCTTCATTATCTATAAACTGGCCTTTAGCATTTTTAACTTTTATACCGTTTAGAAATGCATACATTAAAGTGTTTTGTATGTAATTCTCAGCCATACTTGTTAAAAAATGTAATGTGCTTTTGTCTGCTAGCTGACTAATTTTAGTTGTGCCTGCAAACTTTTTACTTACTGCACTCCAATCTTGCGTAGAGTCATATATTTCTCCAAGTAAATTTGTTCTAGAGCTTGGAGTTAATGCTCCAATATCTGCTATTAAATTTATTACATCTGAATCATACTTAGCCTCAGCTTTAGCAACATCTCTTAAGTTAAAATCTAATCCCCCTACACCTTTTATAAAGTTCATAGTTTTACCTTGGAATAAAGATGCTCCAGCAGAAAAGTAGTTACCTATCAAAAATAAATCTCCTGTAAAGCCCATAATAGATTGTGCAATTTTATTTACTGTTGCACTACCTACAGACTTTATACCATAGATTCTATCTTCTAATAAACTTTGTATAGCTTTATACGCATTAGATTCTGTACCACTAATAACTGCAGGTACATTTTTACTAAGGCCTAACTTTTTAGCCACTTTAGAAGTACCTCCAAATGTTTTTTGCACTGTTTTTCTAGTTGCCACTGCTTCTTTAAAAACTTCTAGCTCTGGAAGTACACTATACTTTTCTTTAAAGTTTAAAGATCCCCAATAATCCATTAAGTACATACTTACTAAATCATACGATTGATCTCCTTTCTCTGCAAGCTCTTTTCTTTTCTTAGGATCATTAAAATATCTAGGTATAGTCCTAGCTATTTTTTGGTTTTCATCTAGATTTACATAGCTTACACGTTGGATACTTTCTTTTATTTTGCTCCAACCTTCTGCTTCTGTTTCATCAGGATTTTCGTTATGTAGATCTACATCAGATGCTCTTACCCTAAATGTATCTCCTAACGTTTTAGATACTGTGTCTGCCACACCATTCTCAAAAGTACGCTCTAACACACTTTTTTCTATAGCAGGTAATCTTAATCCTCCAGGTCTACCTAAGTAATTCTTATCTCTCTTCTCTGCAAGGTCCACTAAAAACCAATACATATCGTATCTAGCTTCTCCCTTGTTGTTTTTATCTTTAAAATACTCGTAAGCAGGATCAATCCATTTAGATTTTGGTTTATTAACTTGCCCGTTTATAGAGTTTGCATTTACCCAAGTTTTTAAAGCTGCAGTAGCCGCTCTAGCTTGATCACTAGTTTCACCATATTCTTCTATGGCTATCATTTTCTTTTCGTAAAATTCTTTACGAGTTTTCCAATACTCTGCTTTAATATTACCAATTAAAAACCCTGTAAGATTGCCTTTACTGTCTTTTGAAAGAAGGTCTGCATACAGCTTAGTCATGTCCTTAGTGTCTCTTCCTTCTTTGTAACGTTCAAACATATCATAAGCTTCTTTAGTCTTATTTATAGTTTCTCGCATTACAATGTAATCAGCTTTATCAAGCACTTCTACAGCTATTTGTATTATATCGTCTGTAATATCTCTAGGGTTACCAAAATAAGCATCCATCCAACTAATATCGTCAGACACAGAAAGCATGTTTCTTTTAATAAAATCTTTTTCTGCTTGCTGTAACTCTGCTTTATTTAACTCTACTAATTTATCTACGTGCGCTGCTTTTTCTTGCGCAAACTCTACACTTGTTTTTCCAGGATTATTCTTTTTCCAAGTAGAGTATTCTCCAAAACTTCTAGCATAATTATCTTTAGCTATTCTAGTCTGCTTACCTTCTACCTGCCCCCATTTTTCACCAAGAACATCAATAAATCTTTCTGATAATTTTTGCTTAAGAGTTTGTATTCTATCCGCTATCTTAGAATAGTTAATTTTACTTTTGTCAAATTTAGATTTTAACTTAGGGTTTTTGTTTATTATATAAACTACATCCTCAATAGCAGCAAAATATCTAAGTCGTTTTAAGTATTCGTAGTGTACGTTTACATCTTTAGATCTTAGCTTTAAAGCTTTTTCTATACTATCTATATTTGCATTAACTTCTTTAACGTATTCTACTAAAGCCTCTTCTGTTTTATATGTCTGCAGTTTAGTTAGCAGTCCTTGCACTTTATTTTTAAAATCTGCTTTTTGTTTTTTCTGTCTCTGCATAGGAGACCCTTTTTGTGTTCTAGTTTTTGCATAATCCCCCACCTCTTTAGCCACTCTTTTTAACAAAGCTTCTGTTTGCTGTATTAAGTCTTCTCTTACGCTTGTAGGTGTAGTAGGTGTGTATTTATCTATAAGTTTCATGTATGTTGCAGGCAAATCTTTTTCTGCTTTCATACCTTTCTTCTTAAAATATTCCATCACTGATTCTGCAGTAGGGAGACCGTCTTTCATGTCTTTCCTATCTTTTGCAACTGCAGGATTTGTAAAGTCACCAAAATATCTTTTAAATGCAGGAGTGTATACATGCAAATAAGCTGCTTCACCTATACGATCTCCTTCTTCTTTGTCAAATTGTTTAGTAAACTCTCTTACTAAGTTATTTTTTAATTCACACGACATATTATATACATTCTGGTTTAGTAAATTCTTGAATTAAATCATTGTTAGCTTCAAACTCGTAAGCTGCATTAACTATTTTCATAGTTTCTCTACTAGCAACTACTTGGTTTTGCTCAAGCATACTTTTAGGTTCTTCTTTATCAAATCTATATTCATTTATTCTAAATCCTCCGTCCATATCTAAACCTAAAGGAGATATAGGATAAAATATAGGATTTAAATACTGTTCTCCACCTTTATTAACTACTTCGTATCCTCCATTTTTAAATAACAGTATTTCTCCTGTAGGATTAGCTGGGGTTATACCCATATTTAATGTAACAAATCTTGTAGTTATATGTTTTTTAGCTTCCCTACCTAAAAGTCTAAATCCATCTCTATATCCTTTCTTTTTACTTAAAGGAGATACTGAATCACTTTTACGTAATCTAGGAGCATACTTAGTATTTTTATACTCATGTCTTATTACTTGATCTATACCTGCGTGCAGTATGTCTCCTGAAGTTAGCTTAAGTTCTTGCACAGATTCGTTAAAATTATCTTCTATATTCCACATAATAGGTATAAGACTATGGAACGCTTTTAACCCTCCTCTAAATCCTGACGTAATATACGAATACTTTACTAATTTTTGATAAAAAGCTTTTTCTGATGCATTATCAGAGTTTAAACCGTCTTCCCATGCTTGAATTGCTAGTTTTTTACTATCTGTAGGTAAGAATTTAGCATTGCTCATAAATATCATACTAGGCATTTTATTAATACCTTCAGCATTTCTATAAATTTTAGACCTAAGAATCCCTTTATCTTTACCTAGCAATATATTTTCTGGATATTTTTCAGACATAATCACAAAATCTTGCACTAAAGATCTATTAGTATTAGAGTCAAACAACAATTCTTCTGCGCTACCTAGTTCTGGAGTACCTACAAAGTGATTGCTATACATATAAGAATATAGTCTGTCTTCCATACTTCTTCTTAATCTATAGTCTTGAGAATTTTTATTATTTGTAGCTTCTAGCATAGCTAACTCATTATCTTCTAGTCTACCTGATAAAAACTTACTATTAAATAAATCTAAAAACAGTTCTGGTCCATTTTCAAAGTATTTACCAAGAACAGTTCCTTCAGCAAACTTTTCGTTAAAGTTACCTATTTCTACATACTCATCACTAGTTGCTATCTCATCTCTAATTTGTACAGCCATTCTTGCTTCTATAGTATCTTGGCCTACGCCTTGTGTGTGTACTTTAGATGCTAAATTCTGTGCAAATATTTTATTTCCTTTATCATATATTAAATCAAAATATTCAATAACAGCTAGCTGGTAGCTCATATCTTCACCAGTTATACCTTTTTCTAAGTTTTCTATTGTTAAAACTTTTTGTATATTACTTATGTCATCTGAGATCATAGAAGCAAAATTAATTGCTTCTTTAGAAGAATATTTTCCAGCTATACTTTCAATTTCTTTAGACTTGTAAAATTGCCTATCTAATATAGGGCTTTTGTTAATCATAGATTGTCTTACAAACTCTGCTACTGCAGGTTGCTTTAAAAATCTATTAATCCATTTGGTAGGTACTTGAGCCCTAACTAACAATGTAGCTATGTTTAAAGTTTCTTTGTTTACATTAAGTGCTGCTATATAAGGGTCTTTTTCAATATCTACAAATGCGTTCATATACCCTGATTGTATTTCAGATATTAGCAACCCATCTTTTCTAGTAGTTTCGTGTAAACTAGTGGCAATTGTACCGTCTGGAAGTTTTACAGTGGCTCCCATTCCAATATAAGATATATTTAATTTACCTATTTGAGACACTACATTATCTATAATTGCGTTAGCGATAGCACCTACACCTACAGCTCCTAAAGAGAATCTTCTTTTAACTTCTTGTTGGAATTTAGGGCTAAATAATTTTAAAGCATCAAACACATCTTCTTCTCCTGCTAACTTTGCAATAGTATCTGCATCTGTTTTTAAGTCTTCTGTATCTATAGATTTTATAATTCTAGGATACTCTTCTACAGAATTAAACAATTCTTTATATAAAAGAATTCTTTTGTTTTCTAAAGATTGTTTGCTAACCCCATTTGGATCAATTAATTCTAGCTTACCTGTTTCTTTACTGTATTTTACATGCGGTAATAGCATAAATAATTTATCAATATCAAAGTCACTACCCGTTTTAGCGGTGATGTCTTCATAAACTACTACAGTATCCCCAATCTCAGGAGGCAGTATACCTACTATTTGTAAAGCATCAATAGACGCTAAAGATTGTGTTGGAATACGATACCCTATAACAGATAAAACATCTTTTCCTATAGCAGCTTTAAGCTCTTCATTACTCATAGTTTCCCAACCAGGTATGCTTTCTATAACCTTATAAGGTAATAGTATTTCTGCTAACTCTAGTTTACTATTTACTACTCTTGGTCCTGACAAAGGAGTGGTACCATCTCGTAACCATCTAATCTTAGACTCAGCTTCTTTACTTAAATTTAAACTTGACTCAGGATTTTCTAAAAACCCAAAAGAAGATATTTGTACTACTTGCTGTCCTTTAGCTTTGTAAGTTACTGTAGATTTAGTTAGAGTATTTGCAAGCTTATTCATTATCTTTCTTCTAGATTGGAATATAGCATCAAACTCTAAACCTTTTTCTAGACCTGCTATTAAAGCATCATCTCTAAACTGATCATCTTCAAACAGTCTAATCAATTCTTTTCTAAATACATCTTCATCTATAACGTATTCGCCAAGCTCCTCACTTATACCAAACTTATTAAAGAAATCTTGTCTACCTAAATCTGATATACTGTTTTCTAAATTTTGTACTTCTTGCAACCATTCTGTAGCTTTTCTTCCTCCAATATTAATTTTATCATTAATATCTCCAAGCATTAGCATTTTAGTTTGAGAACCAAATGTCCCTTCTTTAACACCTTTAGCTTTAATTTCTTGCTGCTTTCCGTATAGAGAATGTGATTTTTCTACAGGCTCTAAAATAAGTTCATTAGCTTCTAGTACATTACCAGAATCATCATCTATTTTAGTTCTTTCTCCTGCACCAATTTTTATTGCAGACTCTACCGAAACAGCCATTCCAATTTCTTGCCCATTGTTTTCTCTAGCCCATTCTTGCTCAAGTTTCACCATATTATCATACAGATCTTTTAACTGAACAGTATTTACTAACCCTGGCCACATTATCACTTCTGCAGTTTTTTCTCTATAAGGTACATTTAGATTGTTTTTTACCTCTGTACCTCTAGATGTACTTTTTTGAGGCATAAGCATTACAACATCTTTGATGTTTAGCTCACCAGTCATTAATCTATCAAAAGCTGCTTCTACTTTAGCATTCCACTCTCCTAACCCTTTCATACGTTGTTTACGTAATGTAGGTGTTATCCAAGTAGTACCATCGGCTAAATCTATACCTTTTTTATATCCTTCTATATTACCAAGGTATTCAGAGGGTTTAAAAACATCATAAGCCGTTGCTTGCAAATAAAGAGGGTTTACTTCGTAAAGATTACTGTTTTTGTTTTTGTATACACGTAGAGGGGCAACTCCTGTACTATATAAATTAGATCTTTTTGGGAAATCTTCTATACTTTTATAAAATGCTACATTACCTACAAACATTTTTGTAGATTCTACATTAGCAATTATACCGTTGTACACGTAATCAGCTATTGCTCTTGAAACTTTTAACTGGTCAGGAACATCCTTATACATATCGCTATCTTTTAACATCTTAGCGTCTAAGTGCTTGTTTGTATAAATTTCTAATCCTGTATTCTTTTCAGTTATTTTACCTATTATTCCATATTCTTCAGCAGTTCCTAATTGCTCTAGCACTCTTTTTTCAAAACTATCTTTAATTAGTTTTTCTATTCTAGGGTCATTTAAATCCATCTTAGATAAAGGTAAAGGCTTACCTTCATTAGTGTACATTTTTATACCGTTTTGAGATAGCCATTCAGACCCAAAAGTAAGTTCAGGAAAAAGATAATGCTTAAATGCATTACCTGCAGGAGCACCGTTAGAATCACGTTCGTTATCGTTTTTATCGTAGTGGTAAAATAGATTTTGTCTATTTTTAGGCAGTTTGTTTTCTCCAAACACTTGGTTATACGCAACCTCCATAGTAGACAACTCATCTTTTATGTAGTTTTTAAACGTATTTAAAACTTCTTTAGAAGTGTAATCAAAAGTTATTTTCCCATTTTCTGAAAACAAGTTTAAGCCTGACTTATATTGAGGAGTACCAACAATATTGTAAAGAGTACGAGCGTTACCAGGAGTCATTAAAAACAAATGCCCTTTCATGCTCCTATTAATTCTATCAGCTAATTGATCAGGTTCACTTAAATTAAAATATTTAATACCTTGATAACTGTTTTCATCTTTCATCTGCATAAACACTACTTTGTCAAACAGATCTCTATTTTTCTTATTTTCTAATAAGTAATTAACCCATTTAGAATTCTTTGTAAATGTTTGCCCTTGTAATTGTTGCAAATAGCTTAAATCTCCTTGTTTAAACTGAGATATAACTTGAGATAAATAACTAATATCAGAGAATGGCCAATAAGTATCTCCTTTAGGCCCTAAAACACTATTTTCATGGAATCCTAGTTCAAATTTAGCTTGAGACTTTGCTAAAACTAATAATCCTTTTTCGTCTTTGTATAAATTTACAACTTCACCTAACTCATCTTCTATAGGGCGTTGTCCCCTTTCTGCGCTTTCTTTTTTACCGTATCTATTTACTAAGCTAGAAAGACCTTGTTTACCAAATATGAACTCTAGATGCCCAAAGGTATCTAAAACTCTGTCAGCCATTGTTTCTCCTTCTTCTACATCTATTATATGGTATTGTAAAGCGTCAGTAGATATATCAATACCCACTGATTCTAAAATTTTAGTTAATTGCCCTATATATTGTGTAGGATATGCATTTGGATTTCCTTTAGCTGCTTTTCTGTATTCTCTTAATAGATTATTAAAAGATTTAGATGCTGCAGTAGCAATAGTGTCTTTAAGCAGGTGTTTACCTGTTTTACTGTAACTAGTAAGTTTTGCCTTAAATCCTTCTTGCCACTTTTCTCTAACCACTTCTTCTTTAGCCTGCACATCAGCTTTACCAATTTTAAAAAGTCTATTACCTTCTTCTCCAGAGTATATAGTTTGAGAGTATGGTTGAGCTTCTAAAGAAAAAGCTTGCATAAACCTTGTTTTTCTTTGTTCAGATGTAGGGGATTTATTAGTTCCTACCTCTAGCTTCTGTATTAACTCTTTTATAAAAGGATGAAATTTTACTAAAGTTCGTAACTTGGCTATGTATGCTTCGTACACGTCTTCAGTGTTCTTATCAGATACTATACCTGTAAGTTCTTGTGTAAGTAGATTGTATACTTGTGTAAAAGGTACATATTTAGGTGCTCCTAGAGTTTTATCAGCAATTGACTTGCCTTCTCTAGTAACCTCTCTTAATCCCTTTAAAAGTAATTTAGTACTTAACGCTGCATTCTCTTTAGGAGAAAACAATTCTTTACCTTTTAGATTTAATGTTTGTGTTTTATCTTGCTCTTCTTGCTCTATTTCTTTACTGTATATTCCGTCAGCTTTTAATCTAGTTTTAAGATTTTCTAGTAACTTAGAATCTTTACTAATAGGTCTTCCTGGAATAGAGTTATTTAATAAGTCTTCTAAAATTATTTTTACAATAGAATATCTATGGTAATCTTGCTTTTCAAAAACTTTCTCAAGCTGCATCCACATATTCTTTAAGAGCTTTTCTTCTACACCGCTTATATCTTCTACGCCATCTATGTTTGTAATTAACATTCCGTAGGTAAAATCAGCTATATCATCTACCTGTGAAGGAGTTAACCCTGAGATTCTATTTAAACCAAAAGGATATTTATCTAACCCTCTCTTTTTGTCTACACTTTTAGCCCACCAAGTTTCTCCTTCATTATTTTGATAAAACTCTCCTTTAATAAGAGATGGTTCTCCTACGTTGTTAACGTATCTAGAATCTTTAAACCATGATTTAAACTCTGGTAACTCTGTTACAGCGTAAAGACTTTTAGCTGTTTCAACTTTATTATTACTTAAATTTAATAATTGAGGAAATAACGTAGATTCACTACCTTCGTTTGTTAAAACTCTCTCAATTGTTTTTCCGTCTCCTTTGTATACTATATTACAAGCCATATTATTCGCAATCTAAGTTTTGTTTAGTAATATCTAGGTTGTCATCTAGATCCATACCTTTTGTTATATCTAACATCCAGTTAGTATCTTCTCCCCAGTCTACAGTATTATCTGAAGGTGCTGTACCATCTTCCTGCTCCAAATTTAGTTCAAGTTTTCCTTGTTCACTAGTTTCAATTAACAATTTTTCTAATTCTTTGCCTGTAATAGGAGTTGCTTTATTTTTTAAAATATTTGTTACGTGTGAAGATACAGGTACTATTGCGCCTAACCCAGCATCTATTAGTTCTTTATCTTGACTTATATCTCTAACTTCCCCTGCTTCAAATGCAGCAAGAGCCTCCATAGCTTCTGCTTGCATATCAGCAGGTAAATCAGCCATTGTATAACTCTGTAATCCTTCTGAAGATGATGGAGAAGTAGGCTTATTTGGCTTAGTAGATTCTTTTTTAGCTACGGGTGCTTCAGGTTTTACCATTGGTGAAGGAGCTGCAAGAGGTGCTCTTTCTTCTTTTTTAGCGCCAATAGGTGCAAATCTAATAGTAGGCTGCACAAAAGGAGATCGAGTGCTATTATTAGTGAATGCATTAGTAAATACAAGGTTATGTTTAGCTAAGAAAGTGTTGTAAGCATTTTGTGTTTTACTATTCATATACTTAGCGTTAACGTGCGTACGTTTATTAGCCATTAAGTACTCAATCACTTCTTCTTTACTATCATTCCATTCAGCTGCATTATAAACTTTATCTCCTAGTTTCAGTTTACCTGAACTATAATGGAATGTAGGGGCTTTACTGTTTACTGTCTTTTTACCTTTGTATATTAATAAATCTAATACTTGGTTGTACGTAGGGTTTTCGGACTCTAGCACAGAATCTAATACTCCTGCTAAATCTCTGTATATTTCTGAGTTCTTAGGATCTTTTAACCTACTAAACTCTGATATTTCAGAATTAAAATTAGGTAACTTTTGCCTAAGCATACCATTTACAAGCTGCCATATAAGAGTTGATAATTCTTTATTTAGTTCGCTTGTAAACACTCTTAATGGAAACATTTCTCCATTATTCATAGGTATTTTTATGTACACTGCACCATCATTATTAGATACAACTTTACCGTTTTCGTCTAGCTTAGGTTTTACAGATAAAAATTTAAAATCTTTATCTACTTCTCCAAACTCATTAACGTAGTTACCATTACGTGCAAATACAAACGTAGGTGTTACAGGATTACCTTTTCTACCTACATTTAAGAATGTTAAAAGATTATTTCTATCGTTTCTATTTACATTATTTAAATGGCCACCAGTCATCTCTGTTACAAATGATTTAGATTCTATACCATTTAAATAATTACTATATACAGTGCTTCGTAATTCTGACAACAATTGTTTAGCTCCTTCTTGCTCGTCTAGTGCAATGTGCTCATTAATATAATCAGATATGTGTACATAAGTTTGAAATTGACTTACACCTGTGCTAGAATTTGCATTAGGCACCTGTATTAGCGCTTTTATAGGTAGCTTACCTAACTCTTGAGGAGATAATGGTTTTTTATTTTTTACTTTACTTGCAATTGCTTGCATAGACTCTACTTTTGTAAGGTTAGGGTCTTTTAAGTCAATTTTAAATATTATATCTGCACCTTTTAATGTACCATTCTCTTTTAATTTACCAAGCTCTGTAGTAGCGTCCCCTTCAAGTAAATTAGTTAATCTTTTATTAAATGCACTGTCTTCTCCTGCTTGGAAAGGATGGTTTAAAGATTTCCATGCTAAAGATAATATAGTTTCTAAAGGTTGTATTACATCTATAATGTCAGAGTTTTTTCTGTTAGCATCTTCATTAGAAATGTCTACATTATCATTGTCAGGAACTTCCATATCTAGATCGCTAGCATTTACAATGCTTTGCCTAGTTTCAGCAGAGTTATCATCTACTGTAGTTTCGGTTGCTGTTACAATTGTAGCAACATCACTACTAGATTCGTTAGTTGTGTTTTCATAGAAAGGACTTTCTTCTGGAGTAGACTCCTCGTTTGAGCTTATTTCTGCTCCTTTTTCTATTTCTTCAGGCTTTGGTTTTGTTGTCGCCTGTTCGTTTGTTTTGTTTGGAGCTGTTTGGTCAGTTCCAATGCTTTCTGCACTAGCAGGCTCGCCTGTTGATTCCGCGGCGTCTTGTTTAACTTCCTCTTCAGTTCTAGAGGCAGCATCGACATCAGTTCTTTTTCCGAAAATTTCTTCATTGTATTCTTCTTTAAATTTGTCAATTTTTTCTCTAATATAATTGTCAACATGAGCATCTCTAGCTTTAATTACTTGAGCTATTTTAGATGGGCTTCTAAGTTTATTTAGACTTTCATTGTATACTATACTTACAGGTATACCTGCATTACGTTCTGAGGCAGTGGTGTATTTACCATCTACTTCCATTGGTTGACCTATCGTCTGTTCGATATAATATTTCTTTCCTTCAAACTCAAATATCTGATCACCTTTAGTAAAATCAAACAGTTCTATTTCTGCTTGCTTTCTAATTACGGCCATCATAGATATTAGTCTAGAAACTTCTTGTACAATAAATGGATTTACAAATACAACTTTATTTCCTTCAGAGTCAAATAATGTAACTCTTCTTGGTACAAATCCAGGCTCGTCTTGTCTAAATAAGAATGGATCTATAGCAGACAGTTCGTTAATAAACAGATTATTATAATACTTACCACCTATTTCAAATGTTCTACCATCAGTTACTAAACTAATAAATGTTTGGTCTTCTAATGCTTGGACATTTAAATCTTGTAGCATCATGTTATCTGTATTTTGTGCCAGCACGTATGTTTTACCAGACTGGGACTCAAATACAGTTTCTCCTGTTTGAGGATCTTTAAATAAGATACCTTCTTCTCCTTGGAATATCGACCTTACTGAGGCGTTAGGATAAGAAAGTAATAATTTTATAGGAGTTTCTGTTGTTGTTTTAACGTCTACTTTAGGATCTGCTAATCCTTCTAATGCTCTTTTTTGCTCTTCTAATAAGCTAACCATCTCTTGTTTAGCAGGAAGGCCTATAGACTTAAGCATTCTATCAAACAAAGTATTTCTACTTTGCTTAAGAGATTTTTGTACATCTTCTTTGTCTTCTTCTGTAATTGTCATAGCTTCTGTAACTTCCTCAGTTAATGTAGGAGTTTCTTGTGCTATAGCATTTTCTTTATCTTCTATTAGTGCTTCATCTTCTTCAGCTAAAACTTTCTTTTTAACTTGTTCTGCTTCAGTTTCTGAATTAGTTTTAACTTTTTCTTCGTTATTTAATACTTTTTTTATTTTATTTATAATAGTAGGCTCTAATTCTCCGTCTATAATTTTATTTATTTCTCCAATGTACGCTTGTCTTAAAGCTTCTACTTTTCCTATGTCTTCAAACGCATCTGGTAGTGAGTTTAAACTTATAGGGTCTACGTTAACATCGTTATTAGCGTTTTCCATCATCTCAGCTAAAGCTGTTTTTAGTTCAACGCTATCAACTTTTAATCCTTTTAGTGTTTCGTAATTAACATTACCATTAGTTAACTTAGAAATTTCTCTAGCTAATTTTTCTCTTCTAGAGTCAAGATTGTCTGCCATATACCCATAGCGCTTTAGTAACACTCCGTATGCAAACTTTTGTTTCTCATCTAGATTAACTGCAGACATAATAAATTTATCTATCTTAGGTTTTTGGTCTTCGATAAATTCAATTTTATTTCTTATATCTTTTACTTGTTCAGCAACATCTTTTACCTCTATATCTTTAGGGATACCCATAGCTTCTTTAAACTCTTCATTAGAAAGTTCTGCTATAGAATCTACAAAAGATTTAAAGTCATCTATTCTTTCAGCTTCTATGTACGCCTCTATAAGAGAGTATAAAGCACCTGCTTCTTCATTTTTATAACTGAATACATCATTATCTTTAAGAGCAGTGTCCATTCTGTCTTGAGATTTTTGTATTTGAGCGTGTGCTTGTAGTAATTTTTGTAATGTTCCGTTTGGATCTAGATTATTTAATTTAGCAGTTAAATCTTTAGTTCTTTCGTAAGTTTTTATCCAATCCTTTCTAGATGTAGAACCATCTTCTTTAAGTGCAGACCCTGCTTCACCTAGTTTACCAAGTAATGCTCCTAAAAATATAGCTTGTTGTCCTTCTTTAGTTTGAGGGGATTTTATGTACCCATCAGCTAGAGTAGACATTATACCCATACCACCTTCAATATAATCTGCAGTAGTACTCCAAGGGTTTGCAGAGTATACATCTTTAAAATAATCTTCTACTGCTACATTTATAGAAGCTTGAGACCATTCTTCAAACGCCTCTACTGACGGTCGTTTAAGCCAAGCCACCGATTGACTTGCTTTTTGAAATTGTTTAGGCAACTCTTTAAAATTAAACTTTAAAGCACCTTTTTTAGCAGTATCTTTGCTGATTAGACCTGTTAGATACTTTTTAGAGGTAGGATTCCACCCTCTAGAGAACGCTTTACCAAATTGTAATACATTACTACCTCCTACAATTAGAGCATTTAATCCATAAGCAATGTTAGCACCAGTATCAGACAAGTTATCTATCTCTTCGTCTGTCATGTCTGCATACCTAGGATCTCCTGTAGCTCTAAGCTGTTGCATTATTTCTGTAGCTCTACGTTTAGATTCTCTAGCTTCAATACCTGCTTCTCCTAAAGCAGAAAATAAACCTGCTCCATATGTATTTGCATTCAATGCATTGGTATTAATACTACCAATAATGTCTCTAGTTTTATTTACTTGTGCAGCGCTAGATCCTAGTTTAGTTTTTCTAAAATTATTTACTACATTTCTCCAAGCTCTTACTTTTCCCATACCTATACTACGGTATGTTGATCCTACAACATTTGATGCTCCTGCAACATATCCACTAGCAATAGCACCTGCTAAAAATCCCATACCTTGTAACCCTTGGTCAGACCAAAAATTAGAAGTACCTAAAGATTGAGCAAAGCCCATATCTCTCTCTGCTTGTGTATAATAATTAGGGTATTCTTTACGCATATACTCATTAAACTCATCAAAAGACTGAGTAATTGCGTTATCATATACTCTAGAGAATTCTCCTGTTATAGCTCCTGCTGCAACACCGTAAGTCATGTCAACAAAAGGTTCTAAAAAAGTAGTTGCTGCAGTACCAACCATCTTAACTAAACCATTGTTCCATTTAATTCCTGTACCTTGTAATCTCCCTGCAGTACCTTCTAAATCAATTCCTGGTCTAATATTAACACCAACTTCTCTATACAACTCTCTTTGTCTACTTTCTTCTGCATCAAATTCAGATAAATCTGCAGTCATAGACACAGGAGTAAATCCTAAAACTTCTACACCTGATTCTCCTTCAGGTGCAAGATTAAATTTAGGAGTTTTTATAGGAGCAGAACTTAAATTATTATTTAAAGGAGTTTGAGTTATCTCTACTCCTGACTGTCCTTCGGGGGCTAATGTTATACCTTTTAATTTAGTCATTATTGTCCTGTATAAGAATTTATTATATTCATCCCTGTAGCTCCAGATGCATTTATAGGCTCACTTGATTGTGTAAAGTATTTTAAAGTTATGTCTTGTAAACTTGCTCCTACTATAGGCTGTCTAGATTGAGTGGCAGGATCATTATATCCAATTAATTGTGATTCAAAATTATTTGCCGTGGTAGGAAGACTTCTAAGTTCATACATAGAAATACCATTAGCTTTATCCACTCTTCTTAGAACCATGTTAAACCCATCCACTCTTTTTTCTATGTAAGGATTTCCATCAGCATCTTTATTATTACCTGTCATAGGTAATGTTTCTAATTGAGTTCTTTGTAATGGAGCTAATACTCTAGAGTTAGCTATAATTTTTACACCTTCATTATAATATTGCTGCCCTGTAGGAGTGTCTAATTGTTCAAAACCTTTTTTAAGCATGTTAACTCCTAAAGTTTCATACCTAACCATTTCGTCCGAACTATTAGTTCCTTTAACAAACTTAGAACTTTTGAGTTTACCTTTTTTCTTTTCAGCATTAACTCCTGACTCAGTAGGCTCAAATATATTAAGTTGGTATGCAGGAGAACCATCTATCATAGTTAACGTAGGTAAAATCTCTATCAATTCTCTTTCTATACCATCTTCAAGTTCTTCTGCTAAAGCGTCTTCGTCACTATAAAAATCTGTAACTGCTAAAGTTCTAGCATGAACCATGTCTCCTAAACCTTCGCTCATTTTTGAAACATACTCATCAGGATTTCCACCTTTTATAGTTCTTAAACTTTTTTCATAAGTACTTACTACGTCAGCTCTTCTAGCTCTATTAGCTATCCATTGGGCCCCTACTAAATAAGGCATAACGGATTCACCATCTTCAAATTCTTCTTTTAATAACTCATAATTAGCACTATTAATACTAAATAATTGTTCTATATCTCCTGCACCTCCTGATAGTAAAGGAGATATACTTTC
>MDSY01051488.1_pt1 | contig 30511 bp, 19 predicted proteins | sample 811131 | NCBI WGS metagenome assembly MDSY01 (sample SAMN05326643, study PRJNA326480) | marine metagenome | isolation source: seawater | place: Atlantic Ocean: South West | collected 2010 | reverse complement strand
CAAACGGCCTTCATCGTATTCGAATAATGCGATAACCCGGCCGTCCTCCGTCCATTCTCTACCCCAACCATGGGTTTTACCAGTTTTAAAAGGAGTTCTCTTTTTAATCCATCCGGATGGATCATAATCCAACTGAATTCCTACCTGAACACCCTTTTTAAAAACACGTTCTGTAACGAGGTTTCCTTGCTCCTTAAAATTCCACTCCTTTCCATTCTTCTGACCGAATTCAAATTCTACCCGTCTTTGAATATTTCCATTTTCGTGGTAAAATTCCCATACACCATCCAATTCAAATTCACTCCGTGAGCCCTTGCTTTTTAAAATTCCATTTTCGAAAAATGTTGTCCATTCTCCCTCTGGTTGATTTTCGACCAAACACCCTTCACTTGCTTTTTTTCCATCCTCAAAAGTAAATGTTGTCCAGACACAATTTTCAATTTCTGGCTGAGCTGAAACGGAGATTATGAATGAACAACATAGTATATATGTATATATTCTTAAAGAATAAATCATAGTAACTATAGGTCTGTTGAAACGGTTGGTAACATGATGCAATGGAAGTAGATTTTATGAATTCTGAACAATATTTGGGGTGGTTTTAAACATAGAATCTAATAAGAGGATAGTGTAAATCAATGGTTTAATGGTTTCATTAACAGCTTGGGGTCTTTGTTGGTTGTGTAAAGAATTCACACATGCAAGTTGTCCGTAATTGAGTGAAGTTGGGTGATAAAATGAACGAAAACTTCCAACCAAATTAGTTGGATAAATCACGTCAAGGTTGGCTTACGTTTGAGAGCTGGAAATAGCAAGTATGAGTTGTTAGGAGTTGTAAACGGAAGATTAACGCTATCAACGAGTGGGTTGTTAATTAACTTGCTTGAAATTTGAATCCATGCGCATTTCAATTGGAGGCGATCACGCCGGTCCAGCACTTAAAAAGGTAATCACGGAACAGTTAGTATCCAAAGGCCACGAAGTAATCAATCGGGGAACAGATTCCAACGAAAGTGTAGATTATCCGGACCATGCGCACCAAGTGGCGCTGGATGTTCAAAACGAAGAAGTGGACAGAGGTATCCTTATTTGTGGCTCTGCAAATGGTGTGGCGATGACAGCCAACAAACACCAAGCCGTGCGGGCAGGGATAGCATGGAGTGCTGAAACGGCAGCGCTAACAAGACAACATAATAACGCAAATATCATCTGCATCCCTGCGCGGTTTGTCGATGAAGCTGAAGCTTTGGATATCGTCACAACGTTCTTATCAGAGGAATTTGAAGGAGGTCGGCATGATCGGCGTGTGGGTAAAATAGCGTGTGCGAGCTTGGTTGGTTTCATGGCCTTGTTTTCAGTGCTATCAGCGCAACCCACAAAGTGGGCTGAAACAATCAACGCAAGCGATTTGGAAAACCATCTAACGGTGCTCGCGAGTGATGCTTTTGAGGGGCGTGAAACAGGAGAACCTGGTGCAGAAAAAGCGGCCGCTTACATATCGAGTTATTTCGAGTCTGTTGGGATAGCACCGTACCATGAAGCAGGTTATTACCAAGAGGTATCGATGGTTCGATCGCAAATTTTAGGGGGAAGCTTGACGGTTTCAGGGACGTCCTTTGAATTTTTAGAGGAGTATGTATTCTATCCGGGTATCCGGGACAAGTCAATGGAAAACCTTCCAATGGTGTTTGCTTCCTGGGGTGAACCAGATGATTTTAGAGGGTTGGATTGTACCGGTTCAGTGGTGGTTGTTTTTTCGGGAACAGCGGGTGCAGCGGAGGAGAATTGGCGCGATGGTCTTGAAAAGAAGCGGATGAACGCAGAGGCCAGCGGAGCCAGAGCTTTAGTTGTCATAGGTGAAGGGTTGGGAGCGTATAAAGGCCGTTTAAAACCTTGGTTATTGAGAAAGTCAATGCGACTGGATCAACCGGATCCAAAAGAAACAGAAGGAACGCGTTTACCTACTTTTTTCATGGAAGGCAGTTCAACCAAGGGTTGGTGGGGTCAAACAACCTTGAAAAACTGGAAAAAGGTCCAGAAGAAGAAAGCGAAGGGCGTAGTCATAACAGCTCAGTCAATGCCAACAGCGAGCTGGTCTTTTAACCTGGACGATCGTTCAGGGAAATTCAACACGCAAAACGTACTCGGTTATATTCCAGGAAGAGACTCTGTGTTACGGGAGGAGTTGGTGGTGATTACAGCACACTATGATCACGTGGGTGTGATCGACGGTGAAATCCATAACGGGGCGGACGACGACGGTTCAGGGACGGTTACGGTCTTGGAGCTGGCTCAAGCCATGATGGCGGCTGTGGATGCCGGAGAAGGGCCTCGCCGGAGTGTGTTGTTGATGACGGTTGTTGGAGAGGAAAAAGGTTTGTTAGGAAGTGAATGGTATTCAGATCATCCTGTTTGGCCACTTGAAAACACCGTCGCCAACCTCAATATCGATATGATCGGAAGGACAGATGAGGCACACCCGGATGACGATCGGTATGTGTATCTCATTGGGTCAGATAAGCTGTCTTCTGAGCTTCATGAGATCAGTGAAAACGCGAACAGTGAGTTCACGCAATTGGCATTGGATTATACATTCAACGCACCGGATGATCCGAATCGTTTTTACTACCGGTCTGATCACTACAATTTTGCGAAACACAACATTCCTGTGATTTTCTACTTCAGCGGTGTGCACGAAGATTATCATAAACCGGGAGATGACCCGGAGAAAATCCACTACGACAAGACGGCTGAGATTGGACGCCTGGTGTTTCATACGGCGTGGCAACTCGCCAACCAAGACAAGCGTATCGAGGTTGATATGGAAAATGATTTCCCAGAGAAATAATTAAAACCCAGGAGTTGCAGAGAGGAGTTGATTGAACTTGTTTTTCTCTGCTTCATACGCTGCCCCTGTTGCGGGCCCATTGAAGCCGGAATGGATCGCTACGCGTCCGTTGGGGTGGATAAAGAGCGTAGTAGGAAAGCTCAGAACCTGATCCAAGAAAGGGAAAGTGCGCGCAGCGATTGTTTTGCTAGCGGCTCCTCCCCAATACACCTCCCAGTTGATTCCCAATTGTGAGCGGTAAAAATCCAACCGACGGTATACATCTAAGGCAGTGGTGTCCCTCTCGTATGCCATGGAAATGACACGAATGCCCGGGTGGTTTTCCTGAACCTCTCGAAGTAAACGGACTTCATCCATGCAGTTTGGGCACCACGTTCCTAGGATGTCTACAACAACGACCTCACCGGGTTTAGGAACCAAAGACACCTCTACAGACGACCCATTCCGATCGAGGCTGGTGATCAAAAGGTCTGAGTCTGAGACTTGAATTTCTTCAACGGTATCACCGTTTGGCCAAACACGACCACCGCGACCGGACCACTGCGTGTGGTAATGGTTGCCGCTATAAAAACTACCGTCGATCCAACTTCCCTGACTGTAGCGCGCTTTGAAGCAATAGAGGTGGGCCCCATCATAGGTCTGCATATGAAGCAAGCCAGAGCGATAAACCCCGGAGAAAAAGCGATAATCCCCGGTAGGGGTTCGCATCGTTCCGGTCATGCTACCCGCAACACGATGAAGATCCAACTGTGCATCAGCGAACGCGCTGGTATCGCTATCACCAAACCAAACATCCCAAGTACCCTCTGGAGCCTCGCCTGTGTTGATGACAGAAGACCGGAGTTGAATGTCAAAATCTACGCGGTAGCTGGGTGACCGCAAGGAATCCGTCCACACCCCTCTCCTCTCCGTTGAATCCAACACCCACGAACCGCCAAAAACAGGCACCACAAACGTAGAGTCGTTGGTTCGAAGCAACTCCATTTCCTCTCCACCGTTTTGAAGGGTAAAGAGGTCGTTTTGTTGCTGCAAAGGAAACGATACGCGCGTACTATCATTGAGATGGAACACCACCTCGAGGTTGTCTTGTGTTTTGTTGACTTCAGCGCAGCGGACAAAGAGTGAAACACAGACAACACACGTGGCGATCCACTTCATATCAACCCAAGTCGAATTGAATCCCTTGTGCCAATGGAAGGGTTGATCCGTAGTTGATGGTGTTTGTTTGTCGGCGCATGTAGGCTTTCCAAGCATCTGATCCAGACTCGCGCCCCCCTCCTGTTTCTTTTTCTCCTCCAAACGCTCCTCCAATCTCCGCTCCTGATGTGCCGATGTTGACGTTTGCAATTCCACAATCGGAACCATTGACAGACAAAAACCACTCAGCCTCCTGGACATTGTTCGTCATAATAGCAGAAGACAATCCCTGAGCAACGCCGTTTTGCAATGCAATGGCTTCATCTAAGGTGTCGTATGCCATCATATAAAGCAAAGGTGCGAACGTCTCATGTTGAACAATTGCTAGATCGTTAGAAGCCTCAGCGATACTAGGGCTGACATAACAACCGCTCTCATAACCAGGACCCTCCAACAAACCTCCTTCGACCACAAACGTACCTCCTTGATCCTTTACGGATTGCAGTGCAGCGAGATAGGTTGCAACAGCCGCTTGGTCTGTCAACGGCCCAACATGGTTGGACTCATCCAATGGGTTGCCAATGGTGAGTTGGCTGTAGGCGTTTTTCAGCACAGTTTTGACTTGATCGTAAATGGAACGATGGATGATCAAACGACGTGTAGAAGTACACCGTTGACCGCACGTGCCGACAGCGCCAAACACAGCGGCAGGAACGACCATTTTCAAATCAGCATCAGGAGCAATAATAATGGCGTTGTTTCCACCCAACTCTAAAAGCGATCGGCCCAAACGTCCGGCAACAGCTTTAGCAACAGCCTTACCCATTCGTGTGCTACCTGTGGCGCTTACAAGAGGCACCATGGGATCATTACTCAACATTTCTCCTACATCAGCCATGCCATTCACAACGCAAGAAAGCGCTGCAGGAACGTCATTGGCTTCAGCAACCTCATTCCAAATGTGCTGGCAAGCAATGGAACAAAGCGCGCTCTTTTCAGAAGGCTTCCACACGCAAGAATCACCACAAACCCAAGCGAGCGCAGTGTTCCAAGCCCATACGGCTACTGGAAAATTAAAAGCAGAAATGATTCCCACCACTCCCATTGGGTGGTACTGCTCATACATGCGGTGAAGAGGACGTTCAGAGTGTGTTGTCATTCCATACAATTGACGGCTTTGACCGACTGCGAAATCACAGATATCAATCATCTCCTGTACCTCACCCAAACCTTCTTGGAGTGATTTACCCATCTCATAACTCACTAACGCTCCTAAAGCATCCTTCTTTGCACGAAGGGCATCACCGAATTGCCGAACGGCCTCGCCTCGTTTTGGCGCAGGAACATGTCTCCAATCGAGGAATGCAGCTTGAGCGTGCTCCATGACTTCAGCATAGTCTGCCGCCGTTGCGCTTGAAACTGAAGCAATCCGCTTTCCGTCTACCGGTGAAATTGAATCAATAGTGGCTCCGCTTCCAAAGGCCCGCTTCCCAATCATAACGCCGTGGTTGTGATCTTGGATTCCGAGTGTGGAGAGAATGTTTTGAATGTCCATTGTGTGTCTGTTCTTATTGGAGGTGCAAAGATAGTTCGTGCTCGACCAAGACCCGAGGGCTCTTCTTGGCAGTAACTATGTGTTTAAATATCTGATTTACAGTTCTTTGTGTAAAGAATAAAAAATAGGGAAAAGAGAACGTAGAGGTTACGTGAAGTCTTTAAACGCTACAGGGCCCCTTAAAAAGGCCCAGGTGATACTGTTTCACGTGGAACAGTGCTTATCGGCCGAGATTCACAAGCAAAACAGCCAGATCAGACGCGCTGACTCCAGAAATACGGGAAGCGCCGGCAAGCGTTTCGGGTTTCGTTTCTGTGAGTTTCTCGCGGGCTTCGCTACTCAAGGATTCGAGTGCGTGATAATTGAAGTCATTCGGTATGGCAACGTGATGCAATCGCTGCAATTTGTCAGCGATTGCCTGTTCCTTTTCAATGTATCCCGCATACTTGATTTGAACCTCAATAGCCTCCAGGGTTTCAATGTCCATTTGCAAGTGTTTGCCGATGGCGTCGATTTCCGGGATATGGTCAAACATTAATTGTGCGCCAACACCGGGCCGATTTAACACGGAAATGGCTTTTTGCTTTTGTTGTAAAGGTGCGCTTTGGATCGATTCGAGAAGCGTTTGAGCTTGGTCTGGGCTGACGCTTGTTTTTTCGAGTTGGGTCTTGAACGACCGCATGGTCTTGATCTTGGACTCCAATGTTTCCATGCGCTCGCTCGATGCCAACCCGATAGCGTGTGATAAAGGGGTGAGGCGCTGGTCGGCGTTGTCTTGGCGCAAAAGGATGCGGTATTCCGCACGTGACGTGAACATGCGGTAAGGCTCCTTGGTGCCTTTGGTAACGAGATCGTCGATGAGCACACCGATGTATGCTTCATTTCTTTTGAGGACGACTGGTGGTTTGTTCCACGTGGAACGTGCAGCATTGATTCCGGCCATTAAACCTTGAGCGGCGGCCTCTTCATATCCAGTTGTACCGTTAATCTGACCAGCGAAGAATAGGTTTTGAAGCTGCTTGGTTTCTAGGCTGTGCTTGAGCTGGGTGGGGTGGAAGAAGTCGTATTCGACAGCATATCCAGGTCGAAAGAATTTCACGCCTTCGAAACCAGGAACACAACGAAGCGCTTTCACTTGGATGTCTTCAGGTAGGCTTGTGCTGAAGCCATTGACATAGACTTCGACTGTTTCCCATCCTTCTGGTTCGACAAATAACTGGTGTGAATCCTTGGTGTGGAATCGCTCAATTTTATCTTCAATACTCGGGCAATATCGCGGGCCAAGACCTTGAATGCGGCCATTGAACATAGGTGATCGGTCGAACCCGTCGCGCAGGATGTCGTGGACCTGGACGTTGGTGTGAGCGATGTGACAGCTTCGTTGATTTTGTAATATAGGGGTGTCTGTGTAAGAGAAACGCCGAGGATCAGGGTCTCCAAGTTGTTCTTCTAAGACGCTGTAATGAATACTTCTTCCATCGACGCGAGGGGGTGTGCCCGTTTTCATGCGGTCGGCTGTAAAGCCATTTTCGACCAACTGCTCTGTGATCCCAACAGCTGAACGTTCACCTGCACGTCCACCGCCAAATTGTTTTTCTCCGATATGCATCAGACCATTTAGAAATGTACCTGCCGTGACAACAACGGATTTGGACCGAATGGTCGAACCCAATTGCGTTCTTACACCGCAGCAAACGCCATTTTCAATAATCAGTTCGGTGACGGCATCTTGCCAGAAGTCGAGTAGGGGAGTGCCTTCAAGCATTAAACGCCACTTTTCAGCGAAGCGCATCCGGTCGTTCTGAGTACGTGGAGACCACATAGCTGGCCCCTTGGATCGATTGAGCATACGGAACTGGATTGCGCTGTGATCACTCACAACTCCAGAGTACCCGCCCATGGCGTCAATTTCTCGGATGATTTGCCCTTTGGCAATCCCACCCATGGCTGGGTTGCATGACATTTGGCCAATGACGCCCATGTTCATGGTGATCAAAAGGGTGCGGGCACCAAGGTTCGCTGAAGCCGCAGCCGCTTCGTTTCCTGCGTGACCCGCCCCAACGACGATAACATCATATCCTTGATGGATCATGCGTTGAGCGTATTGAAGGTTGTCAGCCACTTGTTTTCTAAGTGCGTCATCTGTGTTTGATCTGCTTTTGACTTGTCCATATATCCCAATAAATGCAGTAGCCCATGCACAACAACCCTCTTTAACTCGTTTTTAAACAGTTGTTTGTGTGTGTTAGCGTTGTCTTTGACGCGATCGATCGAGATGTAAAGCTCACCAGAAACCGAGGGTCCTTCACAATAATCAAACGTGATGATATCGGTGTAATAGTCGTGCTTAAGATGATCTCGATTGATCGTCAAGAGATACGCATCCGTGCAAAAAACAATCGAGACGTCTCCGACGATTTTCCGATGGGACTGTACCACATCAGTGAGCCAGGCTTTGATCAAACGGCGTTGCGGACAGCGATAAGGGTGGTCCGCATTGTGAAAAGAAATGGGCAATACAGAATGCGAATTCAGGGCGCAGAGAACACCCCTTGGAACGTCAGCTCAACCACACGACCATCATCAGAGAACGTGCATTCATCGGACAATTGGCGCATCAAGAAGACTCCTCGGCCGTTCGGTTTCTCCAGGTTTTCAGGCGCTGTCGGGTCAGGGACGTTTTCAAAATCAAAACCGGGTCCTTGGTCGGTGATCTTGAAGTAAAGATCGGATGTGCGCAGTTCGTACTCAACAAAAACGAGTTTCGTCGCATCCAAACGGTTTCCGTGGACAATGGCGTTGTTGACGCCTTCTGTCATCGCGATGAGAACATCTCCGTAACACTCCTCTTGAAAGGATTGTCCGTCTCGGATTTCATCAATCAATCGCTCGATTACAGCAATGTTTTCGGGTTGAGAGTGGAATTGCAGTTGTTGCATGGTTTCGGTCATGGTTCCAAAGATTGTTACCGCGGATTCAATTCTGGGGTCGTGACGTCCAAATTATTGAAATATTCATTGACTCGGTCACGATAATAGGAATCCAATTCAAGGGGAACTGTTCGTAACAATTCAAGTTCATTGTTTTTAAGCTTCAGATAATCAATCAGTTGAGAAGGCTCTTCGCTTAAATTTTGATTGGCTGAACGTGATTTTCGCTTGTCATCTTCGCCCCGCGTACGCTCAGCGGTTTCTGCTTCGAGCAAGCGAACCATTAAATCTTGTTGTCGAGCCATGGTTTCAAGAGTAACATCTCGGTTGACCAAGTCGCGCTCCAACTCCTCCATCTCCTTCGCAATGTTACCCAACTGTTCTCCTTCGCCAGAACCGTCCTCATTGAGCTCTTGAGATTTTCGCTCAGCCATTTGCCTCAGAGCAGCTTGTTGCGCAGCCATTTGAGCCAATTGTTTGCTTAATTGTCGCTGTTGTTTCCCGTCTTTCCCGTCCTGTCCAGACTGCCCCTTCTTACCCATTGACTCCTTCATCTTTTCCAGCTGCTCACCCAAGGCTTTTTGCATCTTTTTCATGTCGCCGGCGCTTGGAGAGGGCTTGGGTTTGCCATTGCCTCCCGGTTTTTCACAGTTGCCACTGCCGGGCTTTGATTCTGACATCGATTGCTGCATCTGTTGCAGGGCATCATCAAGCATCAACGCAAGGTTGTTGAAGCTGGTCATCACATATTGCTGGTTGCTATTGATCTCAGCGGTGAGTCGTTCTCCGAATATAGCCAAAGCGTCGTCCATATGGTGGTTGATTAAACCAATTTCACGGTTGACCGTTGGGGCCAATTGTGTGATACGTAAACTCAACGCAAACAACGAGTCCTCAACCATTCTCGCATCATCTTTGAGCCGTCGTTGCGTCTGGCCGTAAGTGATGTACAGCGGATCATCGGTGTTTGTGCGGCGCAGAAGTTCCATCACTCCCTCTTCGTCAAAGGACAAGGAGATGATGTTTTCGAGCAACGCCCTCAAGGCATCCATGTCCTCCTCTAAGGCTTCCTCCTTTTCCTGTTGCATCATGGCCTCCATTTGTTCGGCCATTTGCTGCATCTCCTCTGCAGCTTCTTGCTGGTTTTCGGAGGCTTTTTTCTTTTTGTCTTGGTCAAGCTGTTCGGAACTGTCACTCATCTTTTCCTCAATGGACTCGTTTTCTTCAGAACGGTCCATAGTGGCATTGGGGTTTTCTAATTCTTCATTGGCCTTATCCAGCTCATCCAATTCCTTCTTGAGTTCTTCAAAAGCTTGGTTGAGAGAATCTTGTTGCGCCTTTAACGAATCGCTTGGTGTGGATTCATTCCGGGTTTCTTCAGCGAGTTCAGCCTGTTTTTCCGCGAGCTCTTTGAGATCATCAAGGGCCTCCTCCATTTTTACCTCATACTCCAGTTGTTTGAATTGCTCCAAAGCACGATCCAACTCCTTTTCGAGGGATTCTTGGTCGACCTCCATGGATTCCAACTGGTCCTGGATTTCGTCCAACACGTCGGGATCCATTTCCTCCATTAAACGTTGCATCTCTTCGTAAAGCTGTTTGAGCTCATCGCTCATTACCTGCTCCATTAGCTCTTGAAGCTGCTCTTGTTTCTCGAGGAGACGCTCTTCTTCAGGCGTAAACTCATTGGCACGATCGTCTTTTTGTTCATTGGCTTGCTGGAGTTCGTCCAGCTGTTTTTGCAATGCCTCTTGACGCTTCATGAACTCTTCGATCGCCCGCTCATCTTTCCAGTCGAGCTCGTCGTCTTCACGGAGTTGACGACTCAACGCCTCCATTTCTTCTCTCAATAGTACCGCTTCCTCCCGAGCGCTTTCCATTTTACTCTGGATATCCGCGCTTGAAGCATCGCGCTCTTCACGGACTTCTTCTTGGGACGGAGGGCTGAAAACCATGGTCGAGGACCGCGCCATTTTCGCTCCATTGACACCATCATTGTCCCAAACCTCAAACCAATACTCCACAGCATCTCCCTCGGTAATGCCCAGATCCAAGACACTCCACTCAAAGTAAAACCGGTCAACCGTTCCGTTTGGCTCTTCCAGCGGAATGTAAACAACCTCTCCGCTTGATAAAGCGCTTGATTTGTCGGCCAACTCCTCTTCATTGCGCGGAGCAATTTTTGTCCACTGGTATGCCAACCTCAGTCGACTAAACCCATAATCATCACGCACTTCTCCAGAGAAACGGCGCGTTGAGCGAGCGAGGCTATCCAGGGATTCATTGACACGAATGGAAGGGTGAAGATCAGGAATAACCTGAATGAGATACCGAAGGGAATCTGTAGATCCAACGAAGTTATTGGAAGGAACCAACCAATAAGGCGAAGAATCCGTGAACCGGTGTTGGAACGAAAAGGTGGATGCTGCTTGGCGATCCATCTCAATCGCCTCGTCTCCCAATCGCATTCGAACCGATTCCGTATCCTTGCAGCGAACTTGCCATTGAATCAACGTTCCTTCAGGCACCCGAAGGTTGCCAACGTCTTCCCAATTCTCGACTCCTCGACCGGTATAATTTGGAGCTGTGGTTTTCACATTGAGACTCAGAAGGGTGGGGACCGGGAGAGCTTCCAACGTGAAGACATCCGAATTGACCCCAGCAGCGGTACATCGAAAATCGAGCGAAGAGCGCACCACAGGAAAGGTGTGTGCAAATTGTCGGTCGTTTAACCGCTCCATCCGAAAACGATTGCCATTGCTCTCAAGGAAAACAATCTCAGGGACGGACGAGCCCAGAACCTCGAACTCTACGGTAAATGAAGAAGCAACAGGAACCTGAAGGGCGGTTGTGATCAGTTGAAAGTGAAATGGCGCTGCTGGCACAAAGTCTTGGCGGTGTGCTAAGATTCTTTGAGCGGGCTCTTGAACCATTTCAGGACGTAAAGACCAAATTACCGCAATCACTAGAATAGGGGGTAGCGCATACCAGACATAAGAGATGCTGTCGCGCCAGTGAACTGCTTGTTGAAACGAAAAAGGTTGGAGCGCTTCCGTACGCTCCTCGATCGAAGCTTGGAGTAAAGAAGTGTCTGCGTTTTGCGCAATCGACCTCTCGAATTGCTGCTGCAGTTGAAGTGTATTCAGCAACCGGTCACTGATTTCAGGGAAATGTTCCCCCACCAAACCACTGGCTTGTTCATACGTAAGCCCTTTGCTAATTCGTGCCCACTGAAGCAGTGGCCACATGATGTAACGGGAAAGAACACCCACGCCACCCAAAACCAATCCCCAAAAAAAGAAGGTTCGCCCCGCGATTCCAAAGTTCCCGAAATACTCCAATAAGAACAAAAACAAACCACTTCCGAGCAAGACCCCACCACCAAATAAGACCCCACGAATCAAGCGATTCAGGTAGTACTTCCGGATGAAAATATCCAGTTTTTGTATTAACAGTGAGGGGCTTCCCATGGTGGATAAAGTTACGGCAAGCAGCAAGCCAAAGCGAGTACTTTCAACAACACGGGATATGCCCTTACTTTTGCTCCCCCTTCAACGAATCCACAAACGCTATGCAAGGTCAATTAATCAGCAATCGCTTTATGAAAAAGACTCCATTGGTTGGTATGGTAATTCTGTTCCTATTCACCCTTTGTGACGTGAATAGCCAGGTTGTTATTAATGAGTTGGACCCTTCCATGCAAGGGGTTGATGACCGGGAGTTTATCGAGTTGAAAGGCAACCCCAATGAAGACCTCAACGGATTCATTGTCGTCGTGTACAACGGTTCCAATGCGCAATCCAACTTAACGATTGACCTGAATGGTTTTGTTTTGGACGAGGACGGATTCTTCTTAATCGGAGGTCCAGCCTTGACAGAGGCGGGATTCATTGTGGAAGAAACGAATTGGCTGCAAGTGGGCCAAGAGGCGGTTGCAATCTATGATGCTGATGCATCGTTTTTTCCGGATGGAACACCAGTAACGAACTCTGACTTGGTAGACGCGGTTGTTTATGGAAACAACCAACCGCCTTTGATTTCGCTTTTGGATGTCTTGACCCCTGGAGGCTTTCAGCTCAACGAAAGTGCAGAAGGGTTGGCTGATTTTCAAAGTTTTTCAAGAGTTCCCGATGGAGGAGCACCGCAAGACCCGGCATCTTTCCAACTTCAATCACTCACTCCAGGTTATTCAAACATCCTCCAATGCGATGGGGGACAGCTGGCCTTGACGAACGCTTCAAACGAATCAGTTTGTACAGACAATGAGCTGGTTTTGGTTCAGTTTTCTCACACGACAGATGTTCCAGAAGCGGATCTCACACTGCTGGTTGTAAACGCTTTAGATGAAACGATTCTCTCTGTTTTTGAAGGGTCTGCAGTGAATCTATCGGGATTGGGAGACCAAAGTTTAGAGATTTGGGGTGTTTCTCACAACGGACCATTGGATGAAGCATCACTTGAGTCAGGCCAATCAGCAGCAGCAGTTTCGGGCATGAACTGCGTCTCTTTTAGCATCAATACGATTGAGATTCAAGGGGTCACCTGTAGTCCGCCTGCTTGCGATGGAGGTGTGGTAACCGATGCGGGAGGAACTCCCTCTGCGATCGGTTGTGATGGCTTGGAAAATGCGCTCATCACATTTGGATACACTTCAGAAGCGGTTGAAGCCGAGTACATTTTTGTCATCACGGATGATGAGCAAATGATTTTAGATACCATTGCCTTTCCACAATACGATTTTAGCGAGCTGGGTGTGGGAAATTATCAGGTGTGGGGGTCTAGCGCATTGGGTGGATTTAACGCCACGACTTTAGAGGCAGGTCAGCCGCTTTCAGGCGTTTTAGGTATGGAGTGTGATAGCTTGAGCACATCGTATTTGGATGTGCAGATACTCGATTGCGAGAGCGCTAGTTTTTGCGAAGAGCTGTTTATTTCGGAGTACGTGGAGGGCAATAGCAACAACAAAGCATTCGAGCTTTATAATCCATCTCCGGTGGCGATTGACCTTTCTGAATACAGCATGGAAACGTGGAACAATGGCGCGAGCGCTCCAACAAACACACAAGTCCTAGAGGGAACGATCGAACCAAACGGGGTGTTTGTTATTGTCAATACTTTAGCCACGCCAGCGTTGTTTGCTGCGGGCGACTTGGTGAGTCAGGTGACCTGGTTCAATGGAAACGACGTTATCTTGTTGTATCACAACGGTGAAATCATTGACCAGATGGGTGAATTTGGAGTGGATCCCGGAACGGCTTTTGAAGTGGACGGTGGAAACGGTGAAATGGCGGAATATACTTTGGTGAGAAAAGCCAATGTTTCTCAGGGAACAACGGACTGGGAATTGGGTCAGTACCAGTGGGATGTTTACCCGCAAGACACGTTTGATTTCATTGGCTTCCACAACGCAACGTGCACGGGATCTCCTGAAATGGAAATCGGCTTCGCGGCGACAGACCTCTATATTTTTGAGGGCGCAGGCGCTGAGGTTGTCATGCAAGTAGCGTATCCACTGCAAGACGTGGACGTGATCGTTGATGTTGTTGGTGGTACTGCTGAATCCGGTTTGGACTTCCCTGCGGTGTTTCCGCTTCCGACGTATACGTTCCCAATTGGATTGTTGAATGACCAATCATTCACGTTTGCTGCCATCAACGATGAGGACCCAGAAGGGGAGGAGACGGTGGAATTGGCGATTACAATTTCTAGTGGTGAGGCCGTGCTGTTGATCGACACCATCACCATTCACATTCAACCCTCTGACTTGACCTATCCCGTTTACAACATAGCCGATGTTCGAACAGTGAATAGCGTCTTGGGAACCACGGATTCACTCGGTGTATCGTGCGAATTGAGAGGCATTGCCCATGGTTGGAATGACTACCCATCGGGATTGCAGTTTACTTTAATTGACTCGACCCACGGAATCAACGTGTTCAGTCCACTCTCTGATTTTGGCTACGAACAAGTAGTTGCTGGTGATAGCTTGCGCATTCGAGGGACCATCTATCAATTTGCAGGACTGACGCAAATTGTGGCCGACACCGTAATTTACGAAGGCTCTGGCTTTCTTACGGAAGAGCCAACGTTGATTCAAACGCTTGACGAAAGCACCGAATCACACGTGGTGACGTTGAAATGTGTGGAGCTTGTAGACCCTGCTCAATGGACCAATAGCGCCCCAAGTTTTGAGGTGGACATCACCACAGGGAGCACCGTTTATACGATGCGGATTGATGCCAATACGGACTTGTTTTTATCGGAGGCTCCGATGGGTACGTTCTTGGTTTCAGGCATCGCGGACCAGCGAGATTTCGAGTCGCCGTATTTTGAGGGATATCGAATCTCACCACGGTACCAGTCCGATATTACAGAGCCGGTGTACGCGGATTTTGAAATTGAGTCACCATGGAACCCGAATGATGGCCCACTGGAGATCACCAACAACAGTCAAGGAGCGGGCAGTTACTATTGGGATTTTGGAAACAACGAATCAAGCGATGCCTTTGAACCGGAATTCAGTTACTCAGAGGACGGAACATACGAAGTGACGCTCATTGCTTATGGGCTTGACGGAAACTGTTTGCACGAGATGACAGCGACGGTAGAAATCATCATTGTTGGCTTGGAAGAAATCAAGGCGAGCATGCAATTTTGGCCAAACCCAACAGAGGATCGCGTGTTCATGGAGTCATCGGTTGATGTTCAATCCATTCAGGTGCACACCCTACAAGGCCACCTGATTTATGAGCAAACCATCAATGGTCGTCTCACAGCGCTTTCCACAAAAAACTGGCCTGCGGGCATGTATGTGGTCTCCGTAGCAACCCGCTTTGGTTGGACGCAGCACAAGCTGATCAAGTCCTAAACCCTCGACCCGTTCATGGCGGAGTTAGCAGTTAGAACCAAACAAACCTAACAGCAGGAGCAGGTCTCCAATGCTGACCACCAAGTCATTGGTGAGGTCGCCTGGACACAGGTTGGTATTGCTGCAAACACACAACTCCAAACCGTCAACGACTCCGTCGCCATCGGTGTCAACGTCCAAAGGATTGGTGTTGTACAAGGAGATTTCAAGGGCGTCGCTGATGCCATCTCCATCGGTATCGCTGCACGCGTCTCCGACACCGTCATTGTTGAAATCGCTTTGGTCGCTGTTGGCAATGGCGACGCAATTGTCAAGATTATCGGCAGTGCCGTCATTGTCCGAATCTGGAAACGACCCGACAAGTGAACCCATCCCAAGGTCAGCTACAATGATGTAATGGTCGGATGCCGCGAGCGCATCTCCTGATTGAAGACCGTATTGGTCCAATCGAGCTGAACTCATGATGTCCGTACGTAAAGTGAAGCCATGAAGCAGTGTCGCTGAAGCGTCGGACGTGATGAGGTAATCCAATTTACCGGGCATCCACTCGCTGGACGAGTTGGTCCAGGTGTAATCCATCGGTGCTTCAGACTGCAACAAAGGCCATTCGGTCAATGAGCTGCCATCCCAATCGGGGCTGAAGTCCGCTCCGTATGAGTCTTCGTCACTGATATCTCCTGTTTTCAGGGTGTAGATCGGATTATCGAGCCCGACCATGTTCAAGTCTCCCCCGTATATAACGGGTGTGTTGGTCGCAAGGTTGGGGCCGTCGCCGTTGCCTGAAATGGCATCGCGAAGAAATGCCATGTATTCATCGGCTTCGGATTGACGTTGTGCTTCACTTGAAGACCCACCGCAGCATTTGAGGTGGCTGCTTGTTATCAGCAAAGGAACCCCCCAACCCGGATGTCCTTCAACCAATACGGGAAACTGCCGATATACTTCATCAAACCCTTCAAGAATGGCTCCTTTGGATGCGACCATGAGGTCATAGTCGTCCTTGATGACATTCCAAGAGGCATCGTTTTCCAACGGAAGCCACTGATTGAGCAAACCCGCTACAAAACCGGGAGATTCATCACTGACCTCAGAAAACCCAATGATATCCGGGTCAATGGCTTGCAAAATGCGCTCCATAGAGGCCTGGGCACCGCTTTGATCCATGCGGTTGTTCATGTTCCAGAACGCGACGCGATTCAAGGTTTCCGCAGGGCGCTCCAAACCTTGAGGCTGCCACGGACTTAAGGCTTCGCTCACGGCGTGAAAAGCACCGCCATTCGGGAACCCTTCTCCGGTTGCACCATCATACCACATAACCCGGATAGACGGCCCATCGATCTCTGTGGATTCCCGGTGAAAGGCCAGTTCAAATTCTGTAGAACTGTAGGTGGGTGAAACATGCAAACCGATGTCATTGAGGGATTCAGCCCCTGTACCACCTGAATAGCGGATGGCTTGGCGATTGGGTAAATCAATCAACAAGTCAACGCCCAACCCTAAATTAGCATAATCCACTCCGGTCTCAAGATCATCGTCAAGATCCAGCAATACCTTGAGATCGTTCGGTAAAACCTCTTCATCGAGACCGACCTCGTCGGCGAGGATCACATGAACAAACAACCACTTATCATTGCTCGTAATTCCAACCGAAACAAAAGATCCGACTCCATCTCCAGCTTCGAAGTGTTCGATATTGCTCCAGTCACCGAATTCATTGTCCAACTGAATTTGAGCAAAGCTCCAAGACGCGATGAGGATGCAGCTAGTTGCTAAAAAAAACCGCAGACCTGGAAAAGAATAAAATGCAATCATGTGGACGAAGTTACGGGTAGATTTGCCGTTATGAATCGCAGGCAAAGCTCCTTGATTTTACACATGATTGTGCTGATTTTCGGATTTACTGGAATCCTCGGTAAATTGATTTCGCTAGACGCTGAACGCCTTGTTTTTTGGAGGGTTTTCTTGGGGGGTTCCTTGGTGATGCTGTGGCTGCTTTTCCGCGGAAAAACAGTGCGATTTAAACCGAAAACAGCCGTTCAAGTCGCGTTTGTCGGGTGTGTTGCTGCAGGGCATTGGATTGCTTTTTTTGCGGCCATCAAGGTGAGCAATGTGTCCATTGCTTTAGCGACACTCGCGACCACCCCTTTGTTTGTGAGTTTCATTGAACCTTTGGTGCACCGAAGGAAGTTGGATTGGCGTGAAATGGCGCTTGGTTTGGTGATTTTAGTGGGCCTTCTCGTGCTGCTTATGGGGCCTAAGGTGACCAATGGAGGGTTTGCTTTGGATGTGAGTGATTATTATTGGGGGGTTTCGCTGGCTTTGGTGTCTGCCTTTTTAGCCGGTGTTTTTAGCACGCTCAATTCGGTTTTGGTGAGACATCACGACGCGTCAAACTTGACACGGTTGGAGTTGTTGAGCGCAGCAGCAGTCCTAGCCGTGGTTTTTCTGTTGCAGCCAAAGGGACGCTCATTGGATTTCTGGACTGTTCCAACATCCGATTGGTTGTGGTTGGGCTTGCTGGCTAGCGTTGCTACCGCATTTGCATTCTTAATGAGTATTGAGGTCATGCGAAAACTGTCCCCCTTCACGACAGCAGTCGCCATCAACATGGAGCCTGTTTACGCAATCCTATTTGCGTCTTGGATTTTTGGAGAGGAGGAACAAATGGGACCGTGGTTCTATGCTGGAACAGTGATCATCGTTGGTGCAGTGTTCGTCGACGCCGCGCTCAAACGCCGTGCAGCAAAAGGCATACAAACAAGCTGATTCAATCGTTCACCCAGAACAATTCGGATGCAATAGCATCGGCAAACAACCAATTGTCTTCGGAGATGCGGAAGGATCCGTTGGGCAGCTGAATGAGTTCACGCTTGAGCACAGCCGATTGCCACGCTTGTGCATCTGCGGTTCTCGGATCTCTTCCATACACCGCGAGGAGCTGCTCGGGGTTGATTCCTTCCATCGTTCGCAAACCGGTCATGACCCGTTCATTGAACCGATCAGACGTTTGGAGCACATCGACTTCAAGTGGAACGTCGAGCAATGACTTGGCCTGTTGGATTTCTTTGACATAACGCCTGTTGTTTGAAACGTGGGCATACCGATTGGTACCATCAAAACCATGGGCTCCTGGTCCGATGCCCCAAAATGGAATCCCCTTCCAGTAATTGCGATTGTGTGTCGCATGCCCACCTGGACGTGCAAAATTGGATACCTCGTAGTGTTCAAAGCCTGCTGTTTGAGTGCGGGAGCAGAGCGTCTGATAGGCGGCCACAACAGCTTCGTCAGATGCGGTGTTTTGCTTTCCTTGTTTTACCTGATGACCCAAGGCTGTCTTGGGCTCGATGGTCAAAATGTAAGCAGACAAATGGTCAATCGGTAGGTCCAACATGCGGTCGATGTCACGTTCCCATGCAGGAGCGGGTCGATCCGGCAGCCCATAGATCAGATCACCGGTAATGTGCTGAAAACCGGCTTCCGCCGCCATGCGAATCGCGGTTTCAGCGGTGTCTCCGGTATGGGCACGATTCATCCAACTCAAGATGCTGTCATCAAACGTTTGCACTCCGATTGACAAGCGGGTGACCCCCATTTTTAACCATGCGTCTAGTTTTTCAGAAGTAATGTCCTCAGGATTGGCCTCCAATGTGACCTCCTTTTCTGTGCTGGATATGGATTGAATAGCGTGCATCATTCGCTCCAATCCTTCTAAAGGAAATAAGGAAGGAGTCCCCCCCCCGAAGTAGACAGTGCTAATTTCTTCTGAAATCCCTGTGCCGCGCCAAAGCAACTCACGCATCAACGCTTCCTCCATTTCCTCCAAATTATCCAATTGGGTTGAAAAATGGAAGTCACAATAATGACACGCAGTTCTACAGAATGGAATGTGAATGTAAATCCCGAACACGGCCCCAAGTTCGCTCCAAAATCCTCCTAACTTGCCTTCATGGAATGGGAAGTACGATGGCCTGATGGTCAAACGGAACAGGTTCAAGGAGATGCAGCATCTTCTTGGGATTGGAAACCGGTAGGTGACGGTGTTTTTGATGTGCGAATGGGGCATCGAAATGTCCGAGTGGAACTGGTCAATGGACCGGATAAGGCGGGTCATGTATTGGTTCGTGTCAATGGTGTGGAACGCCAATTGCAGGTGTTGGATCGTCAGATGCTTCTCCTGGAATCTATGGGCATGAGCAGTGCTGAGACTGGGCTCGAGATGGAAGTGCTCGCTCCGATGCCGGGCAAGGTGCTCTCTGTTGGGGTTACGAAAGGCGAAATGGTTGAGGAAGGACACGCCTTGCTGGTTTTGGAGGCCATGAAAATGGAAAATGTCATTCGTGCCCCACGAGCGGGGGTTCTTGCAAGCGTCGAAGTGGGGTCTGGTGTTGCGGTGGAAAAAGGAACAGCGTTGGTCACATATGAATTGGAATCATGAAGCGTTTAATTGCCATGAAGAAATATTTTGGTTTCGTCCTGCTTGCTTTGACGGGCACCCTGCAGGCGCAAGACTGCAGCAATCCGGTTCCGATCTGCGGTGAAATTCCAGAAGCGATCACGTTGAACTTTAGCCAAAGTTTGGAGATCGATTGTCTGAACGCGCCCTTTGTAACGGTGGTTGAATTCATGTCCAACGGAGATTTTGTCAATACCGGTTCTGCCACCTTGGATATTACAGGCGTCACGTGTCAAACGGATGGGATCGATGATGTGATCGAGTGCGTTGTGGTCAAACCAGACCCGCAGGATTTGTGCAACGTCTCCGCGTATGAAATGGTCTCTCCGTGTGCCGAAACGGCAGGAGGGTTCGCTTTGCAAACCGATGGCTTGTTGCCCAATACCACGTACTTGATTTTAATCGGTACTGCGCACGACCCGTCGACAACACCATGCAATGTGTCCTTGATTCTGTCGGGGCCGGCTGTTTCGATCAATGCCTGCTGCACATCCAATATCGCTCCAGGACAAGCCGTGACCTTGACGGTCGTCGGGGGAAACGAGGACTTGGGATATACGTGGTTTCCTGAATACGGTATTTCGCCCGCAACGGGACCCGAAGTGATTGCGTCGCCTAGCATCACGACTACGTACTCGGTATCAGGTTTTTTTGGAGGGTGTCAGTACACCGATGCGGTGACAATCACTGTCGGAAACCCCTTAGGTATCCCAACGAGTTTTACGCCAAACGGCGACTATATCAATGACGTTTGGACGATTGAAGGCCTGCTTCTGTACGATTTAGCTGACGTGCGCATCTTTGACCGGTGGGGTCAATTGGTTCATCGCAGTATTGGGTACACCCAGGCGTGGGATGGAAGACGCGGCGGAACGGATGTTCCGGAGGGGACGTATTACTATGCGATTGATTTAAACGATCCTTTGCTTGTTGATTTTCAAACCATCACCGGCTTTATCAGTGTTATCCGATGAAACAATTCTATACACCTTTTTTGACGGGACTGCTGGTGTTTTTGTTCTTCGCCACGTCAGGCCAATCCCAGCAATTTCCGATTCGGACTACAGCCATGATGAATCCGTTCCAGGACCACCCGGCTATGGCGGGCGTTTTGGGCTGTATGGATTTGCACATGGGCTATCGAAATCAATGGTCTGGAATTGAGGGCGCTCCGCAGACATCGTTTGCCAATTTACATGGACAAATGACGGCTCAAGGACAAGACTTTCATGGGTTTGGCGGTCGTGTTGAATCGGACGAAGCGGGAGCTTGGGGGTATACCTCAGTCAATTTTGCTTATGCATACAACCTGAGGCTATCCACAGGCGCACGGTTGGCAATGGGCTTCAGTGCAGGCTTTTTCCAGCATCGACTTGACTTGAGTTTACTGGATATGCCCGAAGTACAAGGCACCAACGACCCTGCAATCATGGGTTCAAGCCAATTCATCGCTCCCATGCTGGACGCCGGTGTTTGGTTTTACGATCGCACGAAGTATGTAGGCTTGACCATCCAAAATGTGACGCAACCGTCCATGGAGAAGATCAGCCAGTACGGAAAACTGAGACGGCACGTGGTGATGATGGCAGGTTCAGAGGTTGAGCTCGACGGACAGTGGATGTTTCTTCCCTCTGGACAAGTGCGCATGGCAAAGGGTGTTCCTATTTCCGCGGAGCTGATGGCCATGGCGCGTTACAACGACGTGGCAGGAGTGGGTATCGGTTACCGCACCCAAAGTGCATTTATTGTCGCTGCTCAAATTAAAGTCTTAGAATACCTATCAATTGGATATGCGTATGAGATGAACGTTTCTCCTTTGAGTGGTGCAGGCCCGCGGACCCATGAAATCGTCATTGGCATCAACGGTTGTTCGGGCAAGCCGAGCGGCAGAACCATTCCCTGTCCTGCCTACAATTGATGAACGTTTACTCCAATAAACAACGCTGGAAGCGGCTTTTATTGGCTGTAGCATCGGTCATTGTTGTCGCCACGTTGTGGTACTCCAATGATATGGCGCGCCGCATCCGTGAGGAGGAACAAAACAAAGTACGTGTGTGGTCTGAGGCCATCGTGAAGCGGTCGGAGCTGGTGCGGTATACGCAGCAATTATTCAAAGAGTTGAGTGGAGAAGAACGCCAAAAAGCAGATCGACTTGCGGATGCATATCGTTTGATCAACGATCCACCACGGGGCATGGACTTGACGTTCGTTACAGATTATGTGTGGTCCAATCGCACCATCCCTGTTTTGATCTACGACGAGAATGATCAGCTACTGTATGATTTAAATGTGCCACAAACAACGGACCGCGACTCTCTAAAGTTTGCGATGCTTGCTCACAATGAGCCGATCGTGTTTGAAGACGTTGGTCACACCGTTTACTGGAATGAAAGTGTTCGTTTTAGCGAGCTCAAAGAGGTCATGCAGGACCTCATCAATTCGTTTATTTCGGAAACGGTGATCAACAGCGCGTCTGTTCCGGTTGTCATGACGGATAGTACGAGAACGGCGGTCTTGCGTTACCAGCGTGTGGACAGCGCTAAGGTTGCAGACCCTGTCCGATTGCAACGTTTGCTTCGTGAAATGTCTGATGGCAACGAACCGATTGCAGTGGACCTCCCTGAGGCCGGAAGACACTACATCTACTTTGCTGATTCGGTTGTGTTGACTCAATTGCGCTATTACCCGCTGGTTCAATTGGTTTTGATTGCTGTTTTCCTGCTCGTGGCTTATTTGATTTTTAGCAGCTTTAGGCGCGCAGAACAAGACCAAGTTTGGGTGGGAATGGCCAAGGAGACGGCGCATCAATTGGGGACACCACTGAGTTCTCTCATGGCGTGGGTAGGGCTTTTGGAGGAGGATGGTGTCCGGAAAGACTATCTCTCGGAGATGAATCGGGACATTTTACGGCTCAACACTGTAGTCGACCGCTTTAGTAAGATCGGGTCCAAACCCATTTTGAAGGAACACAACATTTCAGAAGCCATCCAGTCCACCGTAAACTACATGCGTCCCCGGGTCTCCAAACATGTGGAGATGACGTTTGAAACGGAACATCCTGAGGCAAGAACTTACTTGAGTCCGCCTCTTTTCAGTTGGGTGCTCGAAAACCTGATACGCAATGCCGTGGATGCTATGGATGGAAAAGGTCGGATTGAGTTGCGCGTTGTTCAAAGCCCTGACAACATTCAAGTGACGATTTCAGACAGTGGAAAAGGCATTCCGAAAAACCTGAGGAAGGAAGTTTTTGCACCGGGATACACTACAAAGTCACGAGGTTGGGGACTCGGATTGTCCCTGTGCAAGCGGATCATTGAAGAGTATCACGGTGGCAAGATTAGCGTGGTAGAAGAGCGTAAAAGTGAGATTGAGTGGAGTACGGTATTTAAAATATCCTTGGATTGATGAGAGATGATGAAGGCAATTCGAAGCGTTTGGCGTGTGTTATTGGTACAGGACGATCGGGCACAGAGTTTTTATCGAGAACGCTGAGAAACCACGGCCATGAATTGGGCCACGAAGAGTTAAGGAGAGACGGGATTGTTTCATGGTGTCTCACTGCAGATCACGCAAAAACGCCCTACGGACCAAGTTGGAGAGACTTGGATAAGAGCGAATTTGTGATTGGACATCAAATGCGCCACCCGCTTAAGACGATACCGAGCCTCTCGACAATCAATAAAAAGTCATGGAACTTCATTGCAGAAAGTGGAATAGGTGACGTAAGGAGTCATCGAACGATGTTAAGTAAATCCATGGAACATTGGCTCTCATGGAATCAAGTTGCTTTTCATAAAGCAGACTTTCATTGGACGCTATCGAACATAAAGACGGGGGTTTTGCCTTTTTTAGAAGAGCTGGGATGGAAGCTAGAGACCGAAGCTTGGGAGGATTCATTCAAGAAAGAAAACGCCCCTATTAACTCAGCGAAGCAAAGGGTCTTGAATCCTAAGACTATTCTCAAGACCTCTCCGCAAGTTCTGTATCGTAGAATCCAACACGCCTACTTCCCTCAAAAATTAGATTGGACAGATTTGGAAAAAACAGATCAAACTCTAACGCTTGAAATTAAGGACTTTTGGAATGATGCCTTGCCAACGCATCGTACATAGAGCGCAGATCATGGGATATTGCATTCCAATTGAGCTCATTTTTCATCGCGCGCATGCCATTGTTACTCAATTCCAAGAATAGAGTTGGATTGGTTGCGATGGACGTGATTTTTTTTGCAAAATCTTCAGCGGATTGAGCTTGATGAACAAGTCCAGTGTTGTTCTTTTGAGCCAAATTGGCTTGAGCGTCGCAGTCGCTCACAACGAGCGGTAAACCATACGCCATATACTGAAATATTTTATTGGCGTACGTTGTGTCGTGATGGGTGTTTCGGTGCAAAGGGCAAATGCCAATGTGTGACGTTCCAAGGAAATGATGAAGCTCGGAGATGGTCTTCCAGCCGACTAATTTGATTTGAGACTCAAGTTGATGGCGTAGAACGTAAGCCTCCCATTCAGGTTGCGCTGAACTCGTCCCAACAATTTGAAATTGGATGCGATCCCGAATGGAATCAGGCAGATAAAAAATGGAGTCAAGAATGGTTTTTATTCCACGCCGAGCCCCCGTGTCTCCAATGTAAAGGATATTGATTTTTTGATTTATATCTGGAAACGTGACCTGCTTTGCTTTACTAAGAAATGCCGCATTCACTGAATTAGGGACAACCGTTATTGTGTTTTCAGATAACCCATTCACTCTTTTTTCGTAAAAATCTCGGGCGTCTTTCGTGACAACAATTGTTTGTGTTGACTTCAGGATATACCTGGATTCGAACCTTCTCCAAATGGAAGGAAATATCATGAAGCGTCCAGGAAATGTTTGAACGTGCTGGTAAAACCGCATGATTTCAGGGCGGTTCTCATGCAGGTCTAAAACTAAAGGCAGTTGGAAGGTCTTATTTGCCCAAAACGCGGCACGAGCGATTTTCAAATCATGGACATGTAGGGCCTCAATAGCATTCGACCGAATGAATGCCTTGATGGCATTCAATTGAGTGAGATGATAGAACGGCAATGAATAAGCGAGTGCTGATAGTTGGCGATGCAGGCGGGTTCTATGCGGCCTGTATGTTACGGACAGCTCCTTGTGAACAGCTCCCTTAGATAATGAGGGGGAGGATGACCCGATGGCCAGTAAGAAGACATCGTGCCCAGCTTCAATGAGGAGGGCAACCTCATTTTCTACCCGCGCGTCAGGTGGAAATGGGTCGTCAAGAAGCATTCCTATTTTCATTCGATCAATTGAATTTTTTCGAGATCACGGCTTTCGAACGGCCCGAACCAAATAGTATCTCGGATAAAACCTTCGGAGCAAGGGTCTTATTCCTTTCGGAAATCGCTCGTATGAGGCCCACTGCTCTTCATGGGTGATCTGCCAGCCAGATTTATTGAGCAGTAATTCAAATTGCCAAGGCTCAAATTCGTGATAATGCTCATCAAATTGATCCTCCTCCGTATTTCCCCGATACGCCTTTGCAAACCACAAGGAAAGCGGGACAGAAGCAAATAGGACAGGAGCTTTGATCGAGGCAAGCAATGGCATGGGGTTCACCATGTGCTCGAAAACCTCGAAGGAGGTAAAGGCGTCAAAACCATCTTGTTTGGCGCATGTTATGTCAACATCTAAGTCCGGAGAAGAGGTATTGGATACATCATACCCCGCCTTTGACATCGCCTTCGATAAAGGATTCAGCATACCAAGGTCTAGAATCTTTGACCCTTCAACAAGATGAGAACGTAAAAAACGAACGGTACGTTCTTCTCGAGCGTCTAGAACGCGGGTTCTTTTGTATGATTTTTCTTCTAGAGGCATCTAACGGCAATAACTTCACCCCCGCACCTTTCTTACCCTCAGCGCCTTAGGAGTGACTTCAAGGTACTCATCATCGCCAATCCACTCCATGTATTCTTCCAAGGAAAGTTTTCGCGGTGGGGCAATGTTGAGGCTTTTGTCGGTACCTGACGATCGCATGTTGTTGAGCTGCTTTCCACGGACGAGGTTCAATTCCATGTCGTTGTCGCGTGAACTTTCGCCGATGACTTGGCCTGCGTAGATGTCCTGTCCTGAATCGATGAAGAACGTTCCGCGGTCCTGTAGACGGTCAATTTCGAAGGCACGTGATTGACCCCCTTCTTTACTGACCAAGGAGCCGAGGGAGCGTGAAGCAAGTTCTCCAGCATACGGCTCATAGCCATCAAAGCGGTGGGTCATAACAGCTTCTCCAGATGTAGCGGTCAAAACTTGGTTCCGCAAACCGATGAGGCCACGGGAGGGAATGCGATATTCCATGTGCTGCAACGCGCCTTTGGCCTCCATGACTTGGAGCATTCCCTTGCGTTTCATTACCAGCTCCGTTGCCTTGCTTGCTACTGCGTCGGGTACATCGATGACGAGATGCTCAAACGGCTCGTGTTTGATACCGTCAATCTCTTTGAACAGCACTTGAGGCTTTCCAATTTGCATTTCGTATCCTTCACGACGCATGGTCTCGATCAGCACGGACAAATGCAGAATACCGCGTCCGTAAACGGTCCACTTGTCTTCGCTGTCCGTCGGCTCGACGCGAAGTGCTAAGTTCTTCTGCAATTCTGCGTCCAGTCGTTCGCGGATATGCCGGCTGGTCAACAAATTTCCGTCACGCCCAAGGAAAGGGGATGTATTGATCGTGAAGAGCAACGACATGGTGGGCTCATCAACTGCGATGCGCTCCATGACCTCAGGGTTTTCGAGGTCGCTGATGGTGTCGCCGATTTCGAAGCCATCCATTCCTGTGATTGCACAGAGATCTCCGCTTCGCACGTGGTCCACCTTTTCTTTACCCAAACCCTCAAAAACAAACAATTCCTTGGCCCTTGCCTTGCGATTCCCGTCTTTAGTGCACAATGCATAATCCTGGTTCGCATGAAGGTCGCCTCGGAACAATCGCCCAATCGCAATACGACCGGTGTACTTTGAGTAATCAAGGGACGTGATTTGAAGCAACGGGGTTCCTTCGCGGTACGGCGCCTCAGGCACGTGCTCGAGGATGACATCCAGCAAATGCGTGATATCGGTGGTAGGTTTTTCCCAATCCGGACCCATCCATCCCATTTTGGCCGAACCATAGACTGTAGGGAAGTCTAACTGCTCTTCGGTGGCATCCAAGGTGAACATCAAGTCAAAAACTTGCTCTTGTGCAATGTCGGGCGTACAATTCTCCTTGTCGACTTTGTTTACCACTACAATCGGCTTCAGCCCTAACTCAATGGCTTTTCCAAGCACAAATCGAGTTTGTGGCATGGGCCCTTCGAAAGCATCAACAACCAACAAAACGGCATCGGCCATTTTCAAAACACGCTCTACTTCACCTCCAAAATCGGCGTGACCAGGGGTGTCAAGGATGTTAATTTTGACTCCTTTCCAATTTGCGGAAACATTTTTTGAGAGAATCGTAATGCCGCGTTCACGTTCGAGATCGTTGTTATCAAGAATGAGTTGACCGGTTTCTTTCCGAGTATCAACTGCTTGACACTGATGAATGATGTTGTCTACAAGCGTAGTTTTTCCGTGGTCAACGTGTGCGATGATCGCAATGTTTCGGATGCCTTTCATGAGTATCTTGCGAAGGGGTAAACGTTTCGCCGCGCGAAGAACGTGCAGATAATTGCAGATTGCTACGAATCCTTTACTATTTTTGTCGACCCTTGCCCGGATGGCGGAACTGGTAGACGCGCACGACTCAAACTCGTGTTCCGAAAGGAGTGTGGGTTCGATTCCCACTCCGGGTACAAACAACGTAAAGCGCTTCCCTTGTGGAGGCGCTTTTCTTTTGAAGTGCTTTTTGGCCTTTGAATCAATAAAATAGGGGTTTCAAGTCGGTATATTTGGAACGAACGATTAAAAATACACCCCATGTTTCGTCACGTAGCCCCTATTCTTCTCTTTCTACCCTTGGCTTTGAGTGCTCAATTGATGTCGCCCCCCATTGAAGCGGGGGAATCGACAATACGGATGCTTGGAGCTTATGCGGTCATTGAGGACACGGGAACCTCCAATCAGAATTGGGACTTCAGTGCGCTGGTGCCTGAGCAGTCGCTTGGGCTTAGCTTTGGCGATGCGCCGAGTTCTTCATTGGGCAAGTCCTTTCCCAACGCCACATTTGTAGTGGACGATGGAGAGGAACAGACATTCTATTCTTTTGATGAAAATGCGACGTACCACGGGGGTACTGATGGTACATTGGTTGTGGTCTATTCCGACCCTGCTATAGCTCTGCCGTATCCTTTTGCTATTGGAGAAACTTGGGAAGACACGTATGCGGCAGAATATGGCGCTGCAGGTATTATGATCTATCGCACAGGATCAATTGCGACTGAATGCTTGTCATCCGGTTCATTGACATTACCAGGCGGAGAAGTGTATGAGGATGTGTATCACATTCATTCAACAGAAGTGTTTTTGGACTCGACTTTCGCGGGAACGTTGGAATTCACAATTGAGCTGGATGGCTTGGTGTCGAGCGATTATGGCTTTGCACTCATGGGGGCGGTGCAAGTCTCTACCTACGATGTTCCGGTTGGTGGCACTCCGGTCTCGAATTCTTATGACTACAGCATATGGATGGATAGCTATGTGCTCGGAATAGAAGACATCACTTCATTGCCGACATGGGGCATGATGCCCAACCCCGCTTCGGATGCCGTGACCTTTTTTCGAAGTACCGGAATGGCTTCAGAAACCATTGAATTGGTGTCGATGGATGGTAAAGTCGTGATGCAAAGTCAATTCACGTTTGGCCAATCATCCTTGAATGTAGACGTGAGCGGACTCGCAGAAGGTGTGTATCTCGTGCGCTCAAGCCGCACAGATCAATCGCAACGCTTGGTGATCGCGCATTGAGTTAGTAGGCCCGTTCGCTCCGGCCTTCCATGTAATACACAAACGCCCGGTTTACGACTTTGTGACCGCCGGGTGTCGGAAAATCACCGGTGAAGTACCAATCACCGGTGTGATCAGGGCAAGACGCATGGAGTCCTTCAATACTCTGATAGACGATTTTGACTTCCGCATTCATTCCTACAGGTGTCAGCAGCAATGAAATTTCCTCACTGATTTCTTCAGGAGTGAAGGGGTCGTAAACTGCTTTGACCTGGTTGACGTTGTCTTCTTTCGGTAATTCAACCTGTGCTTTGCAAGCGGCAAGGGTTTCGGTTAGAATGTGCTCCAATCCGCGCTTCTTAATCAGGCTGACGGCTGCTTGGAAAGCAATGAAGTCGCCCATCCGGGCCATATCAATGCCATAGCAATCGGGGTATCGAATTTGCGGAGCACTGGATGCTACGACGATGCGTTTTGGACCCAAGCGGTCTAAGATCCGCAGAATGGATTTTTTAAGCGTGGTTCCACGAACGATGCTGTCATCGATCACAACCAAATTATCAACTCCCGCTTCAACAGTGCCATAAGCGATGTCATAAACGTGGGCCACCAAGTCATCTCGGTTAGCATCCTCTGTAATGAACGTGCGCAACTTCGCATCCTTGATGGCGACCTTTTCGATGCGCATGCGTTCACTCAGGATGTCTTGGATTTCTCCAGGATTCGGATTTGAACCCAACCCAATGATGCGCGCAATCTTGGCTTGGTTGAGGTAGTCCTCCATTCCCTTGATGAGGCCATAGAATGAAACTTCAGCGGTGTTTGGAATGAAACTGGTGACGGTATGTTCTAGATCGTGTTCCACAGCCTCCAAAATCTTCGGGACCAAATACCGTCCCAAAGCCTTGCGCTCGTTGTAAATGGATGCGTCGTTTCCTCGGCTGAAATAAATCCGCTCAAAACTGCACGATTTCTGCTCGCCCGGTTGTTTCACCTGAGGCATGGAAACAGAACCGTCACGCTTGATAATCAACGCATGTCCAGGGGCGACCTCTTTTATCTGATCTGCGGACAAGTTGAAAGCTGTTTGGATGACCGGTCGCTCACTGGCAACAACGACAATCTCATCATCTTCAAACCAAAACGCAGGTCGAATTCCATTGGGGTCTCGCATAACAAAGGCATCGCCATGTCCAATGAGACCGCACATGACATACCCGCCATCCAATGAATTGGCCGCATGTGTAAGTATTTTCTGAACATCAAGCGACTCGCCAATGCGTGCGCTGATTTCACGGTGATCGTCAATACCGTCATTCTTTAACTTGTCAAAAAGCTGTTGATTTTCCTCATCGAGGAAGTGACCAATGCGCTCCAAGATGGTGACGGTATCGGCCTCCTCCTTCGGGTGCTGTCCCAACGCGACAAGCTTCTGAAAAAGCTCGTCCGTATTGGTCATGTTGAAGTTGCCGGCCACCACCAAGTTTCGCGTTCTCCAATTGTTTTGACGGAGAAAAGGGTGGCAGTTCTCCACTTCGTTTTTTCCATAGGTGCCGTATCGCAGATGCGCTAAAAACAATTCTCCCGTAAAGGCAAACTCGCGTTGTAGGAAGTCAGCGTCTTGGAGTTGTTCGGCGGTCAAACCCTCAAATCGAGGCATAATGCGCGAAAACACATCATGAATGGGGCGGGAGTCTACGGAACGGACCCGCGAGATGTAACGGCTTCCAGCGGGGACATCCAATTTGATGTTGGCCAATCCCGCTCCATCTTGACCTCGGTTGTGCTGCTTTTCCATAAGCAGGTACAT
>MDSY01146855.1_pt1 | contig 30557 bp, 22 predicted proteins | sample 811131 | NCBI WGS metagenome assembly MDSY01 (sample SAMN05326643, study PRJNA326480) | marine metagenome | isolation source: seawater | place: Atlantic Ocean: South West | collected 2010 | reverse complement strand
CCCCCCCAGCCCCCCCCCCACGTCCAGCGCTGAGAAGTCCCACCCCTGCGGCTCAACCACCTTCCGCCACTTCCGCAAATCGTAGTTCACATCCTCCAAGTTGCGTCTGAACGACCCGTTGGGGTCCATCACTTTGCGTCCGCGTAGTTGCGGGATGCACATCTGTAAAAACACAAGCCCGGCGGAGAACGAATCGAATAAATCTGGAAGAAACGCCGCCCAAATGACTGGCGAGAAGCTCGCCGCTAGCGGTCTTAGCGGCGGCGGCGCGGGTATCCGCTCGGGCATGATGAAGTTCTCAGGCGGCGAGTAAAACGGGTCCAACAAGCCTTGTTCCGGTTCGTAGTTGTACCCCGTGCGCAGATCCGCTGCCGCTCCGAAATCCACGAGCTTAAATTTTCCATTCGCTAGCACTAAATTAGCCGGTTTCACGTCTCGGTGCACTACCCCAATATCGTGTAAATTACTTAAAGTGAGCAAAAGTCTGCGTAACACCTTCTTCGCGCACTTGTTCGTTCGTTTCGCGAAGTCGTCTGAGTCCAGCACATCGCCGAACAGGGCTTCCTCTAAGCAACCTGGGTAATCGCGGCCCGTCACGAGATCCTCCAGCGTGACGTCGCCTTCTCTGCTCCACACCAGCGTTGGAGATGCCGCGCCTTCCACCACGTCGTACGACCCTAGGTATTTAGCACACCCCGCTGCTACCAGCGGTGCTCTTCGGATCCGCCGGTTCATGTACTCCTCTGCGTTTTGAAGCTGCGTCGCGCCGGACACGGCTTTGGCTTGCTTGATGACGAGGTCGGCGCCGGTGTTGAGATCCGTGGCGCTGAATACTTGCCCGAAACTTCCATCTCCTAATTTGCCCCCCAATCTAACCTCCTGGACGTCGAATTTCTTCTCGCTAATAACTTTATCGATTGGCGTGGCGACGTACGCGTCAAACGCGCCGGCGAAGAACCCGGGCCTGCCTGTGGCCCACAGGAACACGACGACCGCGAGGGCTAACTCGTACTCGGCGTTGCCGGTGATTAGCGTAAACCCGCTATTTATTTCGTCGCTCCAGAACTTTTGCAGCGATGATTGCGCGTCGTCAGGCAAGGCGTCAAACGCGGCGTTCGTCGCGGGGGACGCCGCGTTTGCGATTGCCTGCGCAGTACCAGGGACGTTCACGCCGAATAACGAGGTGGGCAGGTCGGGGAACAACTCGGCGTACGATGACGAGGAAGACGCGCTCACGACCGACGATGACTCCACAGCTTTGGATGTGCCCAAACCGAGATCGCCGACGCCGTAGTCCGATAGCAGACCTGCGTGTGGTTTTGTGCGTGCGTGATTGCGGCGGTGGTATGTACGCGTGATGCGAAACGCATTGTTGAAACGTGCGCCGGCACCGAGGTCGATGCCCGAAGCACACGCCGAGGTCATCGCCATTGGTCAGGCGCCACGTTTTATCCTACTGTACCCTTATTTGATGAACAGGCGATGGCACCACGGCGACGGACAAGAGGGTTCCGTTCGATGCAACGATTGCGTGATTTGCACGACGAGAGGATTGTGCGATTGAAGACGCTCGTGCGCGTCGTTTGTCGTGCGGTGTCCCGCGGGAACGCGCGCCGGTCACTGCCGGGACATCCGGGTTTTCGTCGCAGAAGATAACAGCGTGGCAAAAGTCCAACTCAGCATTTTGCAGACCAACGAGACTCAAATTGAGAACCACGTTCGACCGACACACCGCACGGCGCCGCCCCACGCGCGGGTCGCGCCAGGCCTCCCCCCGCCATGGTGTTGAAGCAGACGAAACACTTGTTACGAAGCGCATCAAGGAAGACGCAATTTCTTTTGCGTAAGTTGACGGGCAGCAAAGGTGGTGATGAAGACGAGTCCGCGAAGAAAAAGGTGCAAGACAAGCTCTTGGCGGCAACTTCCGACGGAAACAACGTAAAACAACAGAAACAGCAATGGATGGACCTTATTCTTTCCAAGGAGTTCGACTTGGTGTTGATGGAGGTCTTTGTTAAGTGTAGTGGAATCAACGAAGAGCAGGATAGCACGGAAGAGCCGAGCCTAGATGTGGCCGAACTAGCAGTAGCCATCGACTCGTTGTACAGTCGGTTAGAAAAGATGATGGGGGGAGGGAAGAAGCTCCCGCGCATCAAGGAAAAGACTAACGCGATATTGGCGAAGTACGACGACAACACTGATGGCAAGCTGGACGCCAGGGAGTGGGAGGGGTTCGCGCGGACGTATTTCTCCCGGATGGAGTGGCCGGTGTGGAAAACAGCGGCGCGGGGGGCTGTGAAAGGCGTCGGGGCGTTCGTAGTAGTGCAAACTGCGGTGCAACCGCTGGCGGGCGCAGCGATAGGTGTCGCCCTCCCCGTGGTGATGAAAATAGTCAAGGAGCAGATGTCGAAGCTTCCGAAGGCGCATATGGACGCTATGAAAGCCAAGGTTTTCGGGAAACTCAAAATAGGGAAAGACGCGGACGGCGACGGCATGCCGGATGAGGTGGAAGTAATTTTGCGCAAAAAACGAATGGAAAAACGAATCAAGAAGGTTAAAACCATAGGAACCTACTCCGCGGGGTTCGCAGCGGGCGCGGTGGCGGGGATAGTATGACGTAGATCGAGGGATTGGTGGACGAACAGAGTTCTCAGCAGTGTGCTGTTCCATGCTATACCTATATTTATATGCGAAGGAGCGCGCCGGTGTAAAATATTTATTCCCCGGATTTAACTCGTCAATACACCGTCAAAATGTATCGTCATTTTTGACTTTTTTATTTTACTTTTTTTTAAACCGACGGAAGGGCGCTCGTCGCGTCGTCTCACGGCCGCTCTACCCCCACAAACCGTCTCGCCTCGGCCCCGTCCGTCCGCCCCATTCTTTCCGTGAAGGTGCGTAGGTGTTAGATCCCGACACGGTCGTTTTCTAGCAAGAGCACTCAAACACAAGTGCTTCGATCGCGATCTGAGAATCCAGATCTGGCTTTTGCAAATCAAAGGCTTTGACGATCGTCCCCGATGGCGGATTCCCGTTCCAACTACTCGTTGACCACGTTCAACAGCAGCGGCGAGCTGGTGCAGATCAAGCACGCGCTGGCGGCGGTGCAGGCTGGAGCGACGAGTTTGGGCATACGCGCGAGCAACGGCGTCGTTTTAGCCACCGAGAAGAAGCTCCCGAGCACTTTGGTTGATGAGAGCACCGTGGAGAAGATCGTGCAAGTGACGGATGAAATAGGCGTGACGTACAGCGGGATGGGTCCCGACTTCCGGGTGTTGACGCGAAAAGCTCGTAAGGAAACGCAGGTTTATTACCGGACATACCACGAGCTGGTTCCTTGTAGTCAGTTGGTACGGGAAATCGCTACGGTGATGCAGGAGTTCACGCAAAGAGGGGGGGTGCGGCCGTTCGGGACGTCGCTGTTAGTAGCTGGGTATGACAGTAATGGTCCGCAGCTGTACCAAGTCGACCCAAGCGGGTCCTACTTCGCGTGGAAAGCATCTGCGATCGGCAAGAACATGGTCAACGCTAAGACGTTCCTCGAGAAGCGGTACAGTGAGGACATGGAGCTGGAGGATGCTATTCACACTGCAATTCTCACACTGAAGGAAGGGTTCGACGGGCAAATCAGCGCGGAGAACATCTCCATTGGGATCGTTGGGGACGACAAGAAGTTTCGAGTCCTGACCGCCGCGGAGGTGGCGGATTACCTGTCGGAGGTGGAGTAAAGAGGAGACATTAGGGCTTTTAGGGCTTTACATACCCTGAACCTATAACCTAAAGTGTAATAGAGTCTTTCTATTGATCTACGGCGCTACAGTCTATTATCTAAATCCCTTTTCTCATCTAATAAATAATCTTTTCGTCCCAGATTGAATTCTCGGGGAAGTTCCAGGTGTCTTCTAAACCTCGCCGACTTCGCATGACGTAGGCTATGGGTCGGATTTCACCCGTACGATTCGCCCCCCCGCAGTGCATGACTCTGTAGTCGTAGAGCAATAAAGAGCCTTTTTTTAACGTTGTTGTGACTATCGGCGCCATTTCCAACGCTCTCAAATCGTCTCGCGTCGGGTACGGATTGGAATGGTCCCAACGATGCGAGCCCAACTTAAAAGCAGTCGGGCCTTTCTCTGACGGTACGTCTTCTAATGGGATGAACACGTTCACGATGCCCCGTTCACGCCCATCCGCGTGGAAGTGCTGCGCCGGGGCGTTGGGGTAGGAAACCACACAACCCACCGCGGTGGTCATACCAGGATTTGTTTTGTTTTCGTCTCCATCTCCATCCATTAACCCACTTCTTTTCAATACAGGCGTCACCCATTCATCACATTCTCTTCGTAGTTTGTCCCACGAAATCGACGCTGTGGCGGATGCCTGTTGCGCTTCAAGGGGACCTCCTACAGGAATATAAATGGGCGCCTCGTCCTCGTTGAGTTCATCACCAGAACCCCGCCGTCGCTCGGCGGTGATGTCAAACCTTTTCCCGCCCTTGGCCCGGGAACACACCTCAGCGAACCTGAAAATGTCCTCCTCTGGGTCAATGCCCATAGCACGACATCGTCCCACAAGAGTCTCTAACCACTCACCAGTGGCTTGAAACGCTTGATCTAGAGCCAGCTCGGTAACAAGTCCATGGAAAGTATTTCCGTCGACCTCATCAGGCGGGTCCAACACGACGAATCCGTTCTCACATAAACTTTTCGTCGCAATTAATATTGTCTCGTCGCTGGGAAACCCTCGGGTCTGGTCAGATTTACTCACACGCACGCGGTACGGCGGGTAGTCTTTAGGGTTTGAGTTCAAGGTTTCAAGGGTTTCTTGATAGGGTTTCTTCGACCCGGAACCCGGACCCTCGGTCTCCATCCCCCCGAAGTCATCCAAAAAGTCCCCCATCAACGAATTCGCGTCCGACCCGACGTCGCTCAAGGTTTCAGAATCGCAAGGTTCGTGTTGCGTGTAACGGACACCACCGGGTTGAGTGATACGATCTGAAACCTTAGGTGGTGCAGACACAGTAGTTTGACGTGTCGTTTCAAATTCCTCGTCATACGAAACGTCCTCTTGCTCACTTTTAAAATCAAGCCTCGGTGGAAGCCACTCCTCGGGGGCGTCGCACGTCAGAAGCACGTACCCGCCGTTGCTTTGAATTTGCTCGCCGTCGTGTACGTGTTCACTAGCGGTTATCTTTGTCATTTCATCGACTTCATCGTTGTCAATTGATAGGACACCCCTATCAATCACAGGACTTAACCCTTTCTTCCGAAACTCCTCCACCAGCAAATCAATCAACCCGGCCCTTCGCAACCCGCACGCCACGACCACCTTGCCCCCCGGTTTCAAATGAGCGACCACCGCGTCTGGCAACGCTACACAATGCTCAGGTAAATATAAAACGTCCGCGGCGATCACGAGGTCGTAATGGTGATTGATATAAGTTGAACCATCACCCCAGTCCAGCTTGTGAATCGACACTTCACAATCATCATTATTAGATTGCGAATCATTAGATTCCTGCAAGTCGTAAAATCCGTTGATCCGAGCGTTTGTGTGTATCAGCGATAGCGTCGCGTCGTCTCGGTCGGTCAACGTCACGGACGTCGCCCCTAGCATGGCACAAGTGAAACCAACAGCCCCTACTCCACTTCCGAGCTCCAGAACATCTTTGTCACGAATGGAGGATTTGTAATGTGCCGAAGTATTCAATGTATGAGTACTCAGTGTCGAAGCGCTCTCGACTCCAACTTCCATTTCCACGAGTTTCCGCGCCAACAGCCGTGCGCAGCTCCACACCCTGCACCCGGTGCGCAGCGGCACGACGTCGTTGTCGCGTTCCTCGCGTAGCTTGATTGGTTTTTTCAAGCCTGGGACGTCAAGCAGCGTGGTAACGGTGAAGACCATTATACTCTGTTAATAATAAGAACGGAAGGACGAGAGGGTGTGAGAATATAATATAGCTCCCCATTCGAGTTTGCTTCTGTCGCAAAATTAAAAAAGACCGGACGAATGTGCCGAAGTTTGCTTCAGGTCACCACCACCTTATGCAGACGGGACCTCCGATTGAACTGCCGGCCGTGTATCTAGCGGGAATAAATAATGATAGAAGCCGCGTACTGGTGAGGTATCAAGTCACCTTATCCCGCGGCCCCCGTCCCTCCCGCATCTTAATGAGAAAAAACAATCCAAAAAAAAGCATCAATGAAAAAAAAACGAATCGCTTCGCGTGTCAGTGCAAGGATGACAAAATCGATTCTCGTCAGCTCCCGGCAAAATTTGCGCGGGCCAAATCCGTGAGAAGATTAGCGTTTGCGTTAGCTCATCATCCACGCGCGAGTGGGGGGTAAGACGCGTTGAGGTTTATAGGTATAGGGATCGAGATTACCTTGAGAGAGATTGTATCGAGAGATACCGACTAGGTTTTCTAAGTCGGCGGTGATTCGGCGACGCTTTGGTCACTTACTCAGAACGGTGAGTGGGAACGCCCGCTCGTGGAAGAGAGACGTACACGGCCAAGGTACCACGCCATAGCCGCGGAGTTTTGATGCCTAGCTTTTAGTGCGCGGCGCGGAGAAAACTGAGCTCGTTGGAGCCGCCGCCGATGATTAAATTAAATCAGAGGGGCAAAAAGAAAAACAAAACTTGATAACGAGTTGACGTTACGAAAGTGTGTCCTCAGATCTGTCCCTCGGACCGACCAAGAGACACTCGCGGACGCGCTTGGTGCTCGTCCTTCGACCCCCTTTTCTTTCCCACCCTCCACCCTAAACACCATGTCTGCTCCTAAGGTTGTTTTGATCACCGGCGCGGCTGGGCAGATCGGGTACGCCTTGGCGCCGCTGGTGTGCCGAGGCGCGATGTTCGGCCCCGATCAGCCCATCATCTTACACTTGCTGGACATCCCCCCCGCGGAGACCGCTTTAGGCGGCGTGGCCATGGAGCTTTGCGACGCCGCGTACCCCCTGGTGAAGGGCATCGTGCACACCGTTGACGTGGACACTGCGTGCAAAGACGTGGACGTCGCGGTGATGGTCGGCGGGTTCCCACGGGGGCCGGGCATGGAACGCAAAGAGGTGATGGGCAAAAACGTCGCAATCTACAAAGGCCAAGCATCGAGTTTAGAAAAGTTTGCCAAGCCCGACTGCAAGGTCGTCGTGGTGGCGAACCCCGCAAACACGAACGCCCTGATTCTGTCGAACTACGCGCCGAAAATTCCGAAAGAAAATGTCACGTGTTTGACTCGGTTGGACCACAACCGAGCGCTGGGCCAGGTGGCGCAGAAAGCAAACGTCTCGGTTTCCGACGTGCGGAACGTGATAATCTGGGGGAATCACTCCTCGACGCAGTACCCTGACGTGGACCACGGCGAGGTTGGGGGTGCGAAAATACGAACCGTCATCGGGAACGACACGTATCTCAACGGCGAGTTCGTGGAAACCGTGCAACAGCGAGGCGCGGCGATCATCGCGGCGCGGAAGCTGTCATCAGCGCTGAGCGCGGCGTCAAGTGTTTGCGACCACGTGCGGGATTGGGTGCTTGGCACGGCGGAAGGTACTTGGACCTCCATGGGCGTCATCTCCCCCGGGGGAGACGGCGCGTACGGCATTTCCGAAGGCCTAATGTACTCGTTCCCAGTTACATGTAAGAACGGCAAGTGGCACATCGTGCAGGGGTTGGCCATCGACGAGCGGTCGCGGGAACTGATGGCGGCGACGGAGAAAGAGCTAGCCGAGGAGAAACTGATGGCCGAGGAGCTCATCGCCGCCATGTAATTAATTGGTGATGCGATGTAACGGGTGATAAAATCCCCCGCTGTACTCGTAGTTCCTGTAACTCAGAGACAAAGACACAAGAGAGTATACGAGAGAGTACTAAAGACACTGTAAGAGATTTTGATTCTGATTGTACCCACGTATGACTTATTAGTCTACTCATATTAAAACGCCAGCGCGGTGGCTAGTCCGATTTGAAGGCCCTCTTTTCGTCGGTCATTAGAACCACTCAAAGCAGTCCGAACGTAGTTCACCTCGACGTTGCCGATTGGCAGAGGGAAGACGAGCCCGACGCCAACACTAACTCTCATAGAATCCTTTGAATCGCTCAATACACCAGAACTCGGTCCCTGGTTCGATTCCCCCCCAAACCCCACCAGCGTCCCCGCGTTTACAAACGCGTGCCCGTACGCGCCTATTTCTCTTAGTTTTTTCCACGTAGGTTCCACTTGCGCTTGAAGAAAAACCGACCCAACGACGTCACCCCCCAACGAATCTCGCTGTAACACCCCTTGTGCTTTCGCCACTTCCACATCCTTCGGCGGTCGCCTTTCATCGGAAGGCCCTACTCCGTGTGTATCGAACCCTCTCAACGACCCGACGCCGCCAAGAAAAAACCGATCCGCCACGCACGTCCCTTTCTTTTTTGAACTCAAGCCTAGCGGGTGTAGCACGCCGAGTTTTGCTGATGCAGACAAAGTGACCCCATCCACTGGCGTAACCACGTGTTGCGCTTCTATTTCTTGTTTGAAGAAACGCGCCATCTGCGGGTCCGCGCCGATACCCGCTAGCTCGCTTCGGAAGCGGTATAAATGACCGGATAACGGGCGCGTCGGTCGATCGCGCGTATCAATCACGTAGCTGTACGTGACTGAGCTTTTCAGGCTGTGTCCTAGCTGGTGTCTGATTGCTTTCGAGGCTAACCTAGTGGGGTCCGCGATCTCTCGGAACACCAACGCGTATTCCAACGTAGCGGGGCCCCCTCCCACCGCGGTGACACTTACCCCCCTGGCGGTTTCGTCGAACGAAGACAAGCGCTTGGAGCACGAAACTTGCTGATACATCCGCGTCGTGACGTCCACGTCCTGGTTCGCGACTCGAGGCTGTGCCCACGCCAACCCGTACGTTGACGATCTCTCATGCCCCTGCAACACCTCCACATCTAGTTTCTCCGCGAACCCGAACGCATTGTTCAGCCCCGCACTAAATTCCATGGAGCCCTCGCCGCTCTGCGATACATACGCACCGCCGTGAAGATTTAGCTTGTTCTTCTCGTGAACCTCCACGACCACGGAGGCGGTGTCCGGTTCGTTCGAAGGACCCGCGTCGCACAGGATATCAACCTTGTCGAAGATGTTGTAGGAGTTCAGAATCGCATTCGCTTCTAAACACTTCACCCGGAGCTCATCTAACGACCCCGCTCTGTAAATGGGCGCCAAAACTTTATCGAATAACCCCGGGCGCGTGCGATCGTCGCCTTTCACCGTTACGTCGTGAACAACCAACGGCTTGTGACGCACGTTGAAATAAAGTTGCTGGTAGTCCTTGGGCTTGGGGGACCCGCCGGGTGGGGGGGGGGTCGCCATCGGACGGGCGCGCGTGACGAATGACGGTGGGCACGGCTGATGGGGTCTGATGACAGATCGGTACCATCATCATTTCTCTCGACGAGACGCCGACTTGAAGTCTCAATTCTGGATTCTTTAAAAAAATACCGCGGCGAGGTGCGTGATGAACCACGATTAGACCGTCAAATTGGCCAAAAAAACAAAAATCCGTCCGTTCGGTCCCTTGCCAAAGCCACGACGTTGCCCACTCGCACTCGTCGACGCGCGACCGCACGACGCTTGGTCCATATTGGACACGCGCGCGGCGACATGTCGAACGCCCAACCCGCCGAGAGGCGCAAGTGCGTTTCCCTGCTATCCGTGAATCGCGTTTCGTCGTCCTCGCCGTCGTCGGGCCATCCGCTAAATGCCGTCCCCCTCCCGACCCATCGCTGATTTCACCCTCCCATCCAACGCAGGTCCCTGTTCCGCGCCAAGGCACCGCCCCAGGTGCCCCTGGAGCCCGTCAACGTAAACTACCGCGCGCAGGTACGCACGCGTCTCTAAATCCCCGTAGTTGTCCCACATGAATCCCGACACGCGTCCCCACCTCCCCGCGCGTTTTTGAATTCCAGCTGACGCTCTCGGTCCCCCCTTTCCATTCAGGCCGCCGCGGCCCCCCCTGCCCCCCGCGGCGCAGCCACTCCCAAGGCGCACCGCGAGGTTGTGGTGGAGGACGGGTTCAAGTACAAGCGGAGGAAATCAGGCACGCCGGGTGCTAGAGGTGGCAACGCGTCGCACTGCGTATCGGGCGGCGCCATCATCGTGAAATCCAGCAATGGCGAAAAACAACAGATCGAACAGCGCCTTTCGCAATCCCTCCCCCCCGACTACCCCGGCCTGGTGATTCACGAAAACATCCCGGATGACTTACCCGAAGAGGAGCGCATGCAGATGCTGATCGAGGAGATTTGTGAATCCGAGTGCCGGGTGGAGCGAGAACGGCTGGTGAAGGATTTCGGGCTGGTTGATGGCGCGGCGATGGCGAGCGCGCTGGAAGCCGCCGCGTCGGAGTTCCAGCTGAAAGTCGAGGAGTTAGTCGTCAGGGGTGACGTGCAGTTCGACGTGAGCACCACTGCGCTTCGGGAGATGCGTGATGCGAAAGAAGAAGCAATGCGCGCCGTGGCCATGCAGCTGGAGGATGAGCAAGCACAGTGGAAGGCGCTTGAAACCGCGGCGGTGGATGGGGCGGGGCCGAGCGCGGATTGGGTCACGGGAGCCGCGCGCGCAGATGCCGTGGAGGCGGCGAAGGCGGTGCGAAGGGCGCTCGCTGCGGAGGTTTCGGGGTCCGGAGTGCTGGAACCTGGACAGGTGGCGTTGAGCGTGGAGGAGGCGAAGCGGCGGCTGGAAATGCAAGCGGAAGGACTGAATGCGATGGTGGAAGGCACGGAGGCGCTTTGCGTCAGGGCGGAACGAGCGGCGGCGGTGTTCTCGGCGGCGCTCGCGGAGCACGACTACCGCGGGTTGCCGCACGTCAACTCGCCGGAAAACCTGGTGAAAAACCTGATTGGATTCGCGAAGAAATAGGGGGGCGACGTTCTGATATACAAGTTGCAAAAAGGTCTCACCCCGAGTAAAAGCCAGGTGCGCAGTTCGCTTTCGCCCAGTTTAACAACTCGACATGACCACTGCCTCCCGCATGTATGAGCGTATACCTATCCCACGGACAGCCGTTCGTGTGTAGCCACTGCAGCACCTCGAGGTGCCCGCCATATGCCGCCCCCGCGCACGTCTGCCCGTCCCACGGGAAGCCATTCGCGCATAACCACTGCATCACCTCGAGGTGCCCGTCCTCCGCTGCTATACGACACGTAGATACGTCCCACGGTGTGTCGTTCGCGCACAAAATCTTCAACTCTTCGAGCTGTCCGCTCCTCGCCGCTGCCTCACAAAGGAGTTCTTGACGTGAAAGGCGACCTCCCCGTTGCATGCGATGCACTGTGCTTAAACATCCGAGGTCTACGGCATCATCCTCATCAAGCTCCTCAAACTCAAGCTCTGTTGCCGCCACCGCGTCGCGCATCGCGCGGCTCACCGCTGGGAGCCGTGCGAGATCTGCGGGGTCGTCAAAGTACTCAGATCTGAGTATGTGCGCCACGACGAGGTGGATGGGAAGGTCGGGGATGGCACCGTCCGCGGAAGCATCTCTGCGCTCGCCTTTTCTCTTACCTGTGCGAGTTTCCACACCGATCGTTGCGTTGGAAGACATCACTGAGGGTGGCGTGTGCGCGTCGTTGTGGCGAGCGTTACACCTTCCGAGGGGCTTTTGTTGAGAATGCTTTTTTGAGCGGGCGGTTGTGATTTCACGTCACACGTTGCCGCGCCGCACCGGCGCTTTGTCGGGTGGCGGGCCGTCGCGTGCCGTTCGGGGGTGATGACCGGGTTCGGGCAGCTCGTGATCGGCCCTCCCGGTGCGGGTAAAACCACGTATTGCAACGGGTTACAGCACTACTTCACGCTGACTGGCAGACCATGCGCGGTGGTGAACCTGGATCCCGCGAATCACGCCCCCCCGTACGAGTGCGCGGTGTCCATCGAGGAGCTCATCTCTCTTGAAGAAGTGCAGACAGAGTTGAACCTAGGCCCCAACGGAGCGATGGTGTATTGCATGGAATACGTAGCGAAGAACCTGGATTGGCTCGTGGAACGGGTAACTCCGCTGGTCAAGGAGGGCAAATTTCTGCTCTTCGACCTCCCGGGGCAAGTCGAGCTGTTCACGTCACACGACGCGGTGAAGCAGATAATCGCCGCGTTGGTGAGCAACAACTCGGAATTAGACCTCCGTTTGTGCACCGTGCACTTAGTGGACGGCCACCTTTGCGCGGATCCGAGTAAGTACATCAGCGCGCTGATGGTTTCCCTGCAATCAATGTTACACCTGGAGACGCCGCACGTAAACGTTTTATCGAAAATCGACCTGATGGACAAGTACGGCGACTTGGACTTTTCACTCGAGTACTATGCGGACGTACAGGACCTGAAGTATTTAGCGGATAGGGTTTTGGGGGAGGATGCCCTGAACCCTAACCCTAATGCCCTAAACCCTGGAAACTCTAAAGTCCACCCAGGCACTTCGTACTTAAAGAAGCGGTACGGCAAGCTCACCAAAGACCTTTGCGAGCTGGTGGAGGATTTCGGGCTGGTGAACTTCGTGACGCTGGCGATTGAAGACAAAGATTCAGTCACGCGCCTTGTGCAGTTGACAGACAAGTGCGTTGGATATGTCAGCACCCAAAACTCATGGTTCAGCCGTGCTACTTCTCAGGAAAACCCATCTGAATACGCGGAACCTGGAACGTTCGACGAGCGACAGCTCATCTCACACGCCCCGGCGTTGTCAAACTACGAGCGACACATGGAAGTCCAAGAGCGGTATTTTAAAGACCCGGATGCGTTCGAGTAGGTTAGGAGTAATTGGTCATAAAGAATACACGTAGTCATAAAACTCTAGTATCAATCTAGATCCGAAGCCGGTACTGTACGTGGTGCTTCGACTGTTTCTGTTGTACTGCCCTCCACCCAGACGTACAGGTCCCCGAGATCAAACGCGGGTGTCACTCCGCCGAACACGACGAAGCACGGGGTTTTTGTTTTTATTTTTTTGTTTTCTTCGCCGTCGACATCTTCCGTAAACTCGAGCGTCAACGAAACGCACGCGTGTGCGAACCGGGAGGACGGTTTGATTGCATCTTTAACTTTCAATTCACCCTCACATGTACCTATCAATCTGAATGTTTCGGTTTCAAGCACGGTGAGTTCCTCTGGTTGAAGCCCTACGCCGTCGAAGCCGCCGAAAACAGCCACGGCGTTTTTGTTGGAATTCGGCGCGTGCCATGTCGCCGCCCCGTGCGCGCACACCCCTCCTCCCGGAAAGCCCCCCCGCCTTGTCCACTTCATTTCCGTTAAATCAAGCACGTGTACATCTGCGAGCGCAGTGCCTTCCCGACCTCTTCCGCCAACAATAACAAGTTCTTCTGTATGAGCATTTAGTGTCGCCGACGTCACACAAACGCCGGCGTGCATTTCCCTTTGGTCAGGCGCCTGCCCGTTTACCCGTGGCCGTTCCCACTTTTCCCTCCCTTCCACTACATTCAAAACGTGCACATCTCCCATCGGCCCATCTTCAGGAGATCCACCTCCGTATATTATAAGTACTGTGTCATTTCGGGCCGCACACGCTACGTGTGCGTTCCTCGGCGGAGGGCTTCCGTTCTCGGTTAGCTGTAATCGTCGCCACTCCCAACTTTTCGTACACAGCACCACGACGTCGTTGAAACACGTGCCGGTTTGGGGGTCCATGCCTCCGAAGACGTAGATGTCGGTCCCGATGGTAGTAGCGGAATGGCCTGACCGCGCGGGAAGGGTTCTGCCGTCTCGAACCGTAGTCGTCTTTCGAATCCACCGGCAGGTCAAAGGCACTCGCTGTTCGAAACGGAGCACCCACACATCGTCAAACGCGGTGGGTGATCGATCGGCGCCTCCGATGAACACGCAGTCCTGGCCCACGACACAAGAGGAGCACCCGCCGCGGCCGGCAGGAGACGAGCCTGGTATGACTGTGGGCTGAAGCCATACCATGGCCAGGAGTGAGCTGCGGAAACCTAACAGGTGACCGGACCACACGCGCGCGCGTCGAGTGGACTCGATCGATGACCAGCGTTGACTAAAACTTGGTGTGCCTACTTTCAAGTTTGGTAGTTGGAGACATGTCTACGAGAGAACCTATTCCTTATACTACAAAACCAGCCCCTCCCACTTCTCTCGAGGTACGAGTAACATGCGTTCTATTCCGTTTTTGATGGCATTATACGAATTCCTCGGAGGCGCGGAACAGACGACGCACCCGTTGACCTGCCCCGCCCCGATTCCGCACCCCGCGTGTTCGTCAGCCAGAGTTTTCAAATCAGTTTGCGATTGATTTAACTCATTGTTCTTGAGTGAATCGTTGACGTCAAATCCCTCACGATGTCCATTCCTCATCCTGTCCGCCAGCCCCGGAAACCCGTAGTCCATCGCGGTGACCACCGCGGCTTGTGAGGAGACGCCCCCCGGCCCGCTCGGGGCGATCACGACTATGGACGAAAACGCGGCGGCGGCGCGAATGGTGTTCGATAACGTTTGCGACGTCCCGTGATCGGCTCTCACTTCGACTACTTTCCACGTGATATTTGACTCAAGAGCTCTTGAGTTAACGGAGACCACTACCTTCATTGTCGCATCCAATACCACATCAGCACTGTCGTTCCCTTCGTCAGTAGCGACGCGTGCGCCATCGGATTCTTGTGATTGTTCCTCAGTGCTCAACGCGCCTACGAAACGATGTGTCACCACTGCGATCGTGTTTGGCTTCTTTCCAAATTTCCATTCAGAGGAATCTTTTGAGTTGACGTGGAGTCCAGCCGCTTTTGCAACTGTTTGACCAAGCACACCACCATTTAAAGTCAACACAGGCGGCGTGACAGCTGCCCGTATCCGCACCATCTGCATTTCCCCCCCCCCAGACCCTGGTTCTCGAATCACGAGCCCTGAAACGACCTGTCCTTTTCTCACGAACCCGGGTCCGGAGGGAAGCTCCAACAACACTTCCGCGCCGCGCATCGACTTGAGCCGCGAGGAAATTTGACGCCCGGTGCTCGTCGCGGTGGGTAGGTTGGTATCTGTTGACTTATTGGTATCGCTTGAATTATAAGACCAAGAACCACTTGAACCACCACTCGGCCATTCCAAGCTCGCCCTGTGGTACTCCGGCCTTTCGTTGTCCAACGTAATGTCGGACGCGAGCGTGGCGTGAATTCTTCGCGGCTTTGGGTCAGTATGCCCAGCCATTCGCCGCGCCGCTGGCTTTACGCAAAGCGCGAACGTCACCGCCGCGCTCACGGGGTTCCCGGGAAGACCGAAGACCAGGGTTGTTTTCATTTTTTGTATTTCCTCAACGCGCTTTGAATCTTTCGTAGTAAGTTCCGCGAACGTCAGCGGCTTCCCGGGTTTCATCATCACTCGTCCGAAGTGAATCACCCCCTCGAACGTATCACTAAACTCGCCGAGCAACACACGCTTCAAAAAGTCCTTGTCGCCTTCCGAGACGCCGCCGGAGCAGACGATTATATCGCAGTCACCATCCAGCGCTTCTTCAATCGATTTCGTCAACGCTATAGGGTCGTCCTTCACGATTCCGAGGTCAGAAGCGACACACCCACACTCCTCAGCACACGAAAGGAGCATGTACCGGTTAGCGTCGTAAATGGACCCTTTTTCGATTTCTGTTTTTTTATCAGAAAAAGGGTCGACGAGTTCGTCACCCGTACTGAGAACGGCGAGTCGGGGGGCTCGGTGTGTGTTCGCGGTTACGACTCCGGCGAGCGCCGCGATTCCAAGCTCGTGAGGACCTATCACATCTCCAGCTTGTAGCAGCGTTTCATTCATTTTAATATCGCTTCCAATTGCGCGGACGTTGGCGCCTTTTTTGTACGCCGCGTCGATGTTTATATGCTCATTATTTTCCAATTCGATTCGTTCAATGGGCACCACCGCATCCGCCCAGCTCGGCACTGGCGCGCCGGTGGTGATGTACACTGTTTGGTTGAGATCTGTAGCTCCGTGTACGTCGTGAGGCGCGCCTGCTCTCGCCGCGCCCACGATGCGCAGCACTCCAGGGCAGTCTTGTGAACGAACAGCATACCCGTCCATTATCGATGCGGGGAACGGGGGATGCGGTCTCGGTGCATTCACATCAGACGCTAGGACTTTGCCGACCGCGTCGCGGAACGGAACCGTCTCAATTGGAAGCTGCACGGACCGACTCAACACCATGTCGATCGCCTCAGGCATGGGGATCATGGGGTACCGGTGCGGCGCCATCGCGGCGGGCGCTTGGCCGCGCGCGCGGTCAAGTGCCTCCTTTTTTGTCCCGAAAGTGAAAAAAGTTTTTCGGGAATCCCGAGAAACCGAAAAGCTACGACTTTCGGACTTCCCGAGAACTCTGAAGAGACGTCCCGCTCTTCGCGGGTACGGCCGCAGATCGCAGCGCGCGGGAGTGGTTGGACACGAACGATGGGCGGAATGCGATGTTCGCATGGGAAGCGGAAACCAGACTGCGTGATGTGCAAGCCCTGCCCTCACGGGAAGATGAAAAGCGCCTGCGCGGTGTGCAGCCCCTGCCCCCAGGGAAGCTGAACTACCACTGCTCAGAGTGCAACCCCTGCCCTCACAGCAAGTTGAAACACTCCTGCGTGGCGTGCAAGCCCTGCCCTCGCAGCAGGCTGAAAAACCACTGCGTTGACTGCAAAGGGTGCCCTCACGGCAAGATGAAACATCAGTGGGCAGTGTGCAACCCCTGCCCCCACGGCAAGCTGAAACGCGACTGGCGGCGTGCACCCCCTGCCCGCACGGAAAGGTGAAACGGTCCTGCGCTGAGTGTAAGGGCTGCCCGCACGGGAGGCGGAAACAGGACTGCACGGCGTGCAGCTCCTGCCCTCACGGCAAGCTGAAACGTAAATGCGCAGCGTGCAAAGCGGCACGCACGGATCCGCCGAATTCGAAGTTGATCAAGCGCGAGCCTTCGCCCGAGATCAAACAGGAGCCCGAGATTAAACAAGAGCCCTTCACCATTCAAGGCTACTTCGGGTTCGATTAGTGAACGCTTTCCTGTTTTGTGAAAGATGAAAGATGAAAAAACAAAAAAGTCTTTAGTAACAAGGTTCCTCGTGTCTGTCTGTGTTCACCCTCTCTAGTCTCTACCCACGCCATCATCGTCCCCTTCCGCGCGCACACCCATGTCCCGAAACGCGGACATATCCACCGCCGCGCGTCGCATCCACTCCTCGGTCATCTCCGTAGTGGGCGCGAACGCGAGCCGGCCGTCGAGGGCCGCTCTTCGCTCTTCCGCAGCGGAAGTAATATCTTCTACGCTCCCGCGACACAATCCCCAGTGCCCGCGCGCTATTTCCCCAAGCAACTGCGTCCGACTCCACCGCGCATCGCCCCAGAACGCGAAAACCCGCCCTTTCTCACCCTCCATCGGCACTAAATTCTCTGGTTTCACCCGCGCCCCGTCGCCGTTCCGCAAACGCAACAGCCACCGTCCGCTTTCGGGTTCGAACTGCGCGACAATCGCGCACTCGCCGTTCAACTCGGGTTTCGAGACTAATTTTTTTAATTTGACTGTCTGGCCGCCTCGGATGTTGGAGACTGTCTGTGCGTCCGTGTCTGAGATTTTTTCTGATTTATCTATCCCACCGCTCTCTACTGCCGCCGCTCTTGTACACGCCAGCGCAATGGCATCGCACAGCCCTCCCCCGAACGCGTCGACCGGTTCCTCCGCTTCCGAGAAGTCGTTTGATTTTCGTTTCTTTTGTTTTTCTCGTTTCGCGGAGAGCACGGTCCACCCCCTTCGCGCGCCGCCCGGCACGACCAACGTGGTGATCGCATCTGAATCACAAGGCCCGCCTCTGAAGTGCTGAACCTCTACATCGAGTGCACCAGGGTACTTACCTGTTTGAGCGACGGACTGCTTCGCCTCGGTTATGATCGTCTCACACCGTTTCCACCACTGTTTGCCCACGCGCTCGCCCGCCTCCGACCCCACGCCGCCCAAATCCCCTTGGAACCCATCACCCATCAAGGTTTCAAGTAAATCGTTCTCCATCGCGTCGTTTTCTGCACTGTCGGTGTCACTGTCAGGGTTGCTGTTTTGGTCTTCGTCGCTCTCCTCGGCAATGTCTTCCTCTTCACCTTCACTACCATTACTGCTCGATGCTTCGCCCGAAACGCTCGCTTCTCGCGTCGCGCTTCCGCTCTTTTTCGTAGTTTCTTTTTCATTCGGCTCGTCATCCATCGGCGTTTCCTCCTTCCCACTTTCCTCGACCCTTTCAACCGGCGGCAAGATCCTGCGTGTCATGTTCACCGCGACGATGTGGTCTGCACCGAAATCTGGTGCGTCCCCAGTAGCCATGAAAAGCACACACGGTGCGGTGAGCTGTTCGAGCGCTTGCCGCAGGTTTTCAGGAGACACGTTTTGCAAATCACCTTTCGGGATAAGCTTCACGGTGTTCCCGTTAATCTCCAGCGATAAGTCGCTCGTGGCAAACAACTTGCCTCGAATCGCGTTCAGCACCTGCGCGCTCCTCATCGGTACCTCAAGCTCACCTTCATCGCAAGTAACGCTGGTGATCAAATACGCCCCGCCGATCCAGTGCTTGTACCCGCTGACTAACCGTCGAAGCGGCTGCATCGTTCGCAGTTGTTGTTTAAGAAGTGTGTCGAAATCGTAATGCGATCCAATCACACACCCTTCCGAAATCAGCGCCGCGATTTCCGCGCCCGTGAAGCTTTGCATCAGCTCGTGCCGCGTTGGTGGGGGGATATTGAACGCAGAAGCGCACACGTTACACTTGTGGTGTCGTTCGTCATCCTGGTAAAACGCGGGATGCGTGGGTTGTGAGACCAACACCATTCGTTGCCACCTTCGAAGACACGAAAGGTGCACACATCGCTGGCCGCCCGCGCATTTGCAGATATCCTTCAGCATCTCACCAGCCTCAACGCCCTCGAAGCAGTACCGACACAGCTCCTTATCAGCGTGGTCAGTATTCCGAGGGCTTACATCAGTGTTCGTGGACATGGCGCGCACCCTTGACCGTGTGGGCGCGCGCGGGATTCTTGGAAAACCAACAAGAGTCGTAGCTTTTCGTTCGCTCTCGATTCGGTTTCGGGACCTCGCTGACGTGGAAAGCCCCTTCGCGCGACGTGAAGGCGCGACAAGACAGGCGAACGTCTTGTCAAATTTCGCGCGAACGAAAATGAAATATCCCAGGTCGCCAACGTCACGTCACAACCCCCCGCGCGACCTCTCACCTCCTTTTGTGGTTGCTTCGTTCCCCATCCATCATCCGATGGGCGACGAAGCCCCCGTGGGTTTGATCACCGAGCGCGCGTACGCCCGCATCGGCTTGTTCGGTAACCCCAGCGATGGGTACTTCGGCAAGACGATCTCGGTTTCCATTCAAAACTTTTTCAGCGAAGTCGTGTTGGTACCGGACCAGCAGTGTTTCAGCAGTCGCATCTCGTTCGAACCTGGACCATATGACTGGAACGCATTCGAATCCCTGTCCACCCTAGCGAGACACACAAAGGAACACGGACACTACGGAGGCGTACGGTTGCTTCGCGCGCTGTGTGTTAACTTCCACACCTACTGCGAATCCAGGAATCTAAACCTGCACGAGCAAGGATTTACGTTGCGGTACAGCACGAACATCCCGAAACAAACCGGGTTAAGCGGGTCATCGTCCATAATAGTCGCCGGTTTGCGGTGTTTAATGAAGCACTACGACATAAACATACCGCTACAGGAACAGCCGCAGTTGGTGTTGAAGTGCGAGACCGATTTGGGCATCAATGCGGGGTTGCAAGACCGAGTGATTCAGGTTTACGAAGGCGCCGTGGCGATGGACTTTTCGGACGAAGAGACGGTTACAAAAACAGGCGCTGGTAAATACGAACCGCTCCCTGTGTACAAAATTCCCGAACTCATGCTTGTGTGGGGCGACAAGGGAAACGACTCGTCAATCACGCACGCAGATGTCAAGAAACGCTGGGAAGCTGGAGACGAGTTCATTCGATCCACGATGCGCAAAGTCGCGGCCGTCGCAGAAAAGGCAAAGTCGGTTTTGCTGAGTGAAACCGCGACGCAAACGGAATGCGTCGAAACCCTGGCGTCCCTGATGAACGAGAATTTCGATTTGCGGAGGGAAATGTTCGGAGATGCGGCGTTAGGGCAAAGGAACATCGAGATGATTGAGACGCCTAGATTATACGGCGCGGCGTCAAAGTTCACTGGGAGCGGAGGCGCCGTGGTGGTGTTGTGTCCGGACGGCGACGAGCAATTGCAAAAGGTTAAAACTATGTGCGAACAGAAGGGGTTTAAGACGCAAATGGTCGTGCTGAACCCAGCCACGAGCGCGGCGTGAGAGTGTACCTGTTGTGTGTAATTTAATATAATCTGAGCGTTTCATTCATCCTCGACGTATCCTTTGTCCTTCGCCCGCTTTAGAATAACCTCGTCGCGCGGGCATCCGTGCTCGCGTGCCCATCGAAACACCTCGAGCTGCCCATGACTTGCCGCGTTCGAGCACGTCCACTTGTCCCATGGGCAGCCGCTAGCGCGCGCCCACTTCAAAACCTCGAAATGCCCAAACGCTGCCGCCGCTGTGCAAACATCCTTGTCCCACGGTGCGCCGTTCTCGTGCGCCCATTTCAGAACCTCGAGGTGCCTGTAGTGTGCCGCCTCTTCGCACGTCCTCTGTTCCCACGGGCAGCTGTTCTCGTGCGCCTACTTCAGCACATCAATGTGCCCGGGCTGCGCCGCCCATGTGCATGTGTCCTCGTCCCACAGGCAGCCATTCGCGTGCAACCACTTTAGCACCTCGAGGTGACCAGCCTGCGCCGCCTCTGCGCAAATCATCTCGCCCCATGGGCATCAGTTCGCGTGCGCCCATTGCAGAACCTCGATTTGCCCACCCTTTGCCGCGTGCCCGCACATATTCTCGTGCCACGGGCAGCCGTTTGCGCGAAACCACTTCAACACCTCGAGGTGCCCGCCTCCCGCCGCATACACGCACGTTCACTTGTTCCACGGACAACCGTTCGCAACTACCCACTTCAGTATATCGAGGTGTCCATTGCTCGCCGCGCACACACACGTGTTGCCGTCCAACGGAACGCCGGTGGACGGTCTTCCGGGGTTGTCCCACGGGCAGCCGTTCGCGTGCGCCCATTTGAGCAACTCGAAGTGTCCACCGCTCGCTGCCTTCTCGCATATTTCACTCGTAAACTGCACAAGACCTTGTTGATGCAAGCGCTTCAACGTGCTCAAGTGTCCGCGCTCCGCGGCTTCAAGAACGCCAAACATCCGCAGCGGACGCCCTATCTTAACCACAGCGTCGCACATCCCACGACTCACTTCTCGGACTCTCAAGAGATCGCGGGGGTCCGGCAGTTTGTCGGTTCCTAGAATATCCATGATCACGACATTAAGATAAATGCCCGGGATGTCTCGGGCTGGTGGGGATGCATGGAATAGTTTCGCTTGCGCGCATTCAACTGGGAACTTTTGGAGGATAACATGTTGGGTTTTATATGCGTGTCATCGTGGCGGTCGTTGTGGCGAGAAACAACCGGCTCTCATCACGACGAGTTGGAGGGAAAGTTTTTAAACTCCGATCAGGGGCTCGTTAAACCCTAATTGGCCATCTCCAACCCATCGCCGAAGGATGTCACCCCCGGCCTGCGTCCGTCCCAAGGGTCTGTGCGAACCATGTACTGCCCATGTCGCGCCAAGAAGTGGCCGTGGTGTGCGCTAGTGCAAGTGCGTTGTGCACTTTTATTTTTTTCGTCACGGTCGGTACAAATCAGCCAGACTGCGCAGAACTGAAATCTTGAGCGACTTGCGACTTGCGCAGTTGCGCCAAACGCACAACTGCACAAGCGCCCATTCCCGAAAACAAACCATCGCCGCTTTCGCCGCCGACAACACAAACCTCGTCGGGCGGGCACGCCGCCATGCGGGCGGCAGCGACGTCGCTCGCGCGCGTGGCCAGGCCTCGCGTCGGCTTAGCGTGTCGCGGAATTCCAAGCCGTCGGATTTCGCGGCCATCCTTCAGCGCAGCTTCGTCCGCATCCTCGGCACCTCAAAAAGTAGTGGACCACGATGTGCGACGGCTTCCACGTGAACGCGCGTCGCACGGCCCGACGTATGTGTTCGGCACGGACACGCGTTTGCGGTTCCTAGGGTTCCATGGGTGCGGTTCTAGGTTCACCGTGTTGTTTCGTGAAGGTGCGGACGTGGGGTTCGACGCGGGTGAGCTGGAGCTTGATGAATTGTCCGAAAAGCAGAAACGTACGTGGCGCGTGCGCACCGCGAAAGGGCCTCCCGAGGGCGTTACCGTACCCGCCCTGGAGGGCTTTAGCGGCGAAATTCTGAAACAACTCGCGCTGTACGACGAAGATTTCGGGGACCAGAGGTTGTACAAATCGGTGGAGGATGGAGAGGTACAGCCGCGCGTCGAAGCGAATAACGCTGATTCCAAAAAACAAACACCTCGAAAAAACGTAAAGAAATGGTCCGCGAAGACCGCAGCGCCTTCCTGGCCGTCAGACCTTTGCGAAGCCCTGGATTCGAACGGCGGCGTAAGTGGTGTAAACACATTGATGTGCGTCGATGGCGGGTACTTCCTGGAACTCACCAGGCTGTCAGCGTTTCCGCATCCCGTGCTGTTCCCGCACGGAGCGTGGCGCGTTGAGAAATTGGGACCGGCGAGCTTTCATAAACTGGCGAAGGCTATTGCCCCACTGGACGCCACACGCGCACTCCACTACGCAGCACGAGGTGCGGTGCTTAACGATGCATTAAGGGACATTGACGAAGATTCATCTAAACATATAATCGCTTCTACTCCAGGCAGAGTGACTGGCGAGATTCCCGGTCGAGGAAGAGTCAACCTGGGCGACTCAGCTGGCGATTCAGGTTTGGCAACCGCTCTTGATTCTGTGTCCGACCGAACCGTGGCGGTTTCGTTCCCAGAAGGCCCGTTGGGGTTGGGGTTTGCGCCGTCCAATTGGGATGAAGGCACAAGCGCGTCTGTGGTGGAAGTGGATGAGAACTCCGTGGCGGCGAAAAACGGAGTCACGACAGGGATGACGTTTCAATCGGTGTCCACAAAGAGAAAAAAGATAAACAACTGCTCAAACGTTCCGTTTGATGAAATAGACGCATCGTTCGATTTACCGAGACCGATAGAAGTTACGTTCGTCGCGAAACCGCCAGGGGTGGAACGGCTATACGCGGTGGAAATGAGGGCGCGGGACGTCGCTGCGGGCGCGATGGAAAGCAACGACGAATCATTTCACGAACCTGGCGCAGTTTTGCCGTCCGTGGTGTGGAGGGAAGAACCTTCGACGATTTTCGTGGGCGACCCCGGGAGCGGCACGCCGCCGCACCACGACATCGTGGCGCAGATAGAGCTTTGCCACGTCATTTCCGGCACAAAGCTTCTCGCGGCTGCGCCGTGGGGCGAGGCGAGCGATGCGTTGATGAAATATGCGAAGCCAGGGGGAGACGACGACGACGACGATACTCTGCTAACCGTCCCGACGCATCGCGCGCTTTCTGCGCAAGAACGTAAAATTCTGGAAACGCAGGGATTGTGTGTCGTACACGCTCGGCCTGGCGACACGGTCGCGTTTTCCAGCGCCGCGGCGCACTTCGCGGTGAACGGGATGGTGCAACCGTGCGCTGCGAACTTCCACGGCGTGTTAACCCCCGCGTCTATGCACACGCTGGTGGATAAAAACCACTTCCACCGGTTGGACCCGTTTTCCCAGGACGAGTTGGAGTCGGACGGGTTCGGAGAACACCTCACCGGGAGGGCGGTGTTGACTGAGGAGCTGAGTGACGAAACTATTAAATTAGTCAAGCGAAGAGATTTAGAGAGTGAGAAGGAAAGACAGCAACCTTCATACGCAGGTGACCGGTTATCGGTCACGGAAATCGGGTCTGAAGCCGCGGCAGTGCTGTCGAAGCGGTTCGAGGAAACGACTCGAGCAATGGCCGCCGCGAGGGAAGCGGCGGAAAGTGATTTTGGACCGGAGGAGTGGCCGGAGTCATCGCGAAGTACATTTTTTATTTAGACTATTTAGACTATTACTTTATCTACCGTTCCACTTTGTACCGCATGTAGTACCGGTCCGTTTGCCTCCCGTTTTTCCACATCTCGTCGAAATACGACCCGCCGTAGTCCGAGGGGATGCCGGCGACGAACGGCGCGCCGTCGTTCGCCGTCGGCGAAAATAACTCTGGAACCTTACTAAGTTCCCTGCACATGCGCATGGCGTACCCGGGGTCGTCGGTTACGAGGGTTAGGTGCCCAGAGTTAGGGTTTAGGTCAGTTTCCTTCTTCAAAGCCCTGTGCGCTTGCTTCAGAAACTCCAAATCAACCAGGCACTGTTTGCTCCCCACCCACTCCGGGGGGTCGGGGTAATTGACGTGGATTTCGGTTAACGCGTCGTCGGGAATTCGCGAGTCGATCATCTCGTGCGCCATCCCGCGAAGCACCGCTAAGTTACCCAATCGCTGCCGCACGCCTTTGGCCCAGGTCATGCGCACCCTATTCCTTCTCATTTCAATAGCGAGCCAGTTGTATTTACCCTTATCCCTCACACACCGGTCCACGACCCAGTCGCCGTGCCCGGAGCACACCTCCAATTTCACGGGTAACGAGTTGGAAAACGTCTTTGAAAAGTCCAACTGATCGCCTTCGCCTTCGATTACTTTGACTAGAGATTTCTTGGATTTATGGCCGTTTTTGACGTCACTCGCCACAGCTTTAACATGCTCATCGCCCTTTCCGAGAAACTCCTCAACGTCGGAAACCTGCCTCGCCGCGTCGCTGTTCCTTAAGCGCAGAAAAGCCCTAACGCTTTCGCTCATCTGGCCGGTGGTGCCGTGGGCGTTCCGGTTGACTTCCTTTTCCATCATGTCGTCATCGCCGTCCTCGAAATCATCAGTGTCTATACCATTGGTACCCTCCATGCCCTTTCCAAATAGCCCTTCATTACCCCCTTCACTGCTCAAAACAACCCCCGCGCCGTTGGCTTCAATTGCCGCTTTCGCCGCGACACAAGCTTCCCTGGCTTTCTCCACGTCCCCAGTGATGGAGGACACCGTGGCGAGCGCTGCTAATAACTGTGGGGTCGCTTCAAGGTACAAGCGCTCCATTTCTTGATGTGTATTCCACGCCTCTTCCGCATCAAACGCGGCGCACTTGGTTTTCACCAGGTACTCGAATGACGCGACATCGGGTTCGACGCCTGCGGAGCGCATCGCGTCGAAACACCGATCCGCGTTGACGCCGTCCGCGTGACGCACGCAGTTGCGCAGCAACGTGGAGAACGTGCGGACGTTCGGGGTTACGTCTGAGTCAACCGAACACATGGTCTCCAACAGTTCCGTGGCTTCGTCCAACGCACCCTCCTGTGCCAGCCCCTTGATGAAAACGGTGTACGACACTTCGTTCGGCGCGCAGTCTTTTTCGTGGAGCATGTTTTTCCAGACTAAACGCGCTTTTTCCAGCTCGCCGACCCGCACGCACGCGTTGAGCATGTTGGTGTGCGAATACACGTTACGTTCTAATCCTTTTACTTGTGTAATCCTATTAAACGCCTCTTCCGCGAACCCCAGCTGCTTGTCGTTGCCGAAATCCCGGATCAAGCGGTTGAAGAACTTGACGTCCTTTACGCTCACGGCGCGCTTCAACAGCGTCTGTGCGTCCCGCGCGCGTTTGCGAGAATGCTTGTGCGCCCTCGCCATGCCTTCGTCCATTGAAGACAAGGTGCCGTAGGAAATCGCTTCGGGTTGCGTACTGGAAGGAGTGTCGGGTTTTTGTGCTTTTGGGGTTGCGGTCGTCACCTCTGTCGATTTTAAATCCGTCATAGGTTTCGTCGTTTGCTTCGTGGGTTCTTTTCGCGCTTTTGGCTTGGAAACCTCAGGTACGCTGGTGGTGGGTTTCGTCGGCGGCCGGTCGGTGAGACCAGCGGTGGCGCGTTGTATGCCGTGCTCAACCCTAGCCTCCACTTTGCCACGCGCCTTGATCTCGGAAGGCGTGCGCGCGCACTTTTCGAAGGGACCGGCATCGTCCGCGGATATGGGCCAAGTACCTGCTCGGTCCGCAGCGGCGGTGGCGATGTCGGCGGCCCGGAGATTTCGTTTCCGACCGAACACCTGCACATCGCTCGCGACTACCCTGTGGCGTGGATGTGTGCGCCTTGGGACGAGCACGTCGTCGGGAATCACCTCCCAAGCCATAGGGCCCATGGCGACGCCTCGAGACGCAATGTGTCGTCTCGGGATGCGGTAGGGCAGGCGCGAGACAGGAGTGCGGCGGTGGAAATGGGTTCGCTGGAACTGCCGAAAAAACGAGGCCGTGAAAAATGATCCAAAATCGCTTTTTGCGGCGGCCATCCATCCGCCTGGCACACCAACACCGCGCAACGTCGATATCCATTCGCCACACGCAACGTTTGCTTCGTGTGTTTTCGACCGCTCGCTTACGTCACACCTCCGAAAGCTTCGGGCTTTATAGCGCGAGCAAGGAAGCGCGACAAATCGCATTCGGATAACTTCAAGCTGAAAAGCGCATCCGACGATGGCTTGTTCCGCCATGCCCCGTGCCGCCCCAATGTTCACGGGCGCGTCGACCAGGCGCGATTTCATGTCTAATTCTCGCCAAACGCACAGACCTTCAGTGACCACCACGACCACCGCGAAAGGCAAGGGCAGTAAGTACCGCAACGCATCGGATGATCCGTACCAGGGAAAAATCAAATCAAAGGAGAAGAAGGAAAAAGCGGCGCCCAAGCCGACGAGCGACTGCGGACCGATTAACCACCCCTTCACGGCTGAAGAGGAGACGGAGGAGTACTTCCTATTCACACGGAAGGTGAAGGCGGATGGGACATCAGGAGACACTAATGTAGAAGTTAACAGTCCTGAGAAATCCACTGAAAACTCTGAAGTCGCGGCTGCGTTGGGCATGAAGAGTGAGGACGTTTCATCGAAAGTAGCGGCCCTAGGAACCTGGCTCCCGCTAGGGGACATCTCCATCGAGAAAGGCGGTGACCTAGACACAGTCGTCACCGAGCGCAAAACGATCCTAACTAGCTTCGCGAAAAGGAAACACCTGAAGCTGTTACCAGTGCTGGGTGATGAGAAACTCGAGTTTGGCGTGCGGGTCCAAAGAGGACCGCCGAGGGGAAGCGACCCGACCGCTGTGTACCGAGTGGCAAGCAGCGAGTCGTTCGATACATTCGAGTGGGACCCGTCGAAGTACGGCGATTTCGGCTCCGTCGACGCTGAGCTTCGGTTGATGCAGGCCATGCCGGCTTTGGGGAAGGGTAAAAAGAACGAAATGCTCACGTCGGCGATGGACATGATCAAGGCGCAGCAAGAGAAAGCCGCCGAGGCGAAAAAAACAAAAGAAGAATAGTATTGTTTTTTAATCAGAAATTATATTATTACACTATTATGAGCGGTTACCCACCACAAACAACCACTGCTATTGTTGCCACCAGCTCGTGAGCCCCAGCCCGTCTGCGTTTATATCCCCCACCACGACCATCGGGGCGAACGCGCCGGATGGGGTTTTCCCCAACGATTTCGGATCCAGCTCGTTCAGCGACCGCGGCTGATCTGGAAATCGCACCGCGTTGACCCTCACCCGAATCGACTCCCCAAGGTCCATGAACATTCTTTCGCTTTGGTAGTTCCACGTCCACAGCTGTTCTCCAACGTCGAACGTTGAAGGCTCTTGCAGCATGTGTTCGGGGATGAACACGTCGTCGAAGAACCCGAGCGAGACGTATAATCCTTTCTTGTCTGCTTTTTTTAAAGTGCCTTCCAGCACCTCTCCCACGAACGGCGTGAACACCACGGCTTTGAACACGACGTGGAAGTGCGCGCTGCCCTCGCCGGGGTACACCGTGCCGCCGGTGATGCTCACGATTTCATACAAAGTCACGACCAAGCCCATGTCCTTCACCACCTTGTCCACGTACAAACTCTCAATCACCTGCGTCACCGCCTCCAACCGAGGCTTCCCTAAATTCTCGGGGAGGATCTTCACGTTCGGGTCCTCGAGGCGCGCGATTTGAAACATCCCGGGATCGCGAGGTGGCACACAGAGGGCACCGCCGAGGACGTGTCGACGACCGCGGCACCCAAAGCCGTTCCAAAGTCCGTCGCGAGGACCGCGGTGCAGCTTGTGGAAGCACCGCCGCCAAATCCGTGCTTTTTCTTTGTGGGAGTGGGGAAGGAAATCGGGGATGCGCAGCTTTTCGGCTTTTTGGCGATGTAACGCATTTTTACAACTCTCTAAGCGGCTGCGGCGCTGTTCCAAGCCTATATCATACTCCTCACAATTACGCCTTGGGCAGGTACTCCGGGAACGTGGTGTCTGAGATGACCTCGAAGCTCTGCGCCTGGAGGTTATCCAGGATGTTTGCGATCTGGTCGAAGGGGGGCTCTTTGGCGGCGACGAACTTTGTGTTCCACGCGTCGGCTTGTTTGAAGTTCTTGAACCCGTGCACGACGGCGACGGATTTGAATTTTGAGTCATAATCGCTCGCCTTGATGTCGAGTGTCCCAGCGACGGAGCAGAAGATCCCAGCACCGTCGTGAAGCACGTCCGTGTCCGGCCCGGTGAACGCGGGGACCCACTCGGACTTGATGTCGATCTTCGACCCGAAAACGGCGAGCTGCGCGCCTTGGCCTTTTTTAAAGTCGGGCGGGAAGCCAGTTTTAGGGTCGGGGCCTCTCACGAGGAAAGGGGCTGTTTTGTAGCTCGTGATGGGCCCCACGAGCCACCCATCGTCCCGTCCGGCTTGCCAGAAGGGGTTCTTATCATCGAAGAACTTAGCAATCGCGTCCCCGGACTCGGACGGCGACACCATGATGACGGCGACGGTTTCGTTCTCGGCTTCGCGGCCGCGCATCACGACGACGTTGAAGACAGTCTTGAACGCCGCGCCGGTTTCGGGGCCGCCAACCTCGCCGCTGTGCAAACCACCGTCAAGGAAAGGCTTGAACACGGTTTTGTACCACTCATCAGCACCGATCGTGCCGGTCTTGTGGAACACGACGGTGGCCTGGTGTAGGTAGGGGGGGAGGGAGGTCAGTCGAGGTGGAGAAAAAAGTCTCATTCTCTCTATGGATTGCACAGCTGTCGGAAAAAGCCTCGGTTCACGCGAAAATCGTGGGATCGGCCGATTGCAGGGGAACCGAGGAAACGTGCTCTGGTACTTACGTCGATACCCTCGAGGTCGGTGTACCCGGAGACGATCTTCTTAGCCTCCGCGGGGTTGGCGAAGGACAGGTTCTGGGTGAGGGCGGCGCCGAGGGCGACGGACGAAACACCCAACGCGCGTCGCGAAATAACGCTATCACTGGATTCAACGTCGTCTTTTTTGGCTTGCGCACGAACGCGTCGCATAGTGCGAACGTTCTTTCGCTCCACGCTTTTCTTGGGCGCGTTGGCGAGGGACGTGACGCGAAGGCTTTGAGCGGTGGCAAACATGGATAAGTTAGGAGGGTGTCAGCAGGGATGCGCGCGGTGAAGTGAGCACGTTCGACGGATTGATGATGACGATGGATTCGTGACGACAGATATTTTTTCAGGTTTAGTCCCTCTGATAGACGAGTCAATAACTCAAGGATGTTTGCCAAAAACCATATTTCAGACTCACTTTTCGTCGTTGTTTTGAAGCGGAAAAGTAACGGTCCGAGAAAAAGGAAGCCAAAGGGACGCGCACACGCCAACCACCGACCCACAATGGGTTCCGCGATGTCTTCCACCTCGACGCATGGTACTGATATGCTCAGGGAAGGTGACATCGCGACGACGTTGAAAGGGGTTCTCTTGAAGGGAGCTGAATGCGCGGTGTGCGGCGCTGTAAAATCCTCGGATGGGTCCGCGATTAAGAGGTGCGCGTGCAAGCTGGTGTACTACTGCTCCACGGAGTGCCAAAGAAAGGATTGGGACGATCACAAAGCGCGTTGTAAGAAGGCCCGAGCGACTGCGCACCAGCCTGTCGCGGGAGAGGCCTTCCCCGGCTTTCCGGAAGATGTCGTCGTCACTCAATCAGATCTGACACTGATCCAGTTGATCTCGCGAGGCTTCGTGCGGTGAATCGCACGATGCGCGACGCGGTGGACAAGACGGGACTTCTGCTGGAGGAGATGACGGCTGAACGAGCCGCAGAGCTCGGGTACTTAGAAACCCTTAAGCACAAGCTCGAGAAAGGTTGTCTGAACAAGTCAATCGTGTGCCACTTTGCTGCAAAGGGCGGGCACCTCGAGATTCTTCAGTGGGCCCGTGCAAACGGCTGCCTGTGGGACGCGTGCACGTGCATGAGCGCGGCGGAGGGCGGTCACCTCGAGGTGATGCAGTGGGCGCGTGCTAACGGCTGCCCATGGGGCGAGATGACTTGCGCGGAGGCGGCGCGGACTGGTCACCTCGAGGTGCTAAAGTGGTTGCACACGAATGGCTGCCCGTGGGACGAGGACACATGCACATGGGCGGCGCAGCCCGGGCACATTGATGTGCTGAAGTGGTTGTTTGCGAACGGTTTCCCT
>MDSY01113746.1_pt1 | contig 30569 bp, 29 predicted proteins | sample 811131 | NCBI WGS metagenome assembly MDSY01 (sample SAMN05326643, study PRJNA326480) | marine metagenome | isolation source: seawater | place: Atlantic Ocean: South West | collected 2010 | reverse complement strand
GGATTCTTTTAGACGATATATTATAATGGCCCGTGTAACTAACGGGCCTTATAACTATGAAAGTTAAAGCAACATTATCAGCAAAAAAACTATTAAGTGATCTCAAAGAAGTTCATGGTAATGATCTTTTATTTCACCAATCAGGCGGCTGCTGTGATGGTAGCGCACCAATGTGTTATCCAGCAAAAGAGTATATGGTAGGAAATAGTGATATTAAATTGGGTGATATAGACGGGACTCCATTTTATATGAATGAAGACCAGCACGACAAGTGGAAGCATACAGACCTAACTATAGACGCTGTAAACGGCATTGGCGGCATGTTTTCATTAGATAATGGAACGGGTAGAAGATTTCTTACTAAGTCCGAGATATGTGTTGTTGAAGATAAAAAAACTAAATAGACAACTCAAAAAATATCTGTATTTAATAGTGTATGAGCCAGATTTTATTGACCGATGTAAGAAGCAAATTTCTTGAGTATTTTAAAAAAAAGAATCATCAAATCGTAGAGTCAAGCAACCTAGTCCCAAATAACGACCCAACCTTAATGTTTACAAATTCAGGTATGGTTCAGTTTAAAAATGTTTTTACTGGTTTAGAAAAAAAGTCATTTAAAACTGCAACAACTTCACAAAAATGTGTAAGAGCAGGTGGTAAACATAATGATCTTGAAAACGTTGGTTATACACCAAGACACCACACTTTTTTTGAGATGTTAGGCAATTTTTCATTTGGAGATTACTTTAAAGAGCAGGCAATAAGTCACGCATGGAATTTATTAACAAAAGATTTTGGCATACCTAAAGAGAAACTTTTAGTTACAGTTTACCACGAAGACGAAGAATCATTTAATCTTTGGAAAAAAATTTCAGGATTAAATAAAGATAAAATTATAAAGATTAAAACATCGGACAATTTTTGGTCAATGGGCGAAACAGGACCTTGTGGACCATGTTCTGAAATTTTTTATGATCATGGAGAAAAATTAAAAGGAGGGCCTCCAGGTAGTCCAGACGAAGATGGAGATAGATTTATCGAGATATGGAATCTAGTATTTATGCAGTTTGAACAAGTTTCAAAAAATAAAAGAATTAATTTACCAAAACCATCAGTTGATACTGGAATGGGCCTGGAGAGAATGACCGCAGTATTACAAGGAACTCATGATAATTATAACATAGATCACTTTAAAAATATTATAGCAGCTTCATCTGAAATTACTAAAGCCGCCATTAACGAAAAAACTATTGCAAGTCACAGAGTTATTGCAGATCATTTAAGAGCCAGCAGCTTCTTAATTGCAGAAGGAATTCTACCATCAAATGAAGGAAGAGGTTATGTGCTTAGAAGAATTATGAGAAGAGGAATGAGGCACGCCCATACTTTAGGAAGTAAAGATCTGGTTTTTTGTAAAATATTTAAAGTGTTACTTAATGAAATGAAAAATAGTTACCCAGAATTAGATACAAGGAAAGATTTAATTATAGAAACATTAAAAAATGAAGAAGAAAAATTTTCTTCATTGCTAGTTAGAGGAATTAAGATCTTAAATGAAAATTTAGAAAAAGTTAAAAACAATGTTTTACCAGGTCCTGTTGCATTTAAACTATATGACACGTTTGGGTTTCCTTTGGATTTAACAGCAGATATTTTAAGAGCCAAAAATATAAAGGTTGATACAGAGTCTTTTGAAAAAGAAATGGAAAATAGCAAAAAATTAGCTAGAGCAAACTGGAAAGGATCTGGAGATAAAACCATTGAAGAGAAATGGTTTAAAACCAGAGAGGAATTAAAACCGACTGAGTTTTTAGGTTATGAGTTTGAAAAAGCTGAAGGTGTAATTTTAAAAATTTTGAAAAATAATAAGTTTGTAGAAATGGCACAAGCGGATGATGAAATAAAAATAATTACAAATCAAACACCTTTTTATGGTGAGTCAGGAGGTCAAGTTGGTGACAAAGGCATTATACAAACTCTAAAATGCAAAATAAAGGTTAATGACACGCAAAAAAAAATGGGAGATCTTTTCATTCACATAGGTAAAGTAGAAAAGGGTTCAGTAAAAGTAGGTGAAAATGTGAATCTTTTAATTGATATTGAAAAAAGAAAAAATTCTAAAGCAAATCATTCGGCTACACATCTGTTGCATGAATCTTTACGTAGAACACTAGGAAAGCATGTGATGCAAAAAGGTTCTTTAGTTAGTCCTGAAAGATTAAGGTTTGACTTTAGCCACAGCAAACCAATAGAGAACGATGAAATGGTTGAAATAAATAAATTAGTCAATGATATGGTAGCTGACTCTAGCGATGTGCAAACTAGAATAATGACACCCAAAGAGGCTGTAGAACTAGGTGCTATGGCTTTATTTGGAGAAAAGTATGGTGATGAAGTTAGAGTTGTTTTTATGGGAAATGAAAATAATAAATTTTTTTCGACAGAACTTTGTGGGGGAACACACGTTAAAAATACAAAAGAAATAGGAAAATTCAGAATAGTTAGTCAATCTTCTATAGCCTCTGGCGTGAGAAGAGTAGAGGCATTGAGAGACAAACAATTAGAACAACATGAAAAAACAACAAGTGAAGAAAAAATAAATAAAGATAAAGATTTATCAAAGCAAATTCAGTTAATTAAAAAAGAATTAGGGGCTCTTAGAATAGACCCAAATTATAATGACAACTTAATATCAAAGGATAATTTAAAAAATTTAACTAAACAATTAGACAAAGCTAAAAACAAGATAATCATGAAAGATAAAAATAAAAACAAAATTTTAGATAAAAAAGTTCAAAATTTTATACTAAGAGAGCAAATTCTAATTGACTTACCGTCAAAAGAATTGAGATTTATAGTAGACCAAGGTAAAAAAGAAATACAAACCGGAGTAGTAATAGCTTGCTGTATATTTGACGGAAAAGTTGGTGTTGCTGTAGGTGTTACAGATAAGTTAGTTGAAAAATTTGATGCAGTTACGTTAGTAAAAGAGGCTGCAGAAATTTTAGGAGGAAAAGGTGGAGGTGGACGAAAAGATTTTGCTCAAGCTGGAGGAATTAATAAAGACAAAATTGAAAAAGTTTTTGAAGTATTGAGCAAGAAAATTAATTAAGTTTTTTTTTAAAGTTTCTGTTTATCTCTTCTAAAAATTGATTTGTTGTTAAGTATTTAGCAGATTTATCAATTAATACGGAAAGGTCTTTAGTCATAGAGCCGCTTTCAACAGTTTCAACACAAACTTTTTCAAGCGTCGTTGCAAAATTAATTAGTTGGTCGTTATTATCTAATTTACCTCTGTGGGCCAGACCACGTGTCCAAGCAAATATAGATGCAATAGGATTTGTAGAAGTTTCTTTACCTTCTTGATGCATTCTATAGTGTCTTGTAACAGTTCCGTGTGCAGCTTCTGATTCTACAGTTTTTCCATCAGGAGACATAAGAACACTAGTCATCAACCCTAATGATCCAAAACCCTGTGCAACGGTGTCTGACTGAACATCACCATCATAATTTTTACAAGCCCAAACATAACCTCCATTCCATTTCATAGCACAAGCTACCATGTCATCGATTAGTCTGTGTTCATAGGTAATTGAGGCGTCTTGAAATTTATCTTTAAATTCTTTTTCAAAAATATCTTGGAACAGATCTTTAAACCTTCCATCATACGCTTTTAAAATCGTATTCTTCGTAGAAAGATAAACAGGCCATTTTCTTTCTAAACCATAATTCATACAAGCTCTCGCAAAATTCATAATTGATTCATCAAGATTGTACATAGAAAGAGCTATTCCAGAACTTGGAAAATTAAATACTTCAAATTCCTTTTTATCCTTACCATTTTTAGATGTCCATTTAATCTCAAGTTTTCCTTCTCCAGGAATTAAGAAATCTGTTGCTCTATATTGATCACCGTAAGCATGCCGGCCTATGACTATTGGTTGTGTCCATCCCGGCACTAATTTTGGAACATTTTTACAAATAATTGGTTCTCTAAAAACAGTGCCACCCAAAATATTTCTTATCGTCCCATTTGGAGATCTCCACATTTTTTTTAATTTAAATTCTTTTACTCTTGCTTCGTCTGGAGTAATTGTTGCACATTTTATTCCAACGCCGTGTTTTTTGATTGCATTAGCAGAATCAATGGTAATTTGATCAGATGACTTGTCCCTACTTTCTATTCCTAAATCATAGTATTCAATACCTAGTTCAAGATAGGGATTAATTAGTTTGTCCTTGATAAATGACCATATAATTCTAGTCATTTCGTCGCCATCTAACTCTACAACTTGATTTTTGACCTTAATTTTACTCATTTTTTTAAATTTAAATTGATTAAGTGTGATTTTTATACATATTAATGAAAAATTAGCAAACTTAATAATAAATTATATGTTGAATAATATTTTTCCGAAAATCCATAAAGAAGGCTACAAATTTTTAGCTATATCTGTCATAGCCACTTTTTTTGCTCTACTAATTTCAAAATTTTTAGGAAGTGTATTAATTATAATAACTATATGGGTCTACTATTTTTTTAGAGATCCAGAGAGATTTTCGATAGAAAATGATAAATTTCTAGTCAGTCCAGCTGACGGTCTAGTCTCAAATATCGCTGAAGTTTCGGGTCCGATTGAATTAGGACTTGAAAATAAAACTTTTACGAAAATAAGTATTTTTATGAACGTTTTTAACTGTCATGTGAACAGAACTCCATCTGACGGAATTGTTGAAGAAATATTTTATAAGCCTGGAAAATTTTTAAATGCATCTTTAGATAAATCTAGTGAGGAAAATGAAAGAAATTATTATAAAATAAAAGATTCAAATGGAAATGAAATTATAATAGTTCAAATTGCAGGACTTATAGCTCGAAGAATAGTCTGTGAGGTAGACAAGGATCAAAAACTATCACAGGGAGAAAGAATAGGAATGATTAGGTTTGGGAGTAGAGTTGATGTGTATTCTAATAATGTAAAAGTTTTGACAAAAATCGGACAAAACGTTGTTGCGGGTGAAAGCTTAATTGCTGAAAGATGACACTAGAAAAAAAATCATTTAAAATTACAACAGGAAAAAAAACAAGATATATTTTACCAAACCTTCTAACTCTAATTGGTGTTTGTTTAGGAATAAGCTCTATTAAGTTTTCATTAGATCAAAATTTTAGTCTAGCTGTTACGTTTATAATTTTTGCAGCTTTACTGGATGCCCTAGATGGAAGAATTGCGAGAATGATCAAGGCAACTTCTGACTTTGGTAAAGAACTTGATTCCTTAACAGATTTCGTTAGTTTTGGAATTGCCCCAGCCTTTATCATGTATTTTTGGGAATTAAAAAATTATGGTAAAATTGGATGGGCTATAACACTAGTCTATTCTGTTTGTTGCGTTATTAGGCTTGCAAGATTTAACATTACCAAGATAGAAGAAAATGAGCTTTGGAAAGAAAACTACTTTCAAGGAATCCCATCACCAATGGGAGCGATTTTAATTCTTTTACCTTTAATATATGAACTTTCGGATTTAGAAAAAATTTTTAATCACAGAATCTTAGTTCCGTATATTACTATAATAATTTCTCTTTTATTAATTAGTAAGTTTCCAACTTTTTCATTTAAAAAAATTTCTATTCAGCCTAAAGTAACTATATTCATTTTGTTTGGAATTGGTATTTCAATAATTTCTTTAATTTTTTTTACATTTGAAACATTACTTTTATTTGGAATTGGATATTTTGTAACTATTCCGATTGCTTTTTTTGTATATTTTAAAAATAATAAAAAATTAAAAAATAATAATTCAGAGGATGAACACGAAGATATTCTTTAATGAAAAAAACTAAAAGATCCAAAAAAAGTAAAACTTGGGTAATTAAACAACACAGAGATCAATTTTATAAAAAATCAAAAACACTGGGTTACAGATCTAGATCTGCATTTAAATTACTTGAATTAAATAAAAAATTTAAATTTATAAAAAAAAACTCAAATCTACTAGATATAGGATCCTGTCCAGGCGGCTGGTCTCAAATTGCAAGTAAAATAATTTTAAGTGGTAAAATCTTATCAATAGACATAAAGGAAATGGAACAAATACCTAATGTTAAATTTTTAAAATGTGATTTTCTTGAAAAAGAAACAAAAGTTAAAATTTTAAAATATTTTGGCAGCAAAATAGATGTTATTGTTTCTGATATGGCAGCTAATACAACTGGCATAAAAGATTTAGACTGCATTAGAACGAATCAATTATGTTCTGATGTGATTTTGTTTTCAACACATGTACTTAAGCAAAAAGGTGTAATTATAGCTAAGCTTTTTATGGGAGAGGATTTTTTAGCTGTAAAAAAATTGGCAAAACAAAAATTTGAAAAAATTGAGTTTTTTAAACCTAAATCTAGCAGAGGCGAATCCAAAGAGGTTTATATACATTGTTCTGCATTAAAGACTTTATAAAATTACAAAATTGTTTATAAGTTTATATGGAACCAATAAAAGAAGCTCTCACATTTGACGATGTTCTGCTTATACCTAGATACTCTGATATTTTACCATCAGAAACTAATATACAAGTTGAATTATCAAAAAAAATTAAATTAAAAGTTCCATTCTTATCTTCTGCAATGGACACTGTCACAGAGGCAAAAATGGCCATAGCTATGTCAAAATCTGGGGGATTAGGAATAATTCACAGAAACTTAAATATAAACAAGCAGTCTAAAGAAATTGAAAAAGTTAAAAAACTAAATTTATTAGTTGGAGCCGCTGTAGGCACTGCTACAGAAGATTTATTAAGAGCAAAAAAATTAATAGATGCAGGTGCAGATCTTCTTGTAATAGACACAGCACATGGTCATAGTGAAAAAGTTTTAAAAATTCTTGTTAAGATTAAAAAAATTAGCAATGATATTTCAGTATGTGTAGGCAACATAGCATCTGGTGAAGCAGCCAAAAAATTATACAATAATGGAGCAGATATTTTAAAAGTAGGAATAGGCCCTGGATCAATTTGCACTACTAGAATGATAGCTGGAATAGGCGTCCCTCAAATTACCGCAATCATTGACGTTAAGAAAAGCATGAAAAATAAAAAAATTAAGATTATTTCAGATGGTGGGATTAAATTTTCTGGAGATGCTGCAAAAGCATTAGCAGCAGGTGCGGATCTTATTATGATGGGCTCAATATTTGCTGGGACAGATGAGAGTCCAGGAAAAAAATTTAAGGTTAAAGGTAAATTTTATAAACAATATAGAGGGATGGGCTCTATTGGAGCAATGTCGTCAGGATCTTCTAACAGGTATTTTCAAAAAAAATTTAATGATAAATCAAAATTTGTTCCAGAGGGAGTGGAAGGAAGAGTCGAGCATAAAGGATCAGTGTCTAAGATTATATACCAACTGCAAGGCGGGCTTAGATCTTCTATGGGATACATAGGGGCTAAAAATATTTCCCAAATACAAAGAAGAGCCAAATTTATAAAAATTACTAAAGCTGGCTTCTATGAAAGTATGGTTCATAGTGTAGAAATGATTAAAGACGTAACTAATTATAAATTATGAAAATTAAATACTTTACTAATATAATATTAATAATATTTTTTTTAAGTTATTCAAAAATACTTTTTGCTGAAAATAATTATTTTGAAGAGGGAAAAAATCTGTACAAATTAAAAAAGTTTGATGTAGCTAAAATCCAATTTGAAAAAGACATAGTTTTTAATCCTAAAAATGAAATGTCTTATTTATACCTAGCAAAAATATTTAATAAAAAAGAAAAAGATCTTCTTGAAGAGAATAATTTAGATACAGTTCTGCTTTTAAACCCTAAAAACGAGGAAGCTATTTATTATTTAACATTATTGAATCTAAAAAAATCAAATTTTAAAAAATCAAAAGAATTAATAAAAAAACTAGAATTAACTTGTAAAGATTTTTGTAATAAAAAAGCAGAATTAAAAAAGAAATTAAATAGTTCTTTAAAATAGTAAATGATAATTGAAAGAGATAAAATCATAATTATTGATTTTGGGTCACAGTTTACAAAACTTATTGCCAGAAGAATTCGAGAATTTGGAGTTTTTTCTGAAGTTGTAAAACTTAATGAACTAAAAATTATACGTGATTTTAAAAATATAAAGGGAATTATCTTGTCTGGTGGCCCATCCACTGTGACCAATAAAACTTTTCCTAATATACCTTTTGGTATATTCTCAAAAAATATTCCAATTTTAGGTATTTGTTATGGCCTTCAACTAATAGCAACTAATTTTGGAGGAAAAGTAAAGGAAGGAAAAAAACTCAGAGAATTTGGAAGGGCGATATTAAAAAAAGAAAAAAATTCATTGTTAACAAAAAACTTCTATAAAGAAGGCAGCTCAGAAGTATGGATGAGTCATCAAGATATTGTTTACAAAATACCAAAAAATTTTAGCAAGGTAGCTTCAACAAAAGATTCAAAATTTACTATTATTGAGAATAAACAAAAAAAAATATATGGTATTCAATTCCATCCTGAAGTCACTCATACAAATAATGGTGCAAAGATTATTAAAAACTTCATCTTTTTAATTTGTAAAGCTAAATCTCAATGGGCTGTAGTTAATGAAAAAAAAAGAATTATAAGTGAAATAAAAAATAAAGTTAAAAATAATAGAGTTATATGCGCTTTATCAGGTGGTGTTGATAGTAGTGTGGTAGCTTTATTAGTTCACAAAGCAATTAAAAATAACCTCAAATGTATTATGGTTGATACAGGTTTAATGAGAAAAAATGAATTTTCGCAAACTTATAAAATTTTCAAAAATAAATATAAATTAAATGTTAAATTAATTGACGCCTCTAAACTATTTTTAAAAAAATTAAAAAATATATCTGATCCTGAAAAAAAAAGAAAAATTATCGGTGGTTTATTTATAAAAATTTTTGAAAAGGAATCAAAAAAATATAATAATGTTAAATATTTAGCCCAAGGAACTCTTTATCCTGACATCATCGAAAGCAAGTCAGTTACTGGTAATAAATCGTCAAAAATTAAATCACATCACAATGTTGGAGGTTTACCAAAAAAAATGAAATTAAAACTTATTGAACCACTAAGAGATTTGTTTAAAGATGAAGTGAGAATTCTTGGTCATTCAATTGGTTTGGTAAAAAGCATAACAAATAGACATCCATTTCCAGGTCCTGGTTTAGCTATTAGAATTCTAGGAAAAATAACCCCACAAAAAATTAAGATATTGCAGGAGGCTGATCACATTTTTATCAATGAGTTAAAACTAAATAATCTTTATGAAAATATTTGGCAGGCATATGCAGCCTTACTCCCATCTAAAACTGTCGGTGTTATGGGTGATTCAAGAACTTATGAATATATTTGTGTTTTGAGAGCAGTGACATCTGAAGACGGTATGACAGCTGATTATTATAGTTTTCCTAAAAGTTTTTTAGACCAAATATCTAATAAAATAATTAATAGAGTAAAAGGTATAAATAGAGTTTTTTATGATATAACCTCAAAACCACCAAGCACAATAGAATTAGAATAATGATAAGTAAGATTAATAAAATCATAGCCAAAAAAAATAAAATTCCTATTGTTTGTTTAACAGCGTATTCAAAAATTTTTTCTAAAATATTAGATAAATATTGTGACATTATTCTTGTTGGGGATTCACTAGCGAATGTTTTATATGGAATGAAAAACACACATGCAATCACACTTGACATGATGATTAATCATGCGCAAAGCGTAAAGCAAGGTATAACAAAATCTTTATTTGTAGTTGATTTACCTTTTAATACTTACAAAAACTCCAAACAATCTATTAAAAACGCTAAAAGAGTTATAAAAGAAACTAAATGCGATGCTATCAAAATTGAAAGTAATTATAAAAACCATAATATAATTAGAGAGTTAACTAAAAAAAAAATACAGGTTATGGGCCATATTGGTTACACGCCTCAATTTCATAAAAAATTTAAAATTAAGGGTGACTCAAAATTAGAAGAAAATAAACTTATCAAAGATGCAATGAAGATAGAAGAGGCAGGCGCGTTTGCAATTGTTTTGGAGTGTATAAAACAAAAAACAGCAAAAAAAATTACAAAAGTCATAGGCATACCTACTATTGGTATAGGCTCATCGTCTGATTGCGACGGTCAAATTTTAGTTACGGATGACCTACTAGGACTAAGTGGCTTCTATCCAAAATTTGTTAAAAAATACGTAAATTTAAATAGAATAGTTGCAAAAAGCATTAAGCAATATAGAAAAGAAGTTATTAATAAAAAATTTCCAAAACATAAGAACCATTTTTAAATTATGAGCGAGTCTGCTAAAGAAAAAAAAAATAAATTAGAACAAATCTCTTTTTATATAAGAAGTAATTTAAAATTAGTTATTACAATCTTCCTAATATTTATACTCATTTTATTTGGATACTTTTATTTAGAAAGCAACAAGAAAAAAGAAAATATCAAAACCTCAGAGAAATTTTTTTCAGCTAAAATTCTAATAGAACAAAATAAAAAAAAAGAGTCTGAAATTATTTTAAATGAAATAATTGAAGGAAAGAATAAATTTTACGCACCATTATCACTATATTTAATTATTGATAAAAAAATTATAACGAAAGAAAATGAAATAATTGAGTTATTTGATAAAGTACTATCAATAAAAAAAATTGATAAAGAGATTCTTAACTTAATTAAAATTAAAAAAGCTCTTTATATAATTAATAATAGTAATGAAGAAAAATTATTAGAATTGCTAAACCCGGTAATTAATTCAAAGTCTGAATGGAGACCGCAAGCCATTCAAATTTTATATGAATATTTTTTAAGTAAGGGAGAAACAGTCAAATCCCAGGAATATTATCTATTATTACAAACTATAAATGAATAATTATTAATGAAGTTAAACTGTTTAGTTTTGGTTTTTTTACTTATTTTTAACCATTGTTCTTTTGATAATAAATCAGGAATATGGAAAGATGGATCCATAGTAGAAGTTGAAAAAGAAAATAAAAACAAAGATATAAAAGATCTTGAAAAAAATAAAAAATTCGAACTTTCTTGCAAGACAATAAATAAAAATAATTTTATTGAAAATTTGTTTGTAAAAAATAAATCCAAATGTATGGATGGAGATTTTGCGCAAGTAGACGGTAAAATACAAAAAGAAGATAGGTTAAAAAGTGTGTTTACACAAACAATGCAATACAACGAAATAAAAAAAGTAGATCCTGAAACCATTATTAAGCTTAATGATCCAATTAAAATTGATAATTGGCTAGAATCTTTTTACAACAATGGAAATAATCCATCTAATATTTTTTATAGCAATGAAAAACAGAAAGTTTCATCAAGTTCAAGATTAGCGAAATTTTCATATAAAAAAAAAAATAATTATCAAAAAACAACAAAACCTTTAATTTATAATAACAACATAATATCTTATGATCACAAAGGTACAATTTATGTCTATTCTACCAAAATCAAAAAAAAATTATTACAATTTAATTTTTATAAAAAAAAATTTAAAAAGTTTGATAAAAAAATATATTTAATAGTTAGAAACGACGTAATTTATGCCGCTGATAATTTAGGTTATCTTTATGCAGTAAATATAAAAACAGGTAAATTAATCTGGGCAAAAAATTATTCTGTTCCATTTAGGTCTAATATGAAGATTTATGAAAATACTCTTTTTTTAGCAAATCAGGATAATGTAGCCTTTGCAATAAATTTATCTAACGGTGAGAAAATTTGGCAATTTGCTTCTCAAATAAATCAACTTAACTCAGATTTTATTAATAACTTAATTTTAGATGAACAAAACAAGAATATAATTTTTTTTAATACCAGCGGTGAAGTTTATTCAATTAATTTTATTAATCAAAAAATTAACTGGGTCATAAATTTAAGAAACACATCTGTCTCTGCGCAGAATAAACTTTTTCTAGCAAACCCAATGGTAATTAATAATAATAATATTATTATTTCTTCTGACAATTCACTAATAAGTTATAATAAAGTTTCGGGAAATAGGAAATGGCAACTCCCAATCACGGCTTCTTTAAAAATTGATATTTCTAATGATTTTATCTTTGTCTTCACAGAAAAAAACCTTCTAGTTTGTTTAAATCAAAATGGTGATATTTTATGGTCTAAAAATATTTTTAAAGAGTTAGAAGCTCTTAATACAAAACTAAATAAAGAAAAAACTGGCATTATCTCAAGCTTAATCATAGCTGATAATAATATAATGCTTTTTTCTTCTAGTGGATATCTACTCGAATTTAGCAGTAAAAATGGTCAATTAATTTTGATTAAGAAAATATCAAAATCTGGATTTGTTACAGATCCAATTTTCTCAAAAGGTAAAATGTTTTTTTTTAATAAAAAATACAAGTTGCTTTATTTTAATTAATTATTCGATTTTCCACTCAATAAAGAAAGTTGGGTAACTTTTTCTTCATTTAAGGCATCATATGGTTCAATCGGATAGTCTCCAGTAAAATAATGATCACTAAATTCAGGGTAGGCATCATTCCTTTTTTCTATACCTAGCGCTTTGTAAAGACCTTTTAGACTAAGAAACTTGAGTGATTTTGCTTTAATATATTCGCACATTTCTTGATTGTTTTTTCCGTTAGCTAAAAGTTCTTCTTTAGTTGGCATATCTACACCATAATAGTCAGGAAATTTTATTTCAGGACAGGCTATTCTTACATGTACTTCTTTCGCTCCTGAATCATAAAGCATTTTGACTATTTTATGGCAAGTTGTTCCCCTTACAAGAGAGTCATCTATTAATATAATCTTTTTATTTTCCAAAACTGTTTTAGTTGAACTTAATTTTAATTTTACCCCAAGGCTCCTAATGCTTTGAGTTGGCTCTATAAATGTTCTTCCAACATAATGATTTCTAATTAAACCTAGTTCAAAATTTTTCTTAGTATATTGAGCATAACCAATTGCAGCAGGAACTCCAGAGTCAGGTACTGGCACGATTATGTCTGCATCAACATCATTTTCTTTTGCAAGTTCTTCTCCAAACTTTTTTCTATATTCATAAGCACATTCTCCGTTAATTATGCTGTCTGGTCTTGCAAAATAAATATATTCAAAAATACAAGGTCTTGATTTTTTTTTTGGAAAAGGTTTTATACTTCTGAGCTCTTTGTCTTCTATTATTACTATTTCACCGTTTTCTACTTCTCTAATATACTTCGCTCCTACAATGTCTAAGGCGCAGGTTTCAGAAGCAAAAATATATGAGTCTTTCAATTTACCTATCACCAAAGGTCTTATTCCAAATGGATCTCTGACGCCAATTAACTTTTTGTTAGTCATCAAAATTAAAGAGTAACCACCTTGAATTTGAAAAAGAGCATCGATGAGTTTGTCTATAATTTTACTTCTTTTAGATTTTGCTATTAATTGAACTATCGTTTCCGTGTCACTTGTAGTTCTAAAAATTGCACCTTCTTTTACTAAAGCCTCCCTTAAAAAAATTGCATTAGTTAAATTTCCATTATGAGCTATACTTAATCCTCCACCATAAAGATCAGCAAAAAAAGGCTGTATATTTCTTAAGGAAGTTTCACCAGTAGTAGAATAACGGTTATGACCAATCGCAAAGTCACCTGGTAGTTTGTCAATAACATTACTTTTAGTAAAATTATCTCCTACTAAACCCTGTCTTTTTTCCGAGTGATAGTTTTTATTATCATATGACACAATTCCACAACCTTCTTGACCTCTATGTTGTAGCGCGTGTAGGCCTAGAGCAACTAGTGCTGATGCGTCAGTATGATTAGAAATACCAAAAATTCCGCATTCCTCTCTAAGTTTGTCTGAATTATATTTTTTCAATTTTTTCTTTTGTGTCAATAAAGTCTTTATCACTTGGAAATTCATTAATTAAAAGTTCGCTACCGTTTTTTACAATATTAAATGATAGAGCCTTCTCTGAAGATATACCCCAATTCTGATATGGATAAAACCAATTTAATACAGTGAACAGGCAAACACAAACTATATATCCTTTAAACAATCCAAAAAACAACCCAAAGGTCTTATCTACAGAACCTAGACCAGTCCAAGTTACAGCCCTATTTAATGATTTACCAATTAGTATTATTATAAATAATGAAATAATAAAAATTATAACACCTAATCCGACGCTGTTAATAAAATCTGATTTTATATACTCGCTCACCCATGGCTGAAACTTAGGAACTAACAAAATTGTAATTATGGTAGAAAGCACCCATTTCATAAAAGATATAAAGCTTAATGAAAACCCTTTAGCAAAACATTGAAGAATACTGTATGTCATAATTAAAAAAAAAACTGCATCAAAGATATTCAGGCTACTAAAAAAATTTTTAATAATATCAAACATATTTAATAATTAATTTTCTAAACCGAAAGGTTTTAGGACTAATAGTAATTTCGGCAGCAGAGTTAAAACAGAAATTAGTGCTAGGAGCATTGCTATGCCTGTGAAAACACCAAAATAAATAGTTGGTATAAAGTTAGATAAAACTAAAATAGAAAAACCAAAAACAATAGTTATTGAGGTATTAAGAATTGCTATACCCACAGTATTATGACACTTGTCGACTGTTTTATTATAGTTTTTTAATTTTTTAAACTCCTCTTTAAATCTATAAATATAATGAATACTATTATCGACAGCTATACCAATCGTAATTGCCGCTATAGTTATTGTCATCATATCTAATGGTATTCCAAGCATGCCAATGATTCCTAATATAAAAAAAGCAGCAATAAAATTAGGCACAACACCAATTACTGCGAGTGTTAAATTTCTAAATAAAACAAAAAACATAATTGAAATACCAAGCATTACAGCACCTAAAGTTAATATTTGAGACTTGAATAAGCTTTGGAGTAAATTGTTAAATAAAATTACTACACCAGCAAGTTTATACTCATTAACGTTTAGTCCGATTTTTGTGTTTAATTCTTTGTTAATTTTATTTAACAAGTCATTTCTTCTCAGATCTTTTAATGAATCTTTGATTCTAACACTAATTCTCGCCTCATCATTTTCTACAGAAATATATGGACTAATTATGTCTTTTTTAATTTCAGCCGGTATTTTGCTGTAAAGCACAGCAATTTCAAGACTTTGAAGTTTTTTCTTGTTTAGATTTTCAGCTACTCTAATTATCGATCCAAATGATAAAACTTTTCCAATTTGTGGAAGAGAATCTAGATAGTCATGAACTTTTAATATTTTATCTATTTTATTTCTGGTGAACCAGTAAGTTGATTTATTATCCTTATCTTCATCTTCCTCCCATTCAGAAAATTCTTCATCTTCAGAACTCTTTTCATCTTTTGGAAATTTTAAAATAACATCTAGAGTTGTAGTTCCTCCAAGTTTCTCGTCTATTTTCTTCATGCCTTTGTAAATTTCTGTTTCTTTATCAAAATAGTTGATAAAGCTATTTTCTACTTCGAGCTTAGATATTCCAAAAATACTTAAAATTACAATTAAAATTGCAGAGACAAATATAGTTTTAGTATAGTTTTTAGCAAAGTTACCTAGAGCTGATGTTATTTTTGATTTTTCTGAGTCTTTTACATCTACATCCTCGTTACTAGCATAAATACTTAAAAGAGATGGCAGTAATGTGAAAGTAACTAAAATAGAAACTACAAGACCTAAAGTCATCATCCATCCAAAATCAATAATAGGTTTTATTCCACTAAATATTAAAGATAAAAAAGCACATATAGTTGTTAAAACTGTATACAGAATTGGTAAAAACATTTTTTTTGTTACTTCCAAAACTGCCTGATTGTTAGTAAAATCAGTAAATTCTTTTTTTAACTGTAAAAATCTTACTGTTACATGAATATTCATGGCCATGTTAAGTATGAGCATCATCGCTATAAAGTTAGAAGAGATAACTGTCACCTTCCAACCTAAAAAACCCAGCAAGCCAACCATCACACCGACAGAAACAGAGCATCCAAGCAAGGGCATTATTACCCATTTAATATTTCTAAAAACCAACCAAAGAGTAGCTACTATAAATAAAAAAACTCCAATTCCAAAAACTACTATATCGTTTTTAATATAGGTCATCATATCGTCGGCAATCATAGGTATGCCACCTAAATGAACCTTTGCACCTTCGGTATATCTGTCAATAACGCCTCTAATTTCACTTATATTTTGATGATTTCTTTGATTGTAAAGACTTTTATAATCCTCATATTCTTTTAAAAATAAATCCTCTTTCTCTTTTTCTGCTTTGCTTTGTTTGTTTTTTAGTGATTGCTCGTAATATTCATTTTTAACTTTGATATAATCTTTTAGTCTTTTATCCTCTTTAAGGTAAACAACTATTCCAGAAGTTTTCCCGTCTTTACTGATGACGTAGTCTTGATATATAGGACTGTTAACTATTTCTTGAAAACCTCTTTTTTTATCTATTTTAGGATGAGATAAAGTTTTATAATTTTTTAACCGTTCCATTAATGGTTCATCACTACTTTGTAGGAGAGGGACATCAATAACAGTTATAATACTTTCAACCCATGATAATTTTTCAATTTTTGATTTTAAAAATTGAAGATTTATAATTGTTTCTTCTTTCTCAAAGCTTTGAACAGGTTCATAAGTTAGAACCAAAAAATCTCTAGATCCATATCGTTCATTTACTTCTCTAAGATAATTAAGGTCCTTATCACCTTCTAAAAGCAAAGCATCTGAAGATGCATCAAGTTTGAAATCTTTTGAAAAATACAAAAAAAAAGTCAGTGTTGCTAAAATAAGCAAAAGAGTAAATTTTGAATAATCTATTACTATTTTTTTATAAATATTAGAAAGCATGGTCTTTAGAGAGATATACCTTATATTTAAAATAACTAAAGTATATATATTATGCTAGTTTTTAGCTAAATCTTTAAATTTCGTATACTGGCCCTCAAATTCAACTTGGATATTACCAGTTGGGCCATGTCTTTGTTTACCTATTATAATTTCTGCTAGGCCAAGAATATCATTCATTTTGGACTGCCATTCTGCATGTTCTATAGAACCTAGCTTAGGTTGTTTTTTTTCTAAATAGTATTGCTCTCTGTAAACAAACATTACTACATCTGCATCCTGCTCAATAGATCCTGATTCTCTTAAATCAGATAATTGTGGGATTTTGTCATCCCTTTGTTCGACCGCTCTGGATAGCTGCGATAAAGCAAGAACAGGAAGACTTAATTCCTTAGCTAAAGCTTTTAGCCCCTGGGTAATTTCTGAAATTTCCTGCACACGACCGTCGTTTCTTTTTGAGCTCGTTCTCATTAATTGTATATAATCTACAACAATCAAACTAAGTCCAAATAATCTTTTCAGTCTTCTGGCTCGATTACTTAAAGCAGATATAGATATTGCGGGAGTTTCATCAATATATAAAGGTAAATCGTAAATGTCTCTAGATGTTTCTATATATTTATTTAACTGTTCTTCGGTCGCCCTACCTCTTCTAATATCATTTGATTGTATTCTAGTTTGTTCAGATAATATTCTAGTAGACAATTGCTCTGAAGACATTTCTAGTGAAAAAAAAGCAACAGAAGTTTTTGTGCCTTTTTCATGAATTTTTTTTGCAGCATGATAAGCAATATTAGTTGCTAAAGCCGTCTTACCCATTGAAGGTCTTCCGGCAATTATAACTAAATCTGACTTGTGTAAACCTCCCAGTTTTTCGTCTAAATCTGTTAATCCAGTAGGTACACCAACAATACCTTGATCATTTTTCATTGCAAGTGTTGCCATTTCAATGGTTTGATCTAAAGCCTTATTAAATTTCATATAAGATTGTGAAAAATTTCCTCTTTCAGCCAACTGAAAAAGAGATTGCTCAGCATCTTCTATAATATTTTCTCCAGATTTTTCTAAATTCTCGTCCTTAGATTGTTCTGCTATGTTATCAGAAATTGTAACCAACTCTCTTTTTACATACATTTCATGTACCACTTTAGCATAATCAATAGCTTGTCTTAATGACGAGGAAAATCTTGTAAGTTTGACTAAATAGTCAACCCCACCAACTTCTGATAATGCACTTTCGTTTTCTAAAAAGTTTTTTAAAGTAATTGGGTTAGCTATCATTCCTTTATTGTTTAAATTTTCAATTATCTCGTAGATTTTTCTATGAACAGGATCAAAAAATTTAGATGAATTTACAATGTTAGAAATTTCATCAATTATATCATTGTTCACCAGCACAGAACCAATTAAAGCCTGCTCTGCTTCTACGTTAGAGGGTAGTTTATTTTCATTTAAATTATTGACGTTAAGTTTAAAATTTTCCATTAAGCTAATTCTAAATAAAGATTTTAAAATTTATACTATAAAGTTACACACTTAAAATTCAACCTGTGGAAAAAAATTTTAGAACTGATTAATTTGACTCAATTTTATCTACAACTATATTTATACTTGCAGAGACTTCAGAGTGGAGATTGATCTTAATTTGGTATTTACCGGTTTTATTGATTTCTTGATTTAATTCAATTTGTGAAGGTTTTACCTCAACTTTAAAATTATTTACTATGTATGTTGAAATTTCTTTAGGCTTTATAGTTGCAAAAAGATCACCACTTTCTTTTGCCTCTTTATTAAATTTGACTACTTTTTTATCAATTTGATCTTTTAATTCTTTAAATTTAATTTTTATTTCATTATTTTTTTTATTTAATTCGTCTTTAGTTTTTCCAACAAGAGCAATATTTTCTTTACTAGCCCTTAAAGCCTTACCAGTTTTTAATAAAAAATTTCTTCCGTAACCATTTTTCACCTCAACAAGATCACCGATATTTCCTAATTTTATTATATTTTCTAAAAGTATTACCTGCATATATTTATAGAAGTCCTAAAATTTTGGCTTTTCTTATTTCGTTATTTAATTTTCTTTGTTTTCCTTGAGAGACCGAAGTAATTCTTGAAGGTAATATTTTGTCTGTATCTGAAAGATATCTTTTTAAGAGTTTAACATTTTTGTAATCAATTTCTGGTGCATCCTTTACAGAAAGAGGGCATTTTTTTTTAAATCTTCCATCAGCTTTTTGAAATAAACTTAGTTTATTTAAGGGATTTTGGGATCTCTTTGTAAATTTTTTATTTTTTCTTTTCATCTTCAGAGCTATCTTTTTTAAAGTATTCTTTATCTAGATTTAGTTTTTTATATTTGATTGTTAGATGCCTTAGTACTGATCCATCAATATTTGTATTTTTTTTAATTTGATCTAATGTTTCTGAGTTACCTTCAAATTTATAATGAATAAAAAAACCTTTGTTATAATTCTTTATTTTCCTTGCTAAACTAATCAGTCCCCATTTTTCAATTTTAATTACCTTGCCGGAAGCGTTGTTAATAATATCTTTGTATTTATTTTCAATCTTTTCAAAATCTACTGAAGAAAGCTCTTGTTTTGCTACAATAGTATGTTCATATAAGTTCATTATGATATAAATTTAGTTTTTATTAATATAAAGATCGGTTTTATACTATTATAAACTAACCATTTCAATAGAAATAATGTAATTAAAAACTGTTTTATTTATGAAAGCTTTATTATTTCCAGGTCAGGGGTCTCAAATAGTAGGTATGGGCAAGGAATTTTTTAACAACTTTAATATTGTTAAAAATATTTTTGAACAAGCTGACCAAAAATTAAAATTTAAAATTTCTAAAATAATATTAGAAGGTCCAGAAAATGATTTAAAACTTACCAAAAATACCCAACCAGCTATTCTTACTGTAAGCTATGCTATCTATAAATTATTAGCAGAGGAGTTTGAATTTAATACTGATAAAATTAATTTTTTTGCAGGACATTCTCTTGGTGAATACAGCGCATTAGTGTGTGCAGAATCTTTAAGTTTTGAAGATGCATTGTATTTGCTACACGAAAGAGGAAAAGCAATGCAAGAAGCTGTACCCATTGGTGAAGGGGCAATGTTAGCGGTTTTAGGTGTAGATATAAAAGAGGTAAATAAATATATTTCAAAAATAGAAAACAAAAAAATATGTGAAATTGCAAATGATAATGCGAATGGTCAATTGATCGTAAGCGGTGATTTAGAATCAATTAATAAATTACAAGAGATTCTAAAATATAATAAAAAAAAAAGTATATTACTTCCTGTCAGTGCACCATTTCACTGCTCTCTTATGAAAAGTGCTGCAGTTAATATGAGTGAGAAAATAATGGGTATAAAATTCTCAATTCCTAAAAAAGATATTGTAACAAATGTGACCGCAGAAGTAGAGAAATCACCAGAAAAAATAAAAAAACTATTAATAGAGCAGATTTATTCTAAAGTTAGATGGAGAGAAAGCATTTTATATATGCAAAAAAAAAATATTAATGAATTTATAGAAATTGGTCCTGGAAAAGTTCTCTCAGGTCTTGTAAAAAGAATAGTAAAAGATTCTAATACCAAAAGTATAAACTCTTTAGAAGATATAAAAAATATAAAGTAAATGAAATTAAAAAATAAAAAAATTATAATTACTGGAGCAACGGGAGGAATCGGCGGAAGTTTAGTAAAAACTTTTGTAGATCGAGGAGCTAAAGTTTTAGCCACAGGCACCAACTTAGAAAAACTAGAAAACTTAAAAAAAAATTATTCCAGCATAGAAACTATACAATTTAAGTTAGATGCCCACGATAAAATTGAAAAATTTATCGATGACTGTCAATTAAAACTTAGTGGAATAGATGTTTTAATTAATAATGCTGGAATTACAGAAGATAATATTTCTGTAAGACTTACTGAAGAAAGCTGGAAAAAAGTAATTGACGTAAACTTAACGTCTTCATTTTTAATGTGCAAATATGCGATTAAAAAAATGTTAAAACAAAAATATGGAAAAATTATAAATATTACCTCAATAGTAGGTCATACTGGAAATTTAGGTCAATCAAACTATGCAGCTTCAAAAGCTGGAATTATAGGATTTACAAAAAGTTTGGCTCTAGAATATGCTAAGAAAAAAATTAATATTAACTGCGTTTCCCCGGGTTTTATAAAAACTGAAATGACAGAAAAGATAAATGATGAATTTAAAAGCATACTAATGTCTAAGATACCAATGAACGAACTCGGTACAGGTGAAGATGTTTCTAATTGTGTAGCTTTTTTGGCGTCAGATTTATCAAATTATATTACAGGTGAAACAATACATGTTAATGGAGGCATGTATATGGCTTGACAATTACCGTTAATAATTTAATAAGAATTTAAATCGTAAATACAAAATAGGAATTATAAAATGTCAAAAGAAATAGGGGATAAAGTTAAGAAAATAGTTGCAGATCATCTTGGAGTAGATGAAGCAAAAGTTACAGACGAAGCAAGCTTTATAGACGATCTAGGTGCTGATAGCTTAGATACAGTTGAGCTTGTAATGGCTTTCGAAGAAGAATTTGGTTCTGAAATTTCTGACAGCGAAGCAGAAAAAATTCTTACAGTAGGAGACGCCATTAAATTTATTGAAAGTAAATCGTCGTAAAATTATTTACTAAAAAATGAAAATCAATGGTGGCAGTATTATGGTGATACTCTCATCACCTTCAGGGGCAGGCAAAACAACTATAACCAAAAAACTTCAACAAAAATATCCAAATCTAAAAATATCTGTTTCTCACACAACGAGAAAACCTAGACAAAACGAAATTGATGGCGTTGATTATTATTTTGTTAATCATGAAGAGTTCGAAGAAAAAATTGAAAAAGATGAATTTTATGAACATGCTAAAATATTTGATAATTATTATGGCACTTCAAAAAAATCTGTATTAGAGATACTAAAAAGTAATAACAATGTATTATTTGATATTGATTGGCAAGGAACTCTGCAACTTTCAAAGTATAAAGAATTAGATTTATTAAAAATATTTATTTTACCACCGAATAAAGAAGAGCTAAAAAATAGACTTATTTCAAGAAGTCAAGACAAAGAAGAAGTTGTAACCAAAAGGCTAAAATCTTACGACGCAGATATTAATCATTGGTCTGACTATGACTGCGTAGTAATCAATGATAATCTAGAAAATTGTTTTCAACAAATTGAAAAAATAATAAACCAGAAAATTAAAACAAATCACTTAAATAAAATTATTACTTGATTCAAAATATTTAGTAATTTTATAATATAATTCTTTTTCTATTTCACCAGGTCTTTTTGACAAATCTAGTTCTAAATTTCTTGAAATGTTTTCATTTTTACCAAATAGTTTTTTTAATGCCTTGTTAATCATTTTCCTTCTATTTGAAAAAAAAATTTGTGTAATTTGCTCTAAATATCTTAGATCTTTTATTTCTATAGAGGGTTTAAATATAGGTTTAAAAACTAAAACAGAAGACTCAACTTTTGGTTTTGGAAGAAAACAATTTTTGGAAACAATAAAGTGATTTACAATTTTAAGTCTAAATTGTGCTATAATTGAAATTCTACCATATTCTTTAGTATTACATTTTGCATTTATTCGTTGAGCTACTTCTTTTTGAAACATCAAAATCAAGCAATCATATTTAGGAGGCCATTTATCTAATTTTATCAATTTAACTAGTATTTGAGTTGAAATATTGTAGGGTAAATTACCAAAAATAATTGTATTTTTATTTATTACTTTTTCAACATCCAATAGTAGAATGTCTTTGTTATAAATTACAACCCGTTCATCCTTTTTAAACTTTTCTTCAAGTAAATGGCAAAGCTTTTTGTCTTTTTCTATTAAAATTAGTTTAAAGGGATTTTTTTTTAATATTTCAGTTGTCAGATTTCCTGTTCCAGGTCCGATTTCTAAAACATACTTTCCCTCTATATTTGTGATATTGATGATTTTATTAATTATATTATTATCAATTAAAAAATTCTGTCCTAAAGATTTTTTAGCAGATATCATTTTGGTATATAAAATTTATTGAGTTTGATAAACTTTGAAATTCAGCCTTATTTTTCCCTATGATATCTTTAGCCGTCCCATGGTCTGGTGAAACTCTTAAATAGGGCAGGCCAATTGTAATGTTAATAGCATTAAAGCCAAATAAAGCTTTAAAAGGAGCTAATACTTGGTCGTGATACATACCAAGAACAACATTGAATTTATATTTATTGTGGTTATTGAAAATAGTATCTGCAGGGTATGGCCCAATTAACTTTATCTTCTTTTTTTTTAGTCTTTTTATAGCTGGAATTATAATCTTATTTTCTTCAGAGTTTTTATTAAATTCATTGTTATGTGGATTTAAGCCAAGAACTGCAATAGTTGGTTTTTTACCAAAGATTTTTATATAAAAAGAATTAATCGTGTTGATTTTACTTTCTATGATTTTTCGAGTTAGATTTTTAGAAATAGAATTGATTTTTACATGTGTGGTAGTTGGAACTACTGAATATTTTTCATTATATATAAGCATTGCTTCTTTGCCATTTAACTTATTTTTTTTGGCCAAAAACTCTGTTACACCAAAATTTGAACTGAAAACCCTTTGTTTATCTATTGCGCAGTTTACAAAGCCCTTTATTTTTTTTGTAATAGCCAGGTGATGTGCTATTTCAAGACATTTAATTATATAAACAGAAGTTAGTTTAGTAGAAATTTTAAAAGGTTTTTTAAAAGAAATTGGAACATCTAAAATATTTATTTTTTTAGAAGAATTAACTTTATCGATTGAATCTATCTTTTTAAGAGGAGTGTTTAATCTTATTTTTTTTAATTGTTGTTGTATTAAAGAAAAACTGCCAATTACAAAAACTCCTTTTCTTTTTAAAGAGCTAGTTTTTCTCCAAGATTTAGCAATTATTTCTGAGTTTATACTTTCAGGATCTCCAGATATTATTGCAATTAAATTTTTCATTCAAAAGAAACTAAAGTTCTATTTTTTAAGTTCGAAAAATGAGATCTAGAAAAAAGATTTAATTTCTCGTTTTTTTTTTGATTGATTATATTTTTCTTAAAATCGTCAATATTATTTTTAACAGAAGGCTTAAATTTAACATCATCAATACTCAGAATAAAAAAAGAGTTTTCAGTAGATATAGGGTTGCTAACATCACCTTTCTTTAAGTTTTTTAAATTTTTTTTGTAATTATCTGATAGTGATTTTTCTTCAAACCATCCAATGCTACCATTGTTGAGAACAGAATTTGAAGAACTATATTTTTTTACAGCACTCTTAAAACCATTTTTTTTTATATAATTGTATACCTCGCCTATAATCACATCAACATCTACCGTTTTTGGAATTTCTATTTCAGATAATTTGAACTCTTTATCAGAAGTTTTATTACTCACAGCGGTCATCGCTTTTTCAATTTCAGACTCATTTATTGTAATTTGTTTGTTGTATAAAATATAAATTAAAGAGTTCCACAATAACTCAGTTTTATGATTATCGACAAGGCTATCGTAATTCAGATTCATATCCTTAAATATTTTTTTTAATCCGTTGGTTTCAGTGTTAAAATTTTTGGCTACTGATAAAATATACGAATCTAAATCACTCTTGCTAAAATCTTTTATTTTGTATTTATCAACTTCCATTTTTTTTATTTTATTATCTATTAAATATCTAATAGCAACTGGCTTTGCCTCTTTAATATTTTTTAAAGTTAAGTCTCTTTTTGAGAAAAATAAAATTTTTTTAATTTCATTCTCAATTTCAATATTTGATATAATTTCATTACCCACTTTTACAACTATAAAGTTACTGATCTTAGCGTTTAAAGAAGAAAAAGTAAAAAGTAAAAAAATTATAGTATAAATAAATGTTTGTTTAATCATTGATTCAAAGATAATTTATTTAACCCACCAAAAGGTACTATTGAAATTTGAAACATTATTGAATTATCTGGCTCTATATCTCTATCGGTGTAAAATTCTCTTCTAAAAACTAGGCCAGCTTTAAGACAGTCATTAAAATATTCATAACTTAAGTTATAAAATTCTGCTGAACTAGTTAACAGATTTCTTTTTGTAGAAAATGAAAGCTTAGTATCGTTACCAACGCCTAATTCAAGACTTGACTTTATATATTCTGTAGAACCGATATGATTTTTTTCCTCCAAGAAACCTATATTAAATTTTGTTTTATTCAATATTAAATCAGCACTTACCTCATTATAATTTAAATCTCTATAATTTTGATCTACTGCAAAGTTATATTTTAAGTTAACATTGTTAAATGATAGTTTGCTTTCACCTACAAAATCAGAAAACTTTTGATCCAATGAAGTGCTAGAAGGTATGTCCATATTTTCTTTTTCACTAATAACTTGTCCTGCAGATAATGAGAATTTTTCTTTTGTGATATTATTTTGTTTTATTTCATTAATTGTGTAATCAAAACCTATTGATGTACTTAAGCCACTTTCCACAACATCAATTTCATTTACTTTATTTAGATTGAATAAATTTGAATATTTTAATCTACCGTCATCAATATTTCTCATGTGTCCAGGAGCATATCTAAATAAAATTTTAGGCATTAAAAGTTGATTATTTTTATTATTTAAATCATTCTTAAATAAACCTAGTTTTGCTAAGTATCCAATAGCTCCAGAAACCTCATGGTTTGTTTCATCAGTCTTATATTCGGTAGCATTTTTTGCATTGTAGTTTACTCCCTTTAAAATACCCAAAAATTGGGTTTCCAAACCCAATTCATTAATGAATTTATTAGACTTCCAATTAAAATCATTAACTAAAATTTCAGTCTGCTTATTAACATCATAATTTCTTACTCTGAGCTTAGAAGATAAGTCTAAAGCACCATAATTTTCACTAGTTGTGATATTTTTTTCAAGATTTAAAAAAGGAACTAAATATTCATACTTAGAATTACCTATTTCAGTCATATTGTCAAAAGCACTTAAATTTGCTCCAAAAAATAAGTCTTCTTTTTGATAGTTATAAACAAAAGAATTTTCCAGAATATCAAGATCTTCATTTGCTAAAGCTGAATTAACATCGTGAATTTTTAAATAAGTATCATTAGTAACTTGCTGAATATTAACCTCCATATCAGCTACAACATCTTCTTTTGAAAGATCCATATTATATCTAGAAAAAAAATGAGCTTTACTACCTGGAAGTTTTTTCTTTGTTGTTTTTTTATAACCTTGGGTAAACCCCGCATCTACAATTAAAAAAGAATTTTTAAAATCATGTCTATATTCAGCTAAAAGAAGAGGATTATCTTTCATATAAACTTTAGGTGTTAAAGTTAAATCTTTATCTTTTGATATTGCCCAAAAATAGGGAACTGTAATACCTGCTCCAAGTGTTGAATTAGAATTTAAAGATGGAATTAGAAGACCGGACCTTCTTTTTACTGTAGGATCAGGATGTGAAAAGACAGGTAAATAAAAAATAGGAAAATCATAAATTTTTAAAATTGCATTTTTATAATAAATTGTTTTTTTGCTAGCAATATGATCAATTTTTTCTGATTGTATTTGCCATGGAGGACATTTGTCTTTTCCTTTGTTTTGGCAATATGTAAAAACTCCTTTATTGAATGTATTTACGTCTTTCGATAAAAAAGATGTATTAGCAAAAAAACGAGGTTCATTTTTTTTATTATCTTTGAAATCTTGTTGATTTAAAAAAGCCTTTACATCAGTTCCGATCATTTTCTGCTTTTTTTCATCTATATATATTTCTGAAAAGTTATATATATTTTGATTAATATCAACTACTTTGATTGCGCCTTTTGAGTAAAACATATTTTTGTCTGTTGCATAGTTGAACATTTCAAGAAAAATTTGATTTCCATCCTTATCAACAATCTTAGTTTTGCTATCAGAGGATATAATTTTATTTTTATTATCAAACAACATGTCGTTACCTTTAACTTCATATTTTTCAGAAGTTAAAATTTTTGTTGATCCAAATGATTTAAATATATTTGCTTTTTTTTCAAAGGTACCAGAGTCTGTGTAAAGTTTATTATTCTTATCATCTGTTGCTGTTACATTGCCGTTTAATATAATTAACTTCGAATTTTTTTCAACTTTTACCTCTGAAGAAAGTATGTTTAGTTCACTACCATGAAGAATACTAATTTGAAAAAAAAACATAATCGCTACCACAGCAATGTTATAAAATTTATTTTTCATTTATTTGAATTATTCCTATTGAACAAAAAAGTGTAATAGCTAAAATAGGCATCCAAACAGACAAGGCAAGAGAAATTCTACTTGTTTGGCCTAAGGCAATAGAAAGATCTTTAAAGTAATATATAACCACACAAGCTATTATAGATATAAATATATAATATAAATTTTGTGATTTATTTACATTTCCAACTGTGAATATAGAGGCTAAGACAACCATTAGTAAAAAAAATATTGGCATTGAAAAAAATATATTAAGCTTTTCATTTAAAGTTTCTTTTTGGTAACCTTTAGAAATAAGTTTATTATAGTCAGTAAGCAAAGAATAAAAAGAAATAGTATCAAGATTTTTATATAACGAATTAAGTCTATTAATATCGTATCCAGACTTAAACTCCAAATTTTCTATTAATTCAGGTTTCTCAAGACTGCCTGAATTAAAAATTATAACTTCGTTTAAAATCCATATTTTATCACTGATATTGGCACTTTTTGCTTCTATTCTTTTTATAATGATTTTTTTTTCATTAATTTTATATATTGTTAAATTGTGCAAAAAACTTGCGTCTAACCTTTTAGCGGTTGAAATAGTTGTAACTTTATTTTCTAACTCTTTGATCCAAACACCATTTTTATTTATTGAAACTAAATGGTCCGTATCATTTGAATATTGAGCTTTTGTTTCTTCATAATATTTTATCATAACTGAGGTGATAGGGTTGATTGCAAAAATAATTAACACCCCAAATAAGAAGGAAGTCACAGATAGTATTGTTACTATCTTTAAATTAGAATAACCAAACACCTTTAATGAGATAAGATCAGAGTTAACTTTAATAGAAATTAAATACCACATAGATGCTATAAAAATGATAAATGGTAATAATTTTAACATAAGATTAGGAATAAAAACCAAAGTCAGTAAAAATGGTAAACTAAAACCTGTATCTAAGTTTTTAAAAAATTCTATTTCTTCAAAAAGATTTAAAATAACACCAAGGCAAATAAAAATCAAAAGTACATTCATAACTACTTTTAAAAAACCAGTTATGATGTATCTATTTATAACATTATTCATGGTTTAACTTTCTCTGAAGACAGTACAGCTAACAAGACAATATAAGTAATTGGAGTCAAAATTAGGGGTGTAGCAAAATACAAAAAAGTATGGATATTTGAAAATCCAGAATAACGAACCAATATCTCAGCAGAAATTAGAATAACAAAACCAATCAAAAAATAAATATATTTTTTTAAAAATTTTAATTTCTTATTATTATTAGAAATTAATAAAAAACAACAGATTAGAGAAACTAAGGGAATATAAATTGGCATACCTATCCTTCTCGATATTGTTTCTACAACTTCTTTTTTCATATTATCTTTGGGACAATTTTGCAAAAATTTATTATTTTCGCTGTTTGTATCTTTTAAACAGCTTAACAACAAACTTGTTTGTGTTTCCTGCATTTTCGGAATTGTAATTGAACGATTGTTTAAAGTGTTAACTAAAAGTTCTGTTTTTGAAAAAGTTATATTTTGTATTTTTTTGTTAGCATCTTGTGACTGAACAACACCATCAAAAAGAATCATTTTTTTATCTTCTAAATAACCTTTTTTTGCAATAATTGTTATATTATTAGATCCACTATTATCAGTAATAATATTTTTAAAAACTCCGGATTCATCCCTTATAAATATATTTTGCATAATATTTTCTTCATTTTTACTTTCTACATAAAATGTTACTCCTTTAAAAGAGTCACTAAATCTATTTATTTTAATTATTGATGAGATTGATTCTAAATTAGAGGATTTAATTAAACTTCTTGATTTATTTAAAGCGTTAGGAGTAACAAAAACTGCAAATATAATCTGCAAAGTTAGTATTAATAAAGAAATAAATAAAAATAAGTTGGCAATTTTTATTTTATTTAGCCCGCTTGTCCAGAGTATAATTAGTTCATTTTGTCTTTGAAACTTAACTATAGACAGAACTAAAGCCAGCAAAAAAGATAGAGGAATAAATTTAGTTATAATATTTGTAACGTTTAACAGGGAAAATTGGAAATATGTCCTAATTGAATGACCATTTTCTACAATTAAATCTAAGAAGTTTACCGCTCTTACAGTCCAGGCGATGGCTGTAAAAGCAAATAAAATAGTTAGGAAAGATTTAATTATCTCTATTGTAAAGTATTTATTAATTTTGTTTTTAAGCATTTAATTATGAGGTATATAATTAGAACAACTAATAAGAAAATTCAACTTAAGAGTGAACAATGACAAATTTTTCATTGAAATTGGATATAATTGGACATATATACCTCCCAACTCTATTAAAGTGCATTTAAAAATTTATGACTATAAAAATTAACTATTCAAATAAAGCAAATAACAAATCTTCTGATAATCTTGTCTTATTTTCCGATGAAAAATTTAATATCAATGGTTTAAAAAAAAATCTTTCCAATTCAGAGTTTTCTTACATAAAAGATTTGTTAAAAACTAGTGATTTGAAAAAAAACATATTTGTTTTTGAGGTTAATTCAAAAAAAAAAATATTTTTAATTTCCATCAAAAAAGATTTGAAAAACTTTGATATAGAAAATTTAGGTGCTGAATTTTATGCACGTATAAACTACGGAAAGAAAAGTGAGTATTTTATAAACACTGACAGTATAATTACTAAAAATGAAAATTTGATAGGTCACTTTCTTCATGGACTAAAACTAAAATCTTATGAATTTAATAAATATAAAACAAAAAAAGAAATTAGACTTATTTCTATAAATGTACTTGGAAATAAAAATAAACCTTCAGCTCAAAACCAATTAAAATTCAAAGCTCTGGAAGAAGGAACTTTTTATGCAAGAGATTTAGTTTCTGAACCAGGGAATATTTTACACCCAGATGAATATGCAAAAAGATTAAACGCGCTAAAAAAAATTGGTTTAAAAGTAAATGTATATGATAAAAAAAAATTAACAAAATTGGGTATGAATGCTTTACTTGGCGTTGGGCAGGGAAGTTTTAAAGGAACATACCTTGTGACAATGGAATGGAATGGAGTAAAAAATAATTCTAAGCCTTTAGCATTTGTTGGAAAAGGAGTTACTTTTGATACCGGTGGATATTCATTAAAACCAGCAAGATTTATGGAAGATATGACCTATGATATGGCAGGCTCTGCAGCTGTAGTTGGTTTAATGAAGAGCTTAGCGCTAAGAAAAGCAAAAATTAATGCTGTTGGTGTTGTAGGGCTTGTAGAAAATATGGTAAGCGGAAATGCTCAAAGACCTGGCGATATTGTTAAATCTTATAGTGGAAAAACAATTGAGGTTTTAAATACTGATGCTGAAGGGAGATTAGTTTTAGCTGATGCTT
>MDSY01006375.1_pt1 | contig 30575 bp, 23 predicted proteins | sample 811131 | NCBI WGS metagenome assembly MDSY01 (sample SAMN05326643, study PRJNA326480) | marine metagenome | isolation source: seawater | place: Atlantic Ocean: South West | collected 2010 | reverse complement strand
TCTAAAACTTTGTATTTAATTTCTATTCTGAGTTGATACTTAAATCTAATTTACAAAGAATTGCTAAATACATCAAAAAATTTTTCTTTTGGTTTTACCAATGTGTTTACACATATAATTGGTGTAATCATTGTCATCAAATCTTTCATATCTTTCAATCCAATTTACTTCTCTTTTATCCCAATTATTACTTAGTATATATATTTTTAGCAGTAATTGGGGCTTATTGCGAACTTAGTGCTGTTAATGAACTAAAAGAAATTGGTGTTACTTTACTTCTTTTTACTTGCTTAGCTGTAATGTTACATGGTGTATTTTTAATAGTTATTGGTGGTTTAATCTATCGTGATTGGGAAATGATTGCAATTGTAAGTCAAGCTAATATTGGAGGAGGAACCACAGCTATTGCTCTTGCAGAAACCTTTAATCGTAAAGATTTAATCTTACCTGCAATTCTAGTTGGCACTTTGGGTAACGCTTTGGGAACATATTTAGGTTTTTTTGTGATTTACATTTTATAATATATAAATGGCAAATTACCTTTGCTCGTGAAAATAATTAGTAAGAGTATTAAATCAATAAATAAAACTTTTATCTAACTCTTCTGAATCTTTATATTTAATTCTAATTTCTTTTAACTCTTGAGTTAATCTTTTAACAACATCCTTATACTCGGGATTTTCATATATATTATTCATTTCATTAGGATCTTTTAAACGATCGTATAATTCCCATTCGTTTATATCGTAGTAAAAATGAACTAATTTGAATTCCTTACTCACAATACCATAATGTCTTTTAGCCATATGTACTGAAGGATATTCATAATAATGATAATATACTGCATCTCTATTCCAATCTTCAGAATTTCCCTTCAATAGTGGGATAAGACTTTCTCCTTGCATATCCTCGGGAGCTTGAATCATTGCGGCTTCTAAAAATGTTTGAGCAAAATCTAGATTTTGAACCATTTCTTCACTGGTTGTCCCCGGTGTAATTATATTGGGCCATTTGATGATTAGTGGTGTTTTAAAGGATTCATCATAAATAAATCTTTTATCAAACCAACCGTGTTCTCCCAGATAAAATCCTTGATCTGAAGTGTACACCACTATTGTGTTATTATCTAGCCCAGACTCTTGAAGATAGTCTAATACACGACCAACATTATCATCAACAGAAGAAATAGTTGCTAAATAATCTTGCATATATCTTTGAAACTTCCATTTCATTTTTTCTTTATTATTCATTTTAGGCCAATTCTCCCTAAAGTCTTCACTAATTTTATCTAGAGTAACATCATATTTCTTCTTTTGATCATCATTGGCTCTTCCAAAGGGACCATAAAATCCTTTTGCAGTTGGACGCATTAGAGACCCGTCACCTTTAACATAAACAATCTCAGGTTCTACTTTACCCATTTCCTCAATAGTTAAAGGTCGAACTTTACTGTCATGCATGTATTGCATATGAGTTAGAATATTCATTTCTGCTGTTTTGGCAGCATTTCCCCTTCCAGAGTAATCGTCAAACAATGTTTCCGGCTCTGGAAACTCTTTCTCATAAAATTCCGCAAACTTCTCTGGACTTGGCCACCATGCTCTATGCGGAGCTTTATGTAAATACATCATTAAAAATGGTTTGTTTTTATCTCTTTTGGTTTTAAACCAATTCAATGTTAAATCAGTTATTATATCTGTTACATAACCACTAATTATTGTATCTTTTTCTTTTCCTATGAATCTGGGATTTATATAGTCTCCTTGTCCAGGAAGTATAAGAAAGTCATCAACTCCCTTGGGATTATTTCCAAAATGGAGTTTGCCAAACATTGCTGTTTGATAACCAGCTTTTTGAAAAAGTTGAGGAAAAGTGATTTGTGAGTCATCAAACTTTGCTTTATTATCAATCTTACCATTAAGATGACTATGTTTCCCTGTTAATATTACTGCTCTTGAAGGAGCACATATCGAATTGGTAACACATGCATTATTAAAAAGGATCCCTTCTTTAGCAATTCTGTCTATGTTGGGAGTTTGTATTAATTTATCATCATAAGCGCTTATGGCTTGATAAGCATGATCATCAGACATTATGAATAATATATTAGGTTTAGTTTCATTACTGTCAGAACAACTAAATATTAAAATAACAGTTAATAATTTTAGATAATATTTTTTCATAATTTGATTTATTCTAAAATTAATGAATTAATTAATAAAAGAATAAGAGATTTCTTATTTAGAGGTATTTTAATATTCAATTTTTAAAATAATAAAATATATTAGTTAGTTTGAAGGGGTTTATTTAATAAAAAACGTCTATAAACTAAGAAAACAATTTTTTAAATTAAAAAATGAAAAAAATATCATCTTTATTTTTCTTTTTAGTAACAGTCTCTTGTCAAAGTATTTTAGATAAAGAATTAAATCCAAATATTATTCTTATCAATTTAGATGACTTAGGCTGGACTGATTTATCTTATATGGGTTCAAATTATTATGATACTCCCAATATTGACAAACTTTCAAATAGTGGAATGACTTTTTATAATGCATATGCATTAGCTAATTGTGCTCCAAGTAGAGCTACTATGCTTAGTGGAAAATATCCAACAGAGCATAATATATATACTGTTGGTAATTCAGATAGAGGAAATAAAAAAACAAGAAAATTAATGCCTGTTAAAAATACGACAACACTTAATTTAAAATTCTTGTTAATTCCTGAGATGTTAAAAACTAAAGGCTATATAAATGGGCATTTTGGAAAATGGCATTTAGGTTCAAAAGGATTTTATCCAGAGGATAATGGTTTTGATATCAATGTTGGAGGAAGTCACAAAGGGGCCCCAGGAAAAGGAGGGTACTTTTCTCCATATAGAAACCCCAGTATAAAAGATGGTCCTGATGGAGAATATTTAACCGACAGGATAGGAGATGAGGTAGTTCGATTTATTGATAAAAACAGAAATAATACTTTTTTCGCATATGTTCCATTTTTTTCTGTGCATACACCAATTCAATCAAAAAACGAATATGAAAAAAAATATTTAAGAATTGAAGGAGATAAGAATCATAATCGTGCAGATTATGCTGGAATGATAAATTCAGTTGATGAGAATATTGGTAAAATTTTAAATAAAATTGAGGAATTAGATTTATTGAAGGAAACATTGATAATTTTTACTTCTGATAATGGTGGTATTCGTGCTATTTCAAAACAATTTCCTTTGAGGGCAGGAAAAGGATCATATTATGAAGGAGGTATAAGAGTTCCTTTAGTTTTTTCTTGGAAAGGACAAATCAAACCAAAAAGTAAATCCTATGAAAGGGTATCTAATATGGATTTTTTCCCAACTTTGAAAAAGATAGTTGGATATGAAAATAAAAATCTAGAATTGGAAGGAGTAGATCTTAGTCCAATTTTTAAAAATAAAAAAATAAAGAATAGATCCTTATTTTTTCATTTCCCTATCTATCTTCAGGCTTATAATGTTCATGAGGATAAAGGGACTGATCCATTGTTTAGGACTAGACCTGGGTCAGTAATCATAAAGGATAATTGGAAATTACATCATTACTTTGAAAATAATTCTATGGAATTATATGATTTAAATGATGATGTCTCAGAGTCAATTAATCTAAGTAAAGAAAATCAGAGTAAAACTCATGAACTGTTTACTGAACTTGAGGCATGGAGAAAAGAAAATAATGCTCCAATCCCAAATGAATTAAACCCAGATTTTGATCAAAAATTTGTTGACAGTTTGTTACTGCTGATTCATGAAAATAAAGTCAGTGGTAGAATCTTTAAAAATTAATAAAATGAAAAATAAATTCATAATTATTCTATTGACTTTTGTTTGTATATCGTGTTCTCAAAATATAAAAAAAACTGAGTCTCCAAATTTTGTTTTTATTCTTGCTGATGATTTAGGATACGGAGAGTTGGGAATATTTGGTCAAAAAATTATTGAAACTCCCAATATAGATAAATTAGCAAAAGAGGGAATGATTTTAACTGATCATTATTCTGGATCTCCTGTTTGCGCTCCCTCAAGAGCTGTTTTGTTGACAGGTTTACATACAGGTAATAGTCCAGTGAGGGGGAATGACGAATGGAAACAACGTGGAGATGTTTGGAGTTTTGAGGCAATGTTTAATAATCCCAAACTTGAGGGCCAGCGTCCTATGCCTGATTCCACTAAAACTGTTGCAAATTATTTAAAGTCTAATGGTTATAAAACAGGAATGTTCGGAAAATGGGGGCTTGGCGCTCCTAACACAAATAGTATTCCAAATAATAAAGGTTTTGATTTTTTCTATGGTTATAATTGTCAGAGACAAGCTCATACTTTATACCCAAGCCATTTATGGAAAAATAAAGAAAGAGAAATCCTTGATAATAAAATTGTAAACAAAGGTCCTTTAAAAGTAGGAATTGACCCTAATAACCCTCAAAGTTATCAATTGTATAATCAAAATGATTATGCTCCAACTTTAATGCACAAACAAGCAATAGAATTTATAGACAGAAATAAAAAAAATAAATTTTTTCTATATTATGCTAGTCCTTTACCTCATTTGCCTCTCCAAGCTCCAAAAAAATGGGTAAATTATTACAGAAATAAAATAGGAGATGAAAAACCATATATAGGGGATAAAGGCTATTATCCTAATCAATTTCCAAAAGCTACATACGCTGGTATGATTTCATATTTAGACGAGCAAGTTGGTGAAATTGTTGTGAAGCTTAAAGAAATTGGAAAATATGAAAATACAATAATCGTGTTTACAAGTGATAATGGACCAACTCATGTAAAACAAGTTGATATCGATTTTTTTAATAGTTCCGGAATTTTTGTGAACTCAAAAAAAACTGTTAAGGGAAGTGTGAATGAAGGAGGAATTAGAGTTCCAACTATAGTTACTTGGCCAAATAAAATTAGGGGAGGTTCAAAATCAGACCATCCAAGTACTTTTTATGATTATTTTGCAACTGTTATTGATATTGTCGGAAGTTCCCTGCCTTATAAGACTGATGGAGTTTCCTATTTACCAACTTTAATTGAAGAAAAACAAGAAACTCATGACTACCTTTATTGGGAATTTCCTGCATACGGAGGACAACAAGCTATAAGAATTGATCATTGGAAAGGGATTAAGAAAGAACTATTAAAAGGGCCTTCAAAGCTTCATCTATACAATTTGAATGATGACCCTAAAGAACTTAATAATCTTGCAGATAGATATCCCCAAATTATAAATAAAATGGAAATATTTTTAAAAGAAGCACATACAAAAGCATCTATTAATAAATTCAATATTCCAGCATTAGATGAAGAATAAATTTAAATTAGTCATGATAAATAAACTGCATATTTCAAAAATCCTTTTGGCTATTTTCATAATTAATTCATGTGATTCAGCCATAAACGAAAAAACTGATAAACCAAATTTTATAATTTTTATTGCCGACGATATCAGTTGGGATGATTTTGGTTGTTATGGAAATGAATTTGTTCAAACTCCAAATATTGATAAACTTTCATCAGAAGGGATGATTTTTAATAATATGTATTTAACAACTAGTTCTTGTAGCCCTAGTAGAAACTCAATTATTACAGGTAGATACCCTCATAATACTGGAGCTCCAGAACTTCATACCCAACCTCCTTTAGATATGAAAAGCTTAGCTGAGGATTTAAAAAACGGAGGTTACTACACCGTTTCATCAGGAAAATTTCATTTAGGAGATTACGTAAGAAAGGGTTTCGATCTTATTCATGAAAGTAAAAAAATAACTGGATTAGGTGGAGAAAAAAAATGGGTAAGTACTATTGAAAATAGACCAAAAAATAAACCTTTTTTTTTATGGTATGCTTCTCATGATGCTCATAGAGATTGGGGTGAAAATAAATTTACTGGAACTCATAATGTTGAGGATTTAATTCCTCCTGAATATCTAGTTGATGATGATTTAACAAGGTTAGATCTAGCTAATTATTATGACGAAATTAAAAGGTTTGACCATTCGATTGGAAAAGTGGTTGAAACTTTAAAAAAACAAAATGTTTATGAGAATACATTTATAATTGTTATGGCAGACAATGGTAGACCATTTCCACACAGTAAAACAAGATTAAATGATCAAGGATTAAAAACTCCTTTTGTACTAACATTTAAAAATGGTAATATATTAGGGAAAACAAGTAGTTTGGTTAGTTCAATTGATATTGCCCCAACCATTCTAGAGTTTGCTGGAATAACAATTGGTCAAAACTATCAGGGAAATAGTTTTAAGAATCTTACAAAAAATTCTGAACAACCATTTAGAAACTATGTATTCGCTGAACATAATTGGCATGATTATGAATCTCATGAGAGAATGGTGAGGGACAAAGACTTCATGTATATTGAAAACAATCGAAATCAATTTGCTCAAATAGGTCCCTTAGATGCAGTCAATAGCCATTCATTTGCAAGTCTTCTAAAAAAGTATGAGACTGGAGAAATTTCTGACATCCAAAAAGAAATATTTATCAGTCCTAGACCAAAAGAGGAGTTTTATTATATGAAAAATGATTTATTTCAAAGAAACAATTTAATCAATGATGAGACTTTTAAAGAAAAAATAAATAATTTAAAAAACACCTTAAATCAATGGAAAAAAGAAACAGGAGATTCTAAACCTAATGAAATTACAAAACATTGGTATAAAAGATCACCAGGTCCTGTTGAAGCGCTAAATAACCTAGGTTCATCTATAGAGTTATTAAAAACTCCCTTTCATGGCATTAGGGGAGAGTTACCAGGAGTTTCTCAAAATGCAACTAAAATTAATAAAAGTGGACCCTTTTAAATATCAAAATAATTTAAATTTCATAAAAATGAAAAATTACAAATTTTTAATAATTGGAATATTATCTTTTACATTAATGAGTTCTGAAACAATTTCTGAAAGATCAAACTTTAATGTTCTTTTTATAATTGCGGATGATTTGAATTGTGATATAGGAGCATATGGTAATTCCGAAATTTTCACCCCAAACATAGATAAACTTGCAAAAAATGGTGTTTTATTTGGAAATGCTCATGTTCAATATCCTTGGTGTGGGCCTTCTAGAGCATCTTTTATGACAGGCTTATATCCTGATCAAACTAAAGTAAAAGAATTAAGAATCAATATAAGAGAGGCTATACCTGAGGTAATTACTATTGGACAAAAATTTAGACAAGAAAGGTATCACTCTGTTAGAATAGGAAAAATTTTTCATTATCATAATCCTGGGCAAATTGGAACTTCTGGTAATGATGATAATTATACCTGGGATCAAACGGTTAATCCATACGGAAGAGATAAACTAGAGGAATATAAAATTAACACTCTTAAACCACAACAATACGGTGGTATTTTAAGTTGGCTCTCTGCTGAGGGGGATGATGAAGAGCAAACTGATGGTATTGGAGCCAATGAAACAATTGAGTTTTTGGATAAGTTTTCCAAAACTAATGAAAACTTTTTTTTAGCCTTTGGTTTGTATAGACCTCACACACCCTTTGTAGCTCCAAAAAAATATTATGATCTATATGATTCAAAAGATTTGGAGATACCAGAAATTTCGATTGAATACTTAAATACTATTCCAAAAACTGCAGCTCAAAGTGTAAGACCCATTAACAAACCTGAGCATCATGATATAGATGAGGATTTAGCTAAAACAATAAAAAAAGCATATTATGCGACTACAACTTTTGTCGATGCTCAAGTAGGAAGAGTTCTTGATAAATTAAAAGAAACAGGTTTAGATAAAAACACCATAGTTGTTTTTACTTCTGATCATGGATATCATCTCGGTGAGCATGGCCACTGGATGAAAAAAACACTTTTTGACAATGGTACACGTATTCCTTTGATTGTCTCTGGACCTGGGATTAATAAGAATGAAAAAATAATGGATGCTCCAATAGAAATGATTGATATTTATCCAACGTTGATGGATTTAACAGGTAAAAAAACTCCATTGTTTGTCTCTGGTAGAAGTTTTGCTCCATTATTAAAGGATTCTTCCAAAAGAATCAGAAGTAGCGCCTTAACAGAGGTTATAATTGGTCCAGCACATTCTCCTGTTCAAGGTTATTCCATAAAAACTGATCGTTATAGATTGACACAATGGGGAGAAAAGGGTATACAAGGTTATGAGCTTTATGACCATATGTATGATAAGAAAGAACTTAATAACCTTTCAAATATTAAAGAATATAAAATTCTAAAAGATTCCTTGAAACTAGTTATAAATCAAAGAATAGATGATGCGAGAAAAAAACCATATGGAATCACTAAACAATATATTCCGAGACAGGCAGGAGCTCCGAAACCTATTCACTCTAAACCAAAAAGTAAATTTTAATTCATTAAATTATTTATGTTATGAAATATATAGGGACATTTTTTTTAATTATTTCCTTTTTTTCGTGTAATCCTGAGCTCTCATCAAACAAGCCGAATATTATTCTAATCATGACTGATGATCAAGGTTGGGGTCAAACAAGTTATTATGATCATCCAATTTTAGAAACTCCGAATTTAGATGCTATGGCTAAAAACGGAATTCGTTTTGATCGGTTTTATGCTTCAGCTCCAGTATGTTCACCAACCAGAGCATCTGTACTTACTGGAAGATCTAACGATCGGACGGGTGTATTTTCTCACGGATTTGCTCTAAGAACTCAAGAAAAAACTATAGCACAAGCATTAAAAAAAATTGGTTATTCAACAGGACATTTTGGAAAATGGCATTTGAATGGTCTAAGGGGTCCTGGTGTACCAATTTTAAAAGACGATAATCATAGTCCAGGAAAATTTGGCTTTGATTACTGGGTTTCAACAACCAATTTTTTTGATATTAATCCATTAATGAGTGTTAAAGGAAGTTTTGTCGATTTTAAAGGAACTTCATCTAAAATTGTATTCAATGAGGCTATTGATTTCATAAAACAAAATAATATAAAAAAAACACCCTTTTTTGCTGTAATTTGGGATGGATCCCCTCATGATCCTATGGTTGCTAATGATAAAGATAAAAGTTCTTTCATTGGTTTAGATAATAGAAGTCAGAACCATTACGGAGAGTTAGTTGCTTTTGATCGTAACTTAGGTAGATTTCGAAATGAACTAAAGGAAATGGGTATTTCAGATAATACTATAGTTTGGTTTTGCAGTGATAATGGTGGATTAAAAAATATTAAACCAGGAACAGTTGGAGAATTGAAAGGGTTTAAAGGAACTCTTTGGGAGGGTGGGGTTAGAGTACCTGCGATTATTGAGTGGCCATCCATCATAAAACAAAATATAACTAGTTTCCCTGCTTCTACAATGGATATTTTTCCTACAATTGCTGAAATTGTAGGTTTGCCTGAGTCTGATATTCAACAACCAATTGATGGAATAAGCCTATTACCAACTTTTAATTCTGATATAGATAAAAGGGAATCTCCAATTCCTTTTAGATTTAACGATAAAGGAGCATTAATAGATAATAATTATAAATTATTTGTAACTAGTAGACAAGAGCTTAAGTTTGAATTATACGATTTACAAAATGATCCAAAAGAATCCAATAATATTTCCTCTAGTTATCCTGATAAATTCCAAGAATTGATAACTAAGTACATAAATTGGAATGAGTCAGTTGATATGAGTGCTGAAGGTAAAGATTATAAAGAGGGATATTTGTTTCCCCAACCCAAACGACATTTTTGGATGAAAGATGATCGTTATATGCCATTTATGGATAAATTAATTAAACGTCCAGAATACGAAAAAAGAATTAAAAAAGGAAGTTAAATCAAAATTGATTAAAAGCATATCATAATTTAAAATTACTTAATTTGTTTCTCTTTCATCGAGTAAATCCTTTGGAGTATCAAGGTCTAAATTATGTTTCTCAACAATTTTATTAATCATAACCAAAATCTCAGGATTTTTATCTGCAATATTATATTTTTCAGAAGGGTCAATATTCAAATTATATAGTAAGGGTTTTTCTAAAACTATTTTTTCATTACTTCCTTTAGGATAATTATAAGCTCCTTGAGTTATAAAATGAGCTTTATATTCACCATGTCTAACTGCATAAATCTCTCTTTGACGATAATAAAATACTGTTTTTCTCTTACTTGGTTCAAGAGTTAATAGTGTATTTTTTAAACTAGTTCCATCCATTATTCTATCGATTACCATAGTTGATTTTGACATTTCTAATAGGGTAGGAAATATGTCCATTGTTGAACCTAAATCATTAACTACTCCTGGTTTAATATTTTTACCCCAGAAAATTCCAGGAATTCTTTGTCCTCCCTCCCAGGTAGTTCCTTTTCCGTTTCTCAGAAGACCTGCAGATCCAGAATGTGTTTCAAAGGGAAGCCAAGGGCCATTATCAGAAGTAAAAACTATAACTGTATTTTTGTTAAGATTACTTCTTTTTAACTCCTCCATTATAAGTCCAATACCATGATCGATTTCCTCTATAACGTCACCATATAAACCTCTTTTACTTTTTCCTGAAAATTCATCTGACGCATATAAAGGTGTATGTGGCAAGTTGTGTGCTAAGTATATAAAAAAACTATCTTCCTTATTATTTTTAATAAATTCAACTGCTTTGTCTGAAAAACGTTTAGTTATAGTAGTTTGGTCTACTGGTCTTTCTACAATATCATTATTTTCAATTAAGGGTACATTGTAATTTATAGATTCTGGTTTCTTAGCATTATATTTTTGCCAATATTGAGATCCTGGACAACATGTTTCTCCGTTGATTTTATCCATATCATTAGAATATGGGATTCCATAATAATAATCAAACCCGTGTTGAAGAGGAAGATATTCCTTTTTATGTCCCAGATGCCATTTACCAATTGCAGCAGTTTTATAACCATTTTCTTTTAGTTTTTCTGCAATTGTAATTTCAGAATCAGGTAGTCCATATTTTGAATCAGGAAAAAGAACCCTTGTCTTTTCCCCTATCATTCCATTTCTAATAGGGAGTCTTCCAGTAAGTAGTCCAGCTCTGCTTGGCGTACATACACTTGAAGCAGAATAAAACTGAGTCCATTTTTGACCTTCATAAGCCATTTTGTCTAGGTTTGGTGTTTTTATAGTAGGATGACCATAAGATCCTATATCTCCGTAACCCATATCATCAACAAAGACAATAATAAAATTTGGCTTATCAAAAGAGTTTGCTTCTACTTGAGAATCAATACAAGAATTGAAGATTAGGATTGATAAAAGAGTTATTACAGGGGTTTTTATAAAATATTTCATATGATTTTATTTATTCAAAAACTAAGTCTTTGATATTTGAAAAATTTTTACCTCTAATCCTCACAAAATTTGAAATCATTTTTTTTAATTTCTTAGGATTAGTTTTTGAGAGATCTTGTCTTTGAGAAGGATCTTTTTTAAGATTATATAATTTAAATTCTTTTGAGTTACCTAATTCTATATTAACATTATTGGCAATTTCTTTACCGTTATATGGAGGAATCATTACCCAATCACCATTTCTGTATGCAGTTCTAGTAGAAGCCTCCAAGATAAGCTCATTCCTGCCTTTTCCTACATTATCAATTATTAAATTTGATAAATCAATTCCATCATTTGACTTAAAGCTGCTACCTACTATTGAAGAAATAGAATTAAGAAGATCAACTTGTGAAATAATTTCATTTGAAACATTTGATTTTATCTTGCCTTTCCAATAAGCTACAAAGGGAACTCTTGTGCCGGCTTCAAAAAGGCTATACTTACCCCCCCTTAACCCTCCAGAGGGAGTATGATTTCCTATTTTTTCAACAGCATCGTCATAATACCCATCATTTAAAACAGGACCATTATCACTAGAAAATATAATTAAAGTATTTTCTAATAATCCCTCTGAATCTAGTGTTTTATATAACTCTCCAATACACCAATCTGCTTCGACAATTACATCTCCTCTTGGCCCCATTCCAGATTTTCCCTCAAATCTTGGATGAGGAGTTCTTGGGACATGGGGTTGTTGAAGTGCGTAATATAAGAAGAATGGTTTGTGCTTATTTAACCTTATAAATTTCTGAGCTTTATTTAAAAAGTGATCAGCCATATCAACATCACTCCACCTAGCCTTCTTTCCCCCTCTCATATATCCAATTCTCGGAATACCGTTAACAATTGAAGCATTGTGACCATGTTCCCATCTCATTGTTAACAACTCGGGATTATCTTTTCCAGTTGGTTCTCCTTCAAAATTATTTCTAAAATGAACTTCAATAGGATCCTTTTGATCTAGATTAACTACCCTCCCATTTTCAATATAAACTGTTGGAACTCGATCTTGAGTATCAGGCATTATATGTGAATAATCAAATCCCAATTGATTTGGACCTGGAGATATCAGAGTATTATAATCCATTCCTTTTCCAGATTCATCTCTTCCTTTTCCTAATCCAAGGTGCCATTTCCCCACAATTCCTGTATAATATCCAGATAATTTAAGCACTTTGGGAAGTGTCATTTTTAAAGTATCAATACTTAAACCTCCTCCTGTAATTACTTTAAGTCCAGCTTTTCTCCAAGGATAAGTTCCAGTCAATAGAGCATATCTGCTTGGACTGCATGTAGCAGAAGATGAATATCCATTAGTAAATCGAATTCCTTCATTAGCTAGTTTGTCAATATTTGGAGTTTTCAAAATACCTTTTTTATAAGCACTAACATCTCCATAACCTAAATCATCAGTGTATATAATAATAATATTAGGCTTTTTCTTATCACTATTTTCTTCAAGTTTACATTTAACTAAAAAAGGTAGCAGTAATAAAATTATAAGTCGATTAGTAAGTTTCAAATATTTGATTTTACATTAAGATATAAAAAAGAAGATCATTTATTGTAAAAATTAATTTTCACTCTAAATAATCTTCTTTATAACCAAATTAAAAATACAGAGTTTTATCTGTAACCGTTGTTAGTTGGATCGGATTCCAATAATAAAGGATTTGCTTGAACTTCATTTAATGGAATAGGATATTTAACATGCTTTGGTTGGATATTTCCAACAGCACCTTTAGCATGTGTAGTATAATTCGTGTTTCGAACTGTTTCAACAAGAATTCCCCATCGAATAAGATCTTGCTTTCTATGCCCTTCGTATGCCAACTCATAACTCCTTTCGTCATACATTTTTATCCTAAACTCTCCCTGAGTCATTCCACTCCATGGTTGATCTGGCTCAAAAGCTCTTTCACGAACTTTATTCACGTATTGATATGCATTGTCTGCTCCATTTAACTCGTTTTCTGCCTCAGCTGCCATTAAATAAATATCTCCTAATCGAATTAAAATTATATTTTCAGATTTCGAATTTCGAGGTTTGTCTGTATTTAAATTCATCATTTTTCCGATGTAAGGGAATTTTAATTCAATCCCTTCATATTCTTTCATGAATGTGACATCATATCTTAAATCTCCTGTATCCCAATTTGCTCGATTGGCAAAATCAGGACATCCAATTGCAGCTCCAAAACCAGTCATTGACTGGTCATTTGCTGCTAATGCAGAGTTTAGAGCATTTTTATCAGCTTTATTCTTAGGATTATCTTTTAATCTTGGATTAAACTCTTCAATCCAAAGATTTGTAGCAGTCTTTTCACCACCAATCATGTTTGTTCCTATCCCTGAAGCACCTGCAAAGTCTATCCAAAGAATATGTTCGTCATTTACTTCATTATCTAATGTAGTTTTATCATAGGCAATAACATCAGCAAAATTATCCATAAGTTTGTGTGGAGAGTTATTTATTATTTCTAAAGATTCTGATAATGTTTCCGACCACTCACTATCAAACATATGAAATTTAGCTTTTAAGGCTGCTGCAGCCCATTTAGTCATTCTTCCCAAATCTCCCCCAGTGTAGGAGGAAGGCAAGAAAGTTTTTGATTGTGCTAAATCACTTTTCATTTGCGTTCTTATGGTTTCTATTGGTGTTCTTGGTAAAACAGATAGTTCTTCAGTACTAAGTTCATCCGTAAAGAAAGGTACATCACCCCAAAAACGAGTTAAATCATAATATATTAGTGCTCTAAGAACATAAAGTTCACCTATCAATTGATTTTTTTCATCAGCTGAAAGAGCCTCTGCTTTATTGATATTAGCTATTGCAGAATTTGCATTTCTAATAATTAAATACATTTCATTCCATGCAGAATTCAAATCACCCTCTCCTTCACTCATCAGATAATTATATGGAGTTTGTACTACTTTTCTCTGCGGACATATTAAATCAGTACCAAACTGTATAGCGCCTCGATAATTTCTGTTTCTGTACATGTTTAAATTAGTTAGCCCAGCGTAAACTCCATTTACGGCCATTTGTGCTTCATTTAGATCATTAAAGAATAATTTTGGAGACAATCCATCTCTTAAGTCTTCATTTAAAAAATCTTTATCGCATCCTGATGTTATGATTAACCCCATAACCATCAAAGATTTTAAAATATATAATTTAATATTTTTCATTTTTCTAAGTGTTTTAATATTTTTCATTTCTTTCAATTTTATAGAGTTAAGTTAAATCCTAGAGCAACTGTTGAACTATATGGATAAACTGAAGTAGCTATTCCAGAATTCAACCCTGCTCCAGAATTACTAACTTCAGGATCGCCAAACTCCCAATTAGTGAAGAGTAGAAGGTTGTTAGCCGTTAGATAAATGCTAGAGCTTTTAGTTCCAGGAAGATCTAATTTATATTTCAGAGTAATATTTTTTAATCTTACAAAAGAACCATCCTGATAAGAAACTGAACTTCTTGGCTGATAATTTCCAAAAGTTGAACCAGCTCTAGGAATATCAGAATTAGGATTAGTTGGGGTCCAACGATCTTTTAAAATTGGTAATAGATTACTTCTTGAATCTCTTGCGAAATAAGACAGATGGTAAGGGGCATTTAAAAGATCACCTCCAAATGATCCGTGGAAAAAGAAATCAAGAGTGAAATCTTTATAAGAAATTGTGTTTCTGAGCCCAGCATAAAAATCTGGATTTGGATCTCCAATTACATCAAAGTCTAATGTGTTTATTGCACCGTCTCCATTTTTATCAAAATATCGAGGACCTCCTAAAACACTTCCTACAATACCATCAGCGTCAATTTCAGCAGAAGTTTTATAGGTTCCTAAGTATTCTGCACCTAAAAATGCTGGAATTGGATAACCTGGGATTATCCTGACATCATCACCTGTTCCATTTCCAGGAGAATCAAGATTTATAAAATCTTCGCCTCCAAGAGATATAACCTCATTTTTATTTGCAGAAATTGTTAAATCAGTACTCCATGAAAAATTAGATTTTTCAAAATTTACTGAATTAATTGAAACTTCTATACCTGAATTTTCAATTTCACCTACATTGACAAGCCTTGTAGTACCTGCAGTACCAGGAATTTGCTTATTTAATAATAGATTTTCAGTACGTTTTTTGTAATAATCTATTTCTAAAGAGTATTTATTGTTTAAAAATCCTATTTCAAGTCCAATATCTGTCTGGTATGTAGTTTCCCAATCTAACCCTGAACTTGCAATTTCCTCAATTAAAACCGCATTATTTACTTGGTTATTTAAAAAAGTAACATATGGTGAATATCTTGAAATAGAGTTATAGGCAGGAACCCCTTGCTCACCAACTATACCATAACTTGCTCGTAATTTTAAATTGCTTATATAATCCATTCCTTGCATAAAACTTTCTTCGCCTATTCTCCATGCAGCTCCTGCAGATGGAAAGAAAGCATATTTATTACCTTCTTCAAATACTGAAGAGCCATCTCTTCTACCAACCAATGTAAGAAGATATTTACCTTTGTAAGAATAATTTATTCTTCCAAGGATCGACTCAAATGTTCTTTGAGAGTAACTAGTTGAGACAGAATTCACCTCTGGATCAGACCCTAAAGCTAAGCTGTTAAACGTAACAACATCATTTACAAATCCATACGCACCTGCATTAGATTCTTCGAATGTAGTTTTTTGAACAGTATAACCAGCAAGAACTTTAAGTGAATGATCACCAAATTCTTTTACATAATTCAATGTATTCTCATTTAGTATATCTCTACTGTTTCTTGATCTAACGTCAGCATCACCAAATAAACCTTGAAGAATTCTCTCAGGAAGGATTGTTGGTAGGTATTGATTTTGTTTTATAAAATCTAGACCTAAACCAGCTGATGATCTAATACTTAGTTCAGGTGTTAATTGATATTCTATGTATGCATTTGTTAACATATTGGTGGCATAGGTATGATTAATCGTTTCATTTACATCTGCAAGTGGATTTCTTGTAGGCGTATTACTCACTGGATTAAGACCATCATATGTTCCATCATCGTTATATACTTGTCTTACAGGTGGGGAATTAAGTTGAATACCATCAAAGCTTACTTTAGAATTTTCAGTCTTTCTATCCGCTAAGTTAAATCTCAAACCAGCTCTTAGTTTATCATTAATACTTACATCAAAGTTTGCTCTTAGTGAATATCTATCCATACCTGAGCTTTTAATTATGCCTTGTTCTGACCATCTATTAAATGATATATAATAATTTGATTTTTCACTGTTACCACTAAGATTTAAATCAGTATTATTTATCATTCCACTTCTAGTTACCAAATCCATCCAATTTGTATTAGGAAGACTTGCGATGTTTGGATATAGTGGATCAACTGAAGAATCATTTTCTCCATAACCACTTGCTCCAAAAACTAAAGTTTCAGCTTCATTCCAATAATTTGCAAAGTCAGTTGCATTTAAAAATTCGGGAACATTCGCAATATCAGAAAAACTTGTATAATGATTGATTGAAAGGTTACTTTCTCCCTGCTTTACATCTTTACCATTTTTGGTTTGAATTAAAATAACACCCGATGCACCTCTTGTACCATAGAGAGATAATGCACTAGCATCTTTCAAAACTTCGATCGATCTGATGTCATTTACATTAATATTTTGGAGATTAAAATCTGTTCCAGCAATAAAACCATCAATAACAAAGAGAGGATTATTATTACCTTGAATTGAACTTAAGCCTCTAATTCGAATTGTTGGAGCAGCCTCAGGACTTCCATTAGGAGAAGTCACCTGAAGACCTGCTGCTCTTCCTTGAAGAAGACTATTTACACTCGATGCTGGTTGATTTGATAAATCTTCACCCTTTACTTGAGAAATTGATGAAACAAGATCTTTTTTGAGAGTTGTTCCATAGCCAGTTATTACAATTTCATCAAGGGCAGAATCTAATTCTGCAAGATTAATATTAATAACATCTTGATTAGTCACATCTATAACTTGACTTGAAAAACCAACAAAAGATATTTCAATTGAAGCTTCATCATTTTCTAAGTCAAGTGAAAAGTTTCCATCAAAATCAGTACTTGTTCCATTATCTGTTCCAACCTCAATAATAGTAGCTCCGGGAAGTGCAATTCCATCACTGTCAGAAATATTTCCTGTTATTGTTTTTTGGATAGCATCATCTTCATTATTATCATCATTAACTGAGCCTGTAATTTTATGTATTAAATCTTTTTTGACAACAACAGTTTTATTTTCGGTAAACTCATATGTAAGGTTTAAAGGCGATAAATAATTTTTTAAAAGAGTCTCTGCTTTAATAACTCCTTTTTCTAAGACCAATTCAGGAGCATCTTTAAATAAACTATTTCTATAAATAAATTTATATTTTGTTTGCTTATTGATTAGCCTAAACAATTGTTTTCCATTCAACACCTTTTTAGAATTAATTTTAATAACTGCATTTTGTGAAAATCCATTTTCAGGACCAAAGGCAAAAATTAAAGAGCAAAAAAGGAAAATAAAAGTTTTCATGATTATTCTTAAAAGCCTACTTCTCAAAGAGATGGGCTTAGTTATGTAATTTAATATCATATATTTGTTTAGTTTAGTTAGACTTCTGGTTTAATTATTCTTGTTTATTGAAGAGGCTATAACTTTCGACGGTGGTAGCCTTTTCTTTTTTTATTTTATAAAAATTGTTTTACCATGTATTTCAAATTTTAATTCTTCCTCACTGGTTTTTTCTATTATGGAAAAAATATCATCAATAGATTTAGATCTCTCTAAAATACCAGTGAATATAAAATTCTTTTGGACCCCTGATTTCCATACAACTTCAACATCATACCACCTCGAAAGTGAACGCATTATTATTTCAAGAGTTGACTCGTTAAATGTAAATAGATTATTCATCCATGAAATTTCCTGAGAGATATCAATATCATATGTTTCAATCAAATTAGATTCAAAACTTACTTTTGCTTGTTGACTAGGATTTAATATTTTATTTAATATTCCTTTTTGAATATTTACAGAACCTTCAACTAAAGTGGTAGTTATGTATTTATCATCTTTATAAGCTTTTACATTAAATTTCGTTCCAAGAACATTAATTTTTTGAGATTTTGTAATCACATTAAATGATGAACCATTGTGTTTTTCACTTCGAGAGATTTCAAAAAAAGCTTCTCCATACAGAAGTTCTATTTCTCGATTTTCACCCTCAATAAATTTAATGGGATACTTTATTTTAGATTCTGAATTTAACCAGACCTTAGAACCATCAGATAGAGTAATAAAGAATTTTCCTCCACGGGGTATGGTTAGAAGATTTGAAACAATTTCACTCTTTTTGTTATTAGTATTAGATCTATTTTTTTGACTGTAAGAAAGTCGCTCACCATTACTATTTACTGTTGTATTTTGGAATTTTTTTCCTTTTTCTAAAATAATTTCATCACCATTTCCAAGTGTAAGTATTGCTTTGCTGGAACCAACTTCAATTGATTTAGATATGACTATTTCAGTCTTAGTTGTGTTGAATTGACTAAAAAATGAAACCCCAAATATTAAACATATTGATGCCGCTAATGAAATGATTTTTAATTTTCTTAACCTTATTTTTTTCTCGAGTGCTTCTATTCTAGTATTTAATATATTCTTAGCATCCCCTATATTGTTTTTGTTCATGGCAAGCGTTATGATATAATTTGTATTTACAAAACTTTTAAATTCCGAGTAGTTCTTTTTATTTGACAAACAATTTTCCAGTTCTTCAATTTCTGAAAAACTGGCTTCTTTATTCAAATATTTAATAATTAAGTTGTGGATATTATCAATCACTGTTTTCAATCTATTAATCTATAGACGTGTTCTTTATCTTTTACCCTTGCTTTTTTTAGATTATTTTTTGAACTTAAGATTTATAACTATATTTAAAATTAAACTAATCATTTTATGAGTTTAAACAATGACTTTGTTTTAATGGAAAATCTAAAGAGTGGTAACTATGATTCAGTTAACTTTTTGATGGATAAATATTATAAAAGTCTTTGTGGATATGCTACTATTTTGACTAATGATTCCAACAAATCTGAAGATATTGTTCAAAATGTTTTTATTAAAATTTGGGTAAATAAAAATAAAATCAATTCAAATATTTCAATTAAAAGCTATCTCTATAAATCAGTTTATAATGAATTTATTGATGAGTATCGAAAAAATAAAGCCTTTATTTCTATAGAAAATAAACATCTTGAAATAATTGAGCACATTGTTGAAAAAAACAGTGATGTATATTCAGAAAATTTAATAAAAAAAGTAAATGATGAAATTGAAAAATTACCAGTAAAATGCAGGAAGATTTTTCTTCTTAACAAAAAAGAAGGTTTAACACACACAGAAATTGCAACTCACCTAAAAATATCAATAAAAACTGTAGAGGGGCATATTACTAGGGCTTTTAAGGCACTTAATAAAAAGTTAGGTGATAAAGTTGAAACCTTACTTTTTCTAATCTTTGATTTTAAAAAATCAAAATATTAATTATTTGAAGGACGCTTGTAAGAATCTTTTGGTGGAAGTTTTGGAAAAAAAGCTAATTCATAAGCTAGTTTTGTTTTGATTTTTTTTTGAGCTTTGGTCATGTCAAGGTTATTAATAGGTTTTTTTTCAAGAATATCATTTTCCATATCAAAAAATCTTCCATCTTTATACAGCTTATATCTATGATTTTGAGAAAAAACATTCCTAAATTCATTTTTGCCCCATTTTGAATCATAATATATAGTTGCTGTCTCCCTATCTTTAATATTGGTACCAGAAAAAATATCTAACATACTTATTCCATCACTTTCATTTTTAACGTCTAAAATATCTGAAAAAGTAGCATAAAAATCAGAAAAATTTATTAGCCCAGAATAACTACTAAAGTTTTTAATTTGAGATGGCCAACTTGCTACCATTGGTACGTGAACTCCGTGAGTTATGGTCTTTCCTTTTCCTCCAACAACCGGACCATTGATAGTTTGTGAAATTAAATTTCGATTAGTTCCATTATCACCAACAAATAAAATTAAAGTATTATCAGCAATACCTTGAGTTTTTAGTTCACCTACAATTTTACCAACAATTTTATCCATGTAAGCCACCATATCAATAAAAAAACGATTATTTTTTGAAGATCGAGTATCAAGCGATTCCCATTCTGGTGAATCAGGAGTTGGAACAAAAGGATCATGGACCAATAACATAGGATAGTAGATGAAAAAAGGATTATCTTTATTTTTTTGAATAAAATCAATTGCATAGTCTGAGACTATTTCTGGACCGTAAGCTTCTTCATCTCGTGATAACTCAATTCCATTTTGAACAATTAAAGGATTTGAAAATCTTTCACCATAAGTTTTTCTTTTAGTTAATTGCCACAAACAATATTCATCAAAACCAAACTCATAAGGCCTATTTACATCATCATAACCATCTAATTTATGAACTATTCCATTTAATTGCCATTTTCCCACAATAGCTGTTTTGTATCCATTTTCCTTAAATAAATTTCCAAAAGTTTTTTGGTTAGAATTTAAATAAGTGAAATGCTCATAATTTCTAAAATTATATTTTCCTGTCATTATTTTTACCCTTGAGGGTGTACACAATGGTTGTGAAATAGTATTTGTAAAATTTATACCATTTATAGCCAATGAATCAAGAACAGGTGTATTATATGAAGTACTTCCATTTATACTAAGAGCCTCAAAACCAATATCATCAGCCATAATTAAAATAATATTTGGTTTTTGTTTTGAATCAATATTGTTTTGACAATAAATAATCTGGATTGATATTAAGATCAAAAAAAATAAATTAAAAGTGCATAATTTTCTCATTACAAATTTGTTTAACGTTAACTAAATACTTTTTTGTTAAGACGTTTAATTTTGTAATAACCCCTTTTTATTCATTAAAATTTATTTATAGAATATTTGTGACTGAGAAAGTTGATAAAAAATTTATTTTTTATGGGCTGTAAACAACTAAACTTATATGAGTGTTAGCAGTCTCTTTATCTACAAATAATTCCCTATCTCGCTGAGTTCCATGACAAGTCTCGGGTGAACATAAATAAGAACCACCAGCTAATCGTATTTCGCCTTTAATATTTTCTGTTTTAGTAAGATCCCATACATTCCCAACTATATTTACAGTATTAATTTCTTTGATAGAATCAAATTCACTAATTATAGGTCTATCATCATTTTTAACTGCTTTCCAATATTGATCATAAGTTGGTATTTTAACACCTGCCCATTTACAGTAAGCTAAAGCATCATTATAACTAATCTGGGTTACAGGCAAGTTGTCGTTTGTGACTGGTTCTCCGTTTGGAGACTTCCAGGAAACATCCTTAATTACATCAAAATTAAAAACATCTTTTTGAATAAAAGACCATCCGAACTTTTCTGCATCAGTAATATAGCTTGTTGAGTCAATAAAAATTGAAAAATCTCTTACGCTTACCGGTCTTAATTTGATTTTGGAATCGCAATTAGCAGTTATTAAATAAACAAATGATAATAAGAATAATTTTTTAAACATGATTTAAGTAAAAATTAAAAATAATAATTAATATAAATCTCTCCATGATATTAATTGGATTTCATTTTTTTTTATTTCAGATATCATACGTTTGTCGTTAAATACATCAAAATCTATTTGTCGCCATTTGGAACCAAAATTGGGATGATTAATTGTAATGGATTTCATTTCATTATCGTCATACGCAGGATGAATTAAAATAATACTTAATCCTCCTGTAATATTTTGAATAAAATCTAAATAATATGATTTCAACTTGTCGTTTGAGAATTGAGAATAATTACCTAAACACATATTTTCAATTACAAAATCATTTTCTTTGATATTTCTTTTTGGATCTAATCCAACCATTTTTAATAATTCATCATTAATAAGTATAGGGATTTTATAAACTTTTTCTAATTCTTTATAAAGGTTAAAACACTCTGTATTTATTCCAACACTATACATATGAGAATCAATGTGTGTAGGATTTAAACCGTAATCAAAAGCTTTTTGAATTTGAGCATTCAATTCTTTTTTTATTTCTTTTATATCAGCGAATGCTTTAAGTTCATTTCTAGTTTTATAGAAATATCCATCTTCATTAACTAAGCTTCTTACACTTTCAATAGGCGAAACTGGACCAAACTTGTAACTTTCCCACTCACATGTAAGAGTAAGATGAATACCGTAATCATATTGAGGATTTGATTTTGCAAAATCACCTATTTCATCAAAACAAGGGCATGGAGTCATTATACTATATGAATTAACCAGTCCATTTTTTAGACTTTCAATAATAGCTCTATTTTGAGAATTAGATAATCCCGCATCGTCAGCGTGGATAATTAAAAGTTTTGGCTCTTGAGCTCCAAATGACATTATACTTATAATTTTTTTGAGCTACCAGATAAAGGAATTAATCGGGCTTTGAGATCTGGATCTTTCATATCCTTATCAATGGGGAACATAGGTCGCTTAATATTTTTATAACCCAAACGAATCAAATCTTGATCAACTCCACCAGGAGTTAAAGCCATAACCCAGTCTTTTTGAATTTCATAAAGTTCTGGTACTAAATAACCAATTTTCACAACTACTATGTCAGTTTCTTTTAAATTTAAATTTAAGTCACTAAAATCTTTTTCTTTATGATAGGGCTTTCTTTTGTTTGTAACTATAACATTAATACTTCCAACTTGAACGACAACTTCGGTTTCAGCATAAAGATCACCTTTTTTTATTTTATTTATAATTCCTTTTAATAAAATGGGAGGAGAATATCTATCGTCAACTTGAGCTCCAACATAGGCCTCGATTTCTTTTCCTTCTCCTATTTTTAATGCTTTTTCTATAAGTTCAGGCCCTGGTATGGAAGCATATATTAGTGAAGGTCCATCTACAGATTTAAATTCTTCTTTTTCTAAAAGTTTTTTGAGAGTCCAAGTAACATCACCAGCTCCTCCAGCAGTTGGGTTATCTCCCATATCACTAATGAAAAATGGAGTTTTGTCAGTGTTAAGTGCCTTTTTTAGACTTTCTTTCAGAGTGGTGGTAGGTGCAACAAAATCAAATTCATTTCTGTATTCCCAGAAACTATTTGCTAACTTTTCTGCAGATGACCTGACGTTTTTTTCAATATCCCCAGTTACAACAACAACAGCATGATTCCTAGGCTCATCAGCCCAAGCATATCCAATCCAAATCGCTGCATCCAATACTCCTTTAATTTTTGAGATTGGATCAACTTGCGCATAAAGTTTTTTTCCAGGATCAATTCTAGTACTAGTTTGTTCTCCCGGGAGTAGAATTGGAATGGGTATCCATGCTTTAAATAGCGGCTTTCCTTTTCCATTTTCAATTCTTGTCAATAAATTTTCTAATGCTCTTTGTTTGGATTCTAAAGCATCTTCATGTGGAGCCATTCTGTAGCAGGTAATTAAATCTGACTCTTCAGCAAGTTTTTCAGACACATTTCCATGTAAGTCCATAGATGTTGAAATAACAGTATCATAACCAATAACTTCTCGTATTTTTTTTATATAATCTCCTTCAGCATCATTTAGTCCTTGAACACTCATAGCGCCATGTAAATCTAAAAACAATCCATCATAGGGAAGGTTCTGTTTAAGAAGGGTTAAGGTCTTATTTACTAAAGATTCGTATGCTTCTTTGGTTACTATTCCTCCAGGTAACGATTTACCAACCAGGGTAGGAAACCAATTTGCTCTTTTTCTAGTATTAGAATCTGAAGATAAAAATGGATAGCGTTCAAAAATTTCATTACCAATTTTTGGATGAAAAGCTTCTTCAGTTGTTACTGCTGGAGAAAAAGTACTAGATTCTATACCGAGTCCTGCGATTGCGATTTTTGGGATATCATTATCTCCTACTGAATTACATCTTAATAATGAGATTAGTATAATAACAGATAAAGAAACCAAGACTTTAGTTTTAATTTTTTTTTTCATTACACAATTAATTTTAGTTTAATATAAATATTTTTATTCATAATTGTTTAATGAAAAAGTTAACTCCACGTATTCATTAAGAAATTAATAAAATTTTTGTGAAATATTTTTTCAATATCTAATTCTGAATAACCTCTATTTTTTAGAATAGGTTTTATTTTTTGAAGATCAGCAATTGTATTTAAATCATAGGGACATTGCTCATTTCCAAAAGCTCCATCTAAGTCTGATCCAATGCCTACATGATTACAATCTCCAGACAATTGACAAATATGATCAATATGATCTACTATGTTTTCTAATAAAAGATTTCTTCCCTTAGGAGTTGAAATTCCTCTTTTCCAATCTGGAATAATCATCCACGCGTCCAAACATACTCCAATAATTGCTTTTCTTTTGATTAACTCTTTGATTTGTTTATCATCAAACTGTCTTTCGTTAGGAACTAGGCTTCTACAATTATTATGACTTGCCCAAACAGGTCCAGAAAACCTTTCCATTGTCTCCCAGAAACTTATATCGGAGAGGTGCGTTGCATCGAGGATTAAATTAAGTTTTTCTATTTCATCAAGTAACTTTCTTCCTTTTGCTCCAATACTTCCTGATGAGTCAGTTCCATATGCATAAGTTCCTGGTCCATAGTGAGCTGGACCAATTGCTCTTAGACCATCTTCATAGGATTTATGAAGATGTTCCATTGAAATAATCGAATCTGCGCCTTCTAGAGATAAAATATATCCAATTGGTTTTTTTGGGTTGTTATTCCAATTTAATATATGATTCTCAAGATCTTCTTTAGACTTTATTTGTGTCATTTCATTGATGTCTTCCATAGCCCTATACCAAGCTAACTGACCTTGAGTCTGAGCCCAGGCTTGCTCGGGTGAATTCCAGCCAGGTAAATTATTTTGAGGCTTTACATATCTAGCAATTTGAGTTGCTACACAGAGACCAATATTGCCTTTTCTCATCGCATCTAGAGATACAGTTCCTTTTCCTCTATCGGGCTTATCTTTTAAAAATTGTTCTTTATGTTGTATTTCTTTAACTGAGAGAATAAGATTTCTATTCCATTCAAGAGCGTTCATAGCAAGATCTAAATGAGCATCAAAAATTAAAGACATTATTTAATTATTTAAATTGTAGGTTCTTGATTTTACTTGCCAAGCTGACGATACTCTTTGATTTTTAATAGTTTGAACATATTCATATTTTGCAACAGTAGGACATATATGATAAGGTATTGCATAAATCATATCACCTACTTCATAGTTTTTTGCTTTAGGCGTTTCTACAATTAAATGTTCCTCACTTTGACTTATATGTTTTGCCTTTTCAAGTCCATAAATTTTGACCCTTGGTAATGGCATTTCGGATGCAACTGATTTGTGTCCTAAATCAAAACAAAGAAGATTTTTTTGAGGTTTACTAATAACCCTTGAAACAACTAGGGCTCCTATTTTAAATTTCATTTCAGGAAATAATCTTTCATAACCTGCATCCCATAAAAGGGTAGTTCCTGGACTTAAAAAATTATCTTTTCTATTTGAATGTATATTAAAAGTTGGAGACCCACCGGTTATTATATTTCGAATCTGAACACCTTCTTTTTCTATTCCATTTTTTATATCATCAATAAATAAATAAGCTTTATCACACTCTTCTTTTCTTTTTTTATAATTGTTATTCCTGATATGACCGTCATATACATGTAACCCTTTAAAAATTAAATTCTCATTTTTAGAAATGCCTTTGATCAATAAAATAGCTGACTCTTTTGAAAACACACCAGTTCTATTCATTCCGTTGTTGATGTCGAGCCAAAGAGGCAGTTTAATTTTTGTTTCTTGAGCTATTTGAATCATTTTATCTAATGAGTTTTGGTTATCCACAATAGTAGAAAACTCAATTTTTGGAAAAGAACTTTTTAATTCAATTAAAAGTTTCAAATTTTGAATTGAAGGCTGGATAGCAAGTAAAATATTTTCAACTTCACATTTAGCAAGCATATTTGCCTCACAAATTGTTGCACACTTAAATTTTTTAATACCAAACTTTTTTTGGAGATATACTACTTCATCCAGTTTATGAGTTTTCACATGAGGCCAAAGTCGACTCTCAGAGCCAGCAATTGAGACCATATTTTTAATATTCTTCTTAATTATATCGGGGAAAATTATTAAACCAGGACTTATCAGCTTTTCAGAATCAACGACGTTAAACCAATTCTTTTGAGATAAACCTTTTTTCATATAACTAAGAATATAATTCGAAAATTGCTTCTATTTCAACAGGAATATTTCCTGGAAGTATATTTCCAACAGCACTTCTTGCTCCCACGCCATGATCATCACCAAAAACATCTCTCATTAGCTCACTAAATCCGTTAATTACAAATGGATGTTCTTCAAAATCCATAGTGCAATTTACCATCCCTAAAACTTTAACTATTTTTTTTATTCTATCAATATCTTTGAAATGCTCTTTAATTGTCGCCAACATAGTCAATCCAACTTGTCTAGCTACAATTTTTGCTTCAGAAGATGAAAGATCTTTGCCCACTTTACCCTTCATAAGAGTTCCATCTATTTTTAGTGGACCTTGGCCTGAAATAAAAAGCAAGTTTCCAGATATAACAATCGGCTTATATAATCCTGCAGGTTTAGGGGGTGATGGTAAGATTAATTCAAGATTTGAAATTCTTTCGGAGGGAAGTGATTTTATTTTTTTCATATAAATAAATTTAATATTAATACACCAATAATACCTATAATGCCTATAGAAGTTTCCATAACAGTCCAGGTTGCAAGTGTATCTTTAACAGAGACATTAAAATATTCTTTAAATAGCCAAAATCCGCCATCATTAACATGAGAAAGCATAATACTTCCAGACCCAATAGCAAGAACCATTAATTCTGGATTCACATTAGTATTTGCAATTACTGGAACTAATATCCCTGCAGTAGTTAAACCAGCAACTGTCGCTGAGCCAACGCAAACTCGAATTAAAGTTGCTATTGCCCAACCAAGAATAAGAGGAGATAAGCTTGAATATTTCAATAAGGTGCCAATATAATCACTTACTCCACTGTCAATTAAGACTTCTTTTAAAGCCCCAGATCCAGCAATAATTAATAAAACCATTGTTACCCCCTTAATCGAGTCAGAGCATCTTTTCATGATTTCATTCATACTTTTTCCTCTAAAAACTCCCAGAGTATAAATTGAAAATATTAAAGAAATTAATAAGGCAATCGAAGGATTTCCAAAAAACTCTACGTAAGAATAAAAAGTATTATTTTTTGAAATAAAGGCAGTTAGAATTGTGGAAATGCTGATTAAAAAAACAGGAAATAAAGCTGAAAAAATACTAATAAAAAATCCAGGTAATTTTTTTTTATCAAAAACTTCAGGAGGAACAAAAGATTTTAAAGGTTTGGCATCAACTTTTTTAATGACCCTAGATAATATAGGGCCTGAAATGACAATAGCTGGAATAGCAATTATGGTTCCATAAAATAATGTTTTCCCTATGCTTGCGTTAAAAAGAATTGCTACGGCTGTTGGTCCAGGATGGGGAGGTAAATATCCATGAGCAACAGATAAAGAGGCTAATAAAGGGAGTCCGACATACATTAAAGGAAGTCTAGATGAAGAAGCAACAGTAAAAACAAGTGGAACTAAAATCACAAACCCAACCTCATAAAACATCGTTAGCCCTATGATAAATCCAGAAAGCATTACGGCTAACTGTATGTTGTTTATACCGAAAACATCTATTAATTTAAATGATATTTGTTGAGCTGCGCCACTATCAGCAATTATTTTCCCAAACATAGCTCCAAGTCCCAATATCATGACTAACGACCCAAGTGTGTTTCCGAAACCATCTTCAATTGATTCAATAACATCATTTATGGGCATTCCATTAGCTATCCCAATTACTAAAGAAACTAAAATGAAAGAAACAAATGCATTAAATCTTCCAAAAACAATTAATGAGAATAGAAGTATAATTCCGCAAATGACAATAAAAAGTGGCATGAATATTTATTTTTTTAATAAAAATTTAAATTTAATGAATTTAAGTTCAAAACTTAAGTTCTAAGAAATCTTTAAATCAAATTGCTATATTTACTAGACTTACCATAAATATATTTTATTTACTTAATGAAAAATACTATAGCATCTTATGGAGAAATACTACTGAGAATTAGTCCACAAAACCATTATGACTTAATTCAGCAGACTAATTTGTTTAGAACTTATTTTGGTGGGTCTGAGTCAAATGTAATTTCAAGTTTATCAATTTTTGGTCATAACACAAAAATTATTTCAGCTTTGCCAAACAATCAATTAGGTATTGCTGCAAAAAAAAATATAAGTCGACATGGAGTTCAAACAACTGATATTTTTTTTGAAAATGGAAGAATGGGTACATACTATTTTCAACATGGAGTTTCTAAGAGAGGAGCTGAGGTAATTTATGATAGAAAAAACTCTAGCTTTTCTAATAAGCTTATTTCTGAGGAAGAATGGACAAGATTTTTAAATTATTCTAGTCATTTTATTTTATCTGGCATTACCCCAGCTCTTTCTGAGGTATGTATGGAAAACATCTTAAATTCAATAAAAATTGCTAAAAAATTAAAAGTCAAAGTAGTCTTCGATTTTAATTATAGAAGATCTTTATGGACTAAAAATCAAGCATCGAAATTTATAAATAGAATAATTCATAATGTTGACATAGTTTTTGGAAACTTGGGAGTTATGATTGATTTATATGATTTCAAACCCAGGATAATTGAAAATTATAATCAATTAGAAAAAGCAACCATAGATGCATGTAAGGTTTTGTCTGATCTTGGAGATTTTGATCAAATAGGAATGACCGTCAGAAATCAAATCAATGCAAATGAAAATTTTCTTGGAGGGTTAATCAAAACTTGCAATGAGACTTTTCTAAGTAAACCCATAAAAACAAATATAATAGATAGAATTGGGGGGGGAGATGCATTTGTTGCTGGAGTATTACATGGATTAATAAATAATTGGAAAGGTGATAAAACCATTGATTTTGCTGTAAAAGCATATTCAATTACACAAACTTTTTTTGGAGATGTCAACTTAATGGAAGAAAGTGATATTTTCAAAATATTTTCAAAAGAAAATAAAGGTCACATCAATAGATGATTGTTATGAATAATAAAATATTACAAAAATTTAAAAATGTAGCTGTTATCCCTGTCATTGAAATTGACTCAGTTATTGACGCAGTTCCACTTGCTCATGCACTCCTGGAGGGAGGTATTGATTTGATAGAAATAACTCTTCGTTCTTCAAATTCTCTTAAATGTGCTAAAGAAATAATAAAAAAAGTTAAGGGAATTAGTGTTGGGGTTGGAACTCTTATTAATGTTGATCAAGTTCAAAGTGTAATTGATGTTGGTGTTGATTTTGCTTTTTCTCCGGGTTGTAATCCAAAAGTGATTAATAAGAGTGAACAAAAAAAACTGATGTTTATTCCAGGGGTATCATCTCCAACAGAAATAGAGATCGCACATGATAATGGTTGTAATATTTTAAAATATTTCCATTCTGAAAGTTATGGAGGTTTAAATCATCTAAAAAATATATCTAAACCCTACAATCATTTGAATTTAAAATTCATCCCAACTGGTGGAATAAACTTGTCAAATTACTCGAGCTACATTAGAAGTGATATTGTATTAGCTGTCGGAAGTAGTTGGATTGCACCAAAAAAAATAATTAAATCAAAAAACTGGAATTTAATTACCTCAAATGCCACAAATTTTTTAAACAAGATAAAAAAAATATAAAACTCATTTTCATCAAAATAAATTTTATACAAAACATATCTATTTTTTTTTATCTTTAACGCTGACAATTTAACAAGAACAAAAATTATTAAAGAAAAAAATATACAAAAATGAAAAAAGTATTCATTGCATTCGCTGCAGCAACTGTTTTTATGCTAAGCAACAATTTGATTGCGAGTACAAATCCTGTAGAAAATATAGTAAATTATCAAGATATTGATGAAACTGAACAAGCTGCACCATCTTTTACCCAAGAATTAAAAACTCGATTTATAGAGGGAGGCCCAG
>MDSY01122677.1_pt1 | contig 30584 bp, 14 predicted proteins | sample 811131 | NCBI WGS metagenome assembly MDSY01 (sample SAMN05326643, study PRJNA326480) | marine metagenome | isolation source: seawater | place: Atlantic Ocean: South West | collected 2010 | reverse complement strand
CCCCCCCCCCGCCGCGCCAGAAGAAGATGTCCCGCAAACAGAAAAAGGCTTCGAAAAAGTCCGCAGCCGCCAAAGTCAAGGCGGCGGCGAAGGCGAAGGCGAAAGAGGCTGAGGAGGGGGCGGGGGGGGGAAGCGGAGCGGATGATGATGAGAAAGACTCATCTACCAAAAACCAAAACAACTCGTCTCAGAAACAAAACACCCAGAACCGTAAATCCAAAAACCCGACGAAGGGGGTGGATTTGCTGTTACCTGTTGACTATTTATCCCCCGCGTTGGCGCAGAAGATGGCGCGGAACGGTCACTTAAGTGCGCTTTCGCAGGGTGTGCTGGATACCACGTCTGGATCCACCTCCACGTCGTTCCCCACGCCCGAGATGGAGTCGCTGACGAACGCGAGTTCCAACGCCGCAAGTTCCGCGGGCAAAAATAACCTCGAAGCCGTGTTGTACGCTTCAGACGCTTTGGCCGAGGTGTACACCGCGGCCGGGAAGGATGACTCGAATTCAGTGTTGAACAACGTGGTGCACGACTTTGCGTACGCCACGGCCCCGACGCCGGTGTTTGTGATGCTACCCTTGGATGTTATTTCACGAGACGGAGCCTTACAGCATCGCCAAGCTTTGGAAACTTCGTTGCGCGCTTTGAAAAAGATTGGCATCGAGGGCGTGATGATTGACGTGTGGTGGGGCATCGTTGAGCGGGACGGGCCTCAAATGTACGACTGGACCGCGTACCTTGAGCTGCTTGATATGGTCGAGGCGTCTGGTTTGAAACTCAACGCCGTGATGAGCTTCCACGCGTGCGGCGCCAACGTCGGGGATTACTTCAAAGTGACGCTTCCGCAGTGGGTTTTGGACGCGGCGTCGCAAGACCCCGACCTGTTCTTCACCGACCAGTACGGGTACCGGAACCCGGAGTGTATAAGTTTGTGGGCGGACAACGCGATGACACTTGATGGAAGGACGCCTTTGGAGTGCTATTCAGACTTCATGAGGTCGTTTAGGGATGCAGTCGAATTCGAAGGGCTCTCGAACACGCTGTCGGAGGTCAGCGTCGGATGTGGTCCTTGTGGAGAATTACGATACCCAGCGTACCCTGAGAATAAGATCAGTCCAAACTCTTCGCAGTGGCAGTTCCCCGGGATTGGCGAGTTCCAGTGCTACGACCAACGCGCCTTGGGGAACCTCGCCCGAGCGGGCTCCGAAGCTGGCCACATCGAGTGGGGAGGAGCCGGCCCGCACGACGCCGGCGGGTACAACAACCTGCCGCACGAAACCGGGTTTTTTCGCGCGCACGAAGGGAGCTGGGATAGCGAGTACGGCCAATTCTTTCTCTCCTGGTACGCGGGCGAGCTCGTGGAGCACGGGGACCGGATGCTGCGGTGCGCGCGCGGGGTGTTTGAAAGGGAAAACGATGAGGGTTTGAAAGGGGAAGAAGAATCCTCGGTCAAGAACTCAGGCAGTAAAGGCTCAAAAGGTTCTGGCAAGAGGGGAAAGACGTCTCAGAAAAACAACGCCGTCGAGACGCAAATACCCGCACAGAAAAATAAGCACGTCCCCGCGCTGGCGATTAAGTGCGCGGGGGTTCACTGGTGGTACAATTCGCGCTCTCACGCTGCGGAACTCACCGCGGGTTATTTCAACACCCGATCAGGCGACCACTGCCCTGAACGCGACGGGTACGAGCCCATCGTGATGATTTGCGGCAAGCACGGTGCGCGGCTAAATTTCACGTGCGCGGAGATGCGCGACGTGGAGCATCCTTTCTTTTCAAGGTGCGGACCTGAAGGTTTGCTGCGTCAAATCAGGGCCGCCGCGGCGCGTTATGGCGTCAAAGTAGCTGGCGAGAACGCCCTGTGCAGGTTCGACCAGGATGCGTACGACAAGATAATCACAAACTGCAGGGGCGAGGGGGATGACGAGAGTTTGTGGAGCGCCGGCGAGCTGTTACCGCCGATGGCGAGCTTTACTTTTTTGCGTCTTTCAAAGGAATTGTTCGAGGATGACAACTTTCGATCGTTCGTGCGGTTCGTAGCCCGGATGGCCAATGAGACTGGAACTGCCGTGGTGGAGGAACAGGAGTTAGTACAACCCGAAGAGGTGTTCAAATCCCTGTTCTCGGAAGAGATATCGGAAGAGGGGAACAAAGGCACGTTACTGCCAGGGGGGTTGCGGGACATTCGGGACGAAACCTCGAGCGGGTACGTCGTGACGCAGTTTTCAGATCTTTGATGAGATCGTCGCATGGGTATACAGTCGTGGATGTATGACGACTGATGGGACAATAGTATGTATGACTAAGCACGTAGACACGGCAGTGAGCAATCCTGCCTGTAATAATGTCATGCACGTTGAAGCAAGCACGAAGCAAACACTGCTATCACTTACAAGTCGACACCAACCTCTTCTCTTTTCATTGCATTGATTTTTCCATTCAATCTCACAGGAACCTCCCGATGACGAACGCGATGATTGCTGTGGAGGCACGAAAGAACATCTCAGTCAATCTCAGAGTTACGTCACAATCACAGAGGGTTCCCCGCGAACTTTGCGTACGCCAGGCCAATTACGAAAAACAAGATCGCTATTGAGTTTGGGTGGGAAAAAGGGATGGGCGGATCAGTAAAAAACATGATGAGGTCGTTGATGACTCGCGTCCGTAGAAAACAAAAAAAACATGCGTACCTGTGATGAGCAAGTGCAGCAGCGAGAACCCCCTTTGACCCCCCCCCCTGGTGCGCAGGGACTGGTTCAAATCCGCGGACAGGGATTCGTTTTTCAGGCGGTACCGTTCCAGTTCGCGTTGCAAGGACGGGACGTCAGACGGGAGCGGAGCGTTTGACGTTTTGAACGACGTCGCGCCCGTGTCTTCCGTCCGGGTGTCCTCCTCCCCTTCCGGGACCGGGCTCGGGGGCGGCTGCGGCTGCGCGTACACCACCTTGAGCTTGGTTTCGGTGATGCCTTCCTTGCCTTTCGAAAACAGCTCGGTGAAATCCGTCGCGCCGCCGGACGGAACTGATTGCACTAAAAATTTATCCTTGCACCCGGCGACGTCAGCGGGCCAGTCCCTTTGCGCTTGCATGATGACGTGCACGATCTGCGTCGCGCCTGGTGCTACGAACCCCGTATTAGGCTTCACGCAGTACTTCTTAGGCGCCGTGGTTTTCACCTTGAACGCTAACTCAGCAGAACCCGGGTTGTATAAGCGGATAGTCGTCGGGATCTGCTTCTTGAGCTCAACTAGTTTTTTGGTATTTTTTTGGTTTTTGGAAGAACGGATGACATGATGAGGGGGAGACATGGTCAGGGGAAGGAACGGGGGGTGGTGGGGATTGGGATCGTTTGTGATATCCTCGGTGTGCGCTGATAGCTGGTTTTTTAAGGCGCTGACCCTAACCCGAACGCCACCGGGTCCGGGGAGACGTGACCCAAAAGAGGGCGTCATTTTCCTCGGGGGGACATAACACGTTCGCGTCTCGAGTCCAAATGAGGTCGCGCGATCCGGGTCGGGGCACGTCGGACGTACGTCGAAACTTGAGCTCCTTATCGGGGTTGATTTGAAGGCCGTCCGCCATCGTGGCCGACGCTCGCGTGCCGGAAGCTGTGCGGAGCTCCGGAGGCGCGAGAGATCTGTGACGGGCAACGAGGGACCGAAAGAGAGATGAGTGACTTGCGAGCAACGAATCAATTTTGCGAAATGGCTCCGGGACCAAAAAGGAAGAAGAATCAAAAAGATGAAAAAATGCAACTCTATTTGTTCACAAGTATTGCGGTATATATCCACTATCACTCCCGCTCGCTGTCGTGCAGGACTCAATTCTCCGTGCGTTGTAATACGTGTCTCCCATGTGTCTCCCTTCTCACACACATCCATCACCCCACCTCCGCCTCGACGCTTCGTCTCGTCATAAAAAAGTCTCAACTTTTACGCGACCCACGTCCTGGGGTTTCTGAAGGCGTCGATGGCGTCCGCTTCCCTGGAGCCTTCCGCGGGCTGCATGTCATACTGCCACCTGGCAGTCAGGGGCAGCGACATGAGAATGGACTCAATCCTTCCCCCAGTCCTCAGCCCGAACGTCGTGCCTCTGTCGTACACCAGGTTGAACTCGACGTACCGCCCTCTGCGCATTTGCTGCCACTCGTGCTGCTCCTCAGTGAACTCGTCATCCTTGTGCTTGGCGACGAGAGGGACGTAGGCGGGCACAACCGCACCAGCCATATCCGTGGCGAACGCCAACAACCTCTCCTGCGGCCTGTCGTTCATGTCGTCGAAAAACACACCGCCAATCCCGCGGCGCTCATTCATCCTGTGCTTGATGATGAAGTATTCATCTGCCCACTCCTTGAACTTGGGGTAGAAATCCTCATCGTGCTTGTCGCACACGTCCTTCAACGTGCCGTGGAAGTGCGCGGCGTCGTCGTCAAAGATGTAGGAGGGGGTGAGGTCGGTGCCGCCGCCGAACCACCACGCCCGCGGGGAACCCTCCGCGCCCTCCGGCGCGTCGGTTTCAAAGTACCTGTAGTTGAAGTGCACTGTGGGCGCCATGGGGTTGTGCGGGTGCATCACGGAGGAGATCCCAGCCGCGAAGAAGGGGATCATCTCCTTGCCCGCGCCTTGTTCGCCGGTAGCGGCTCTGTACGCCTCAGGGGGCATCTGGCCGTACACCACGCTCACGTTGACACCGGCCTTCTCGAATACGTTGCCGTCCTGCAGCACGCGCGAGATGCCTCCACCCCCACCCGGGCGGGTCCACGCGTCTTCCTGGAACTTCTTCCCGTCCAGTTCCTCCACAGCCGCGACGATTTCATCTTGCGCCGCCCTGATCATCTTCTCGAACCGCGCGCGCATGCTGTCCGCGTCGTCCTCGCCGCCCTCTCTGAGGAGGGTGAGGGGGGCCTCATCGATGGAAATCTCCTGCTCGATGCCAACCGCGTTGACGCTGGGCTTCTTCGCAGCGCGGGTTAAGACGCGGCGAGTCGTTTTGGGGGCCTTGGTGGAGAGGCGGGCCTGTGGGGGTTGGGGTGGGGAGAGGTCAGTGAGAGTTGGGAGTAAGGTTGGCATGGAATCCATAGGGATATGTCAAGAGATGCCCTCGATGTCCATCGCATCCGCGATATCTCTCGATACGTATCGGATATATCTCCCGAGATCCATCGCAGACATCCATCCGTCGTCTTCATCTGCTTCGCCATCGTAACGTACCTGCGCGGGTCTCGCGACCGCCATGGTCATAGCGGAAGCCATTATGCTGAGGTGTGCGACGAAGCCCTGCGACGAACGGGATGTCGTGCGTGCGTGAGTGGCGCGCGAAGGCAACCGGGCGCAAATTACCCACAAGTGCTCTGTCAGACTGGCGAGAATCTGTTTCCAGTCGATCTTGGAAATCCAGCCCTGTGATTCGTTAGCCTGTCATTTGGGGAGATCTCTCGTATGGAAGTCAGTCTGAAGGAGCTCATGAGGTGGGCCCATTTCTCGCGTTAAAAATTGAACAGCGAATTTCTTAGATCTCGATCTGGGGGTTTCTTCGCCTACTCAACATCATCAATCATCGCGCGATGGAGGCCTCTATGGCCGCGCTCGTCACGGAGCTCGGGTACCCGTGGTACGCCGGGATGCTTCAGGACGAGGGGATCGTCACGGTTGGGGATGTTTTGAACAAAGTGGGATTGAACGCCGTGGAGGGGGGCGAGCGTGCGCCGACGCCTGACGTGGAAAATGACGGCGAAAAAGCGCGGCCGAGTTTGGAACCCTCGGCGTCTCGCAACTCAGTCGCGTCGCTGGATGAATCCCCCACCAAGGAGGAGCTGTCTGTGTTTGTTTCCGCGTATTTAGTCTCGTTGGGGTTCACGGAAACGCACGCCACGGAAATCAAGGAGGAGATCGTGAGCAAGACGGAGGATCACTTCACGACGCGTTCCAATGAACAATCTTCGCAAAAACGCGTCCTTTCGCAAGACCGGCTGTTCCAGTTCGACACGTTGGATGGGATGGCGGAGTTCACGGAGACGTTCGAGGACAGCATTAAAGACGAGGACGACTCCGGGGACGATGAGGAACACAGGGGCCCAAGTGAAGCGGAGCGGAGAACGGTGCGAGCCGCGGTGGCGGCGAGCAAGGCGCGGGTCGCGAGCCGACGAGCGAGCCGCGTTTCCCGAGAATCGGGATGCAGCGTATCCCCCACGACTTCGTTAAACGACCACTTCCGCTCAATGGAAACCTCACAGACCAACTCGGATTCGCACGTTTCGTTCGAGTACCCGCCGTACCCGGACGGCCCGCGGAGTAGGAGTTCGAGCGAGAACTTATCGCGAGAATCCAGCGGCAAGGGGCTGAGCCGGCGGACGAGCCTGGACCATTATGCGATCCCCGGGGGCAGCAGGCGCACGAGCTTGGACATCACCGGTGAAGCCGGGTTCGCGCCGATTTCCGAGACCAAAGCCATAACCCCGCCCGTTGCGAGCAGTGTGGCACCCGCGGCGGTGACGCAGGGACGCGTGCGCATCGGCGCGGCGGGCGGGTTGTACGATCCGCAATTCCTAAACGCAGTGAAACCTCTTTATGCTTTGCACATGGGCGCCGAGAATTTGGGGCCCACGTTGTACTCGCTAGTGCGGTTCACGAAGCCCGCGCGAGTTTTGGAGGTTGGGGCAGGGTATACGAGCGCGTTCTTGTTGCAAGCGTTGAACGACAACGCGATCGAGCTGGAGACGTACAGGAAGCTGCGGCACGACGGCTTGGCGATGTGCGGGGACGCGCCTTGGTCAGTAGACGCGTTTTTTGACCACACGGTTGGTGATAACACCAGCGGACGGTACCGGGGAGGGAGTGTTGCAGGTGGGAGTGTGGGAGGAGCAGGAGGAGGTATTACAAGCATTCCGAGGACAACAATCGATCGCGCGACGAACCCGTTGGGGTACGCGTCGTCGTTGTTGTTCACCACCGCGAGCGCGCCGGTTCCCCCCCAGCCCCCGGTTCCCGGCTCGGAAGACGCGCGAGTCGCGTCAGGCATCCTGCACTGCATCGACAACATGGTGCACGCGCACACCACCGCGCACGTCGTGACCGAGGTTGCCCGGAAGATGGGGTGTGCGTCGAGGTTGAAGTTGCACCAAGCGGACGCGTTCAATTCCGACCTTCCGAGTTTACTGGAACCCGGCGTGGAGTTCGACTTGCTGTGGATCGACCTAGGCGCGGCGCACAGGATCGAGGCGTTTATGGAAAATTGGTGGCCCAGGGTGCGGCCGGAGGGGGGGCACGTCATTGTGCATTCGACACTAACGAACGCGTTATCCCGAGGCTGGCTCGAAAAAATGAGGGACTTGAGCCGATCATCCGAACCCTCACCATACGGTAAATTCGAAATTATTAGCTTCCTGGAACCGCACAAGATGTTCCAGAACAGCATAACGATCTTTCAGAAAAGGGGCGGGATGTTTGGAGAGGAGTATCACGAACCGGTTCACACCAAGTTTCCGTGAGGTATTTATTGAGATATATGGAGCGTGGAGTGTGACTAATTGCGAAAAAAATGAGAGATACCGTGACGCGTCGCCAGTTCGTCCGGAGTGTGGGTGATAGTCTAGGGGGGAAACAGAAGTCATCAAACATATCACCCATACGTGAAAGAAAACAAGCCGGTAACCACCGCTGTACGCGACACACAAATCGTGAGATACGCCTGGGTTGAGTTGCCAGTCTGTTAGTGTTAAGTTATAAGAACTAAGATCTAAGATACGACGTTTTTCGTTGTTTTCATCGCTATCATTTTGTATCACAAACACCTCTCGGTATCCTATGACACCTTTCCTTTCCTATTTCTTGTCCTCCCCGAACCCGCTCCACATGCCATTCCCAAGTCCGCCCAGCCCACCTGAAAACAGCGAGCCGCCGAACAGGGAGTGCTCCCGTGTTTCATCATCAGCACTTTGCGAGCTGTTACGCTCCAGGTACCCTGAGCCTTGAGTTGAAACCCCTACAGCGCCAGCGTTGATGTTGCTCAGACCGTTACCCAGCCCGTTCCCCAACCCGCCAAGGTTCGAGCCAGAGTTCGACCCACTCAAAACGCTGCCGTTGACGAAACCGGGAGGCGCGGAGTGCGTGGGTGCCGAGAGACCGCTCGTCCCGTTACCAAATTCGTTCCCCATGATGCCAGCCGTGAGGGAGTTGTTCAAGGAGCTATTCTGACTGTTACCTCCCGCAAATCTCGACCCATTACCCAACCCCCCGAAGGAATCGTACGGCGACCCAGTCGTTACGTTTTGAGAAGCAGAACCCGCGGACTGATACGGGTTACTCACCTTGGCGTTTTGCAGTTCGCGCTCCAAGCTCTCGGCTTTTTGAGTCGCTTGCGCCAGCGCCGTGATCAGCGCATTTTGATTCGCTATGTCTTGCTGACTAGGTTCCGTGTCTCGTTTGGGAGCAGGCAGGGGTGACGTTTTGGTACCTTTCGCAATCAGCTTTTCCTTGTCCAAACGTAGTTGTTTGATTTCGTTCTGCGCCACCGATAAATTCCGATCGGCGGTTCGAAGATTCTTGACGACCTTTTCGAGTTCAGAATTTTTACTCGACAACTCGTCGTCGAACCCGCGCACTCGCTTTTCAAGCGTCTCCTTCAAAGCGTTCAGCTGCGTGTTGTCGTTCGTGAGCCGTGTCACTTTCCAGTCAAACTCCGTGACTTTGCGCTCCGCCAACAGTTTCTTCTCGCGTAACAAATCCAACTCCTTGCCGCGCTCCGAGTTCTCATCCGCGGTCCACTCGTTTTGCTTTTCGAGATTTCTCAACTTTTCACGCGCGGCGTCGCGTTCGCGTTCCGCTTTCTGTTGCACTAACTTCGCCTCGTCGATTTTGATCTTCGCCTTGGCTTCGAATTCAGCCTTTTGTGCGCTTAGCTTTTTGGTTTCCCGCTGGACTTTTTGGAGCTCGACTTCGGCTTTCTTCTGGATCGCCAACGACGTCGACTCGGCGGTTAAGACAGTTTTGGAAACGGCTGAGACTTCAGCCTTCGATCTCAAAACCTCGTTCATCATCGTCTCGACGCTCGCCATCGCGGCTCGCACCCGGTCCGGGCCAATCTTCGTGCCACAGGGAAGCACCCCTCCGCACCGCTCGTGCGCCCACACCGCGTTGCTTCCGGTTTCAAACCCCAAGCCCATGCATCCGCTGGACTCAACATCGAAAGACATTTGATCCTCACCCGCCAGCGCCAGGCACAAAACGCGCTTGAGCATATCAAAAACGCAGGGCGGCGTGTCCGTGGTCGTGGTGAGTGGGTCCGCCGCTTGGTCTTCCATGGATGCAAACACGAGGTGCTCATTTTCCCGAGCTGTGGAAGTGCTGTCCACCGCATCCGCATCTGCCCCAATCGTGATGAGCGCGTCGGTGACGTGTTCGCAAATCGCTTCGAATCCCTTACGCGCCGCGGCAACGGCGGCAGTCGCCACGACGTCGCCGCGCATGGAGGCGTCGGCCTCGCATCTGGACGAAAACCCTCGAAGCGCCTCGAAGTACGCCAGCACTCCTTGCCGTTGTAACTCCAAATCGCTTGACGTGACGAACAAGTCACAAAGCCGAGAGGTGCGTCGCGCACGGGCTTGGCCGCGTTTCTGTGCTAAGAGCGCGCGGTCCTCGATCGAGATATCCTCCTCCTCCTCCTCCTCATCCTCCTCGCCCTCTATGCACCAGATGTCATCACCTCCCAGAATCGACCCGTTCTCTCCTCGCCCGATTTTATCGCCGCACATGTAGCGGATCCAGGTCCTCGTGTTACGCAACACCGCAACGCCACCCGCGTCCTTCGTATACAACGCGTTGGAGAGGAACCAAACAACGAATTTGTTCAAGTCGGAAATCGAAACAGAGGTCGATTCAGGGCGGGAACACACCAGTACCGCGAGCGGCGCGAGGCGTCGTCGTCGTGTTTTCATCTCAGACGCGCTGAGTTTCTTTTCACCGGTGTTGGAGGCAGAGCCCTTGGCGCCGTTCGAGTTAGGCGGCTCCACGGGTCGTCCCGGAAAGTTCGTTTTCCCGACAATCGCGTTAATCGCATCGAGCTCCCGCTTATCCGCCTCCCGCTCCGCCGCGAGCTTCGCAGCAAGGCGCTTCTCCGCTTTCGTTTTTGGGGGATTAGTTGGCTTTGCGGAGGCGTCTGATTTGTCCTTCTCAGAGGCTTCGACGGAAGACCCTTTTTCGCCAGTCTCCTTCGCGTCGAGTTCCAACTGTTTCCGCAGCACATCCACCACCGATGCAAACACGTCTTTACTCCTCAGCATCCAGTGCGCCAGCGAGCTCAAAACCGAGCTCTTACCAACCAACCCAGGCGTGTCACTGACTTGCAACAAATCCACCGCTCGTTTCACGACTCGCGAGAACGGAGTTTGCAAGTTGAAACCCTTGTTCTCGCCGTACTCTTTCATTAATTTATCAATCAGTTCTTTATCGCGTATGGTTATTTTGCTCGCCAGGAAGAACGCAAAGTCGATCGCTTCAGAGGCGTCGGTGTCACTGACTATGCCAGAAGCAGGACCACCTTGCTCAAGCACACTGGCGGCTTTTTCAAGCGCCCCCAAAGTTTGAGAAAAAGTAACGCTCTCGTCCTCGGCGGTCATTGGCATTTGCCTGTGGGGTTTTGGAAATATGTCAGTTTTTTGTATGGGCAATTGAGAGACAGTCGGGTATATCGAGATGGTGAGGAATCCTTCACAGGATCGCACTAAAAACCGTCAGAGTCAACCCTCACTATGCAGTCCAAGGCGAGCAGGATTTTCAGGGATAAAAAAACAAAATAAACTTACCTTAAGCCTTCAAAGTAAACCGACACGTCGTGCTTAAGCGCCTCTTCTGTGTACTCCTCCCTCAACGCTGCACTCAAAAAAGGCTTCAACAACGACAGTTCACCCGCTCCAGTGCTGAACTTCCCGGTCTTGACTAGTTGCGGCAGTTGCGTGTTGACCAATTGCGGCAAAATCGAGCTCAGCATTGATTTGACGTCCAACCCGGCGCCGTCGCCGCCGCCAAAGTTCATCGCCGCTTTCATCGCCACCGCGAACTTGCCGCAAATCGCGCCCAGCGACGAGGACGGGGTAATTGAATCCAACTCGTCGCACACACTTTTGTTGCTCGGATCAACGGTGAGCTGGCAAAGTTTTCTGAACCCGACGACGTACCGATTAACAAACTGCCTCTCGATGGCTTCAATTTCGGCGTGTGGAGCGTTCTGCACGTCGTCCACGGCTTGTTTTAGGAAAAACAAAAGGCGCTCGAACACCACGGCTCTTAAAACGTCGCTTGCGCACAGCACGCTGAGGTCCCAGGGCACGCCACTGTGAAATCGAGTTAACAAAATGAAAACGGCTTGTTTTTTGTACATGCACGCGCGGATGGCGGACATGAATGCGGAGCACGCGCCCAGGTCGTTGGTGACGTGCTGCTTGAACTTCTCCCGCGCCTCGAGCAGCGCTATTTGGCGAGAAGCGATGGCGTCTACGCTGTTGTCGGTTGTGTCGTAGTCGCCGTTGGCGTTCTTTGTTACAGTGAATTGCTCGTCCCGGTATTCAAAGAACCGGTTTGGAATCGCGATGCCAATTCTTTTCAACATGGCGGGGAAAACCACAGTGCCGTCGTGTTTAGGGTCTATGTCTTTATGGTTTAGGGACCCGTTGTAAATGGAGTCCATGTGTTCGTCCCACGCGTCGGTAGTTCCGGCCGGGTTAGCCGGAAGCACGTTCAGGAATGACCGCAAATCGTCCTCGGATTCAATCTCAGGGCGCGACTTGAGTTCGTCGTGTAGCGAAGGTCTCAACCCGTTCGGTTTCGACGACCCCAGTCCGAGACCTCCAAGACCCAACACATCAGGCACGTCGTTGGCTGTACCTCCTTTCTTTGATTTATTAGACCCAGACAACCCAGACGGCAGCTGAAACTGATTCAAGTCGTCGTCGGTAAAGTCCCCCATCTGCGCCAGAATTTTGCCGAACTCCAACGCCATGCCATGCGGCCCCTGACTGTTTGCTGCATCAAGTTTTTCTTTGAAAGCTTTCAACTCGTCGCCACTCATAAGAGGACTGGCGTGCTCCAGACTGAGCGATTTCATCTTCTTCCCAAACTCTTCACCGAACCCGGCGTCGCACAACGCGTCCGAGAGGAGCTGCGACGCGTGCAGCGGGTTGTCCAGGCTTTGCGTGAGGAGCGTGGAGAGCTGCGGCGTGATGAGGTCAGCACTTGACGAGTCGTGACTCAAGGAAGAGTTGAGAGTAACTGTGCCAGGTACATCTGTAACACTCACCCCCCCTACCCCCCGTAACATCCCCACGTCAAACCAAGGCACGCAGTCCAACACTTCGCACGTTAGGGTCACGGTGTCCCTGACTGAAAACCCGTTGGTGAAATCCTTCAGCTTGTCGATCTTCATGAACTGAAGCACTTGCGAGGTCCAGTTCTTGGTACACACTGTGCTCTCCTTCCACACCGTTTTAGCAGAGTTCTTTTGGTTTACGAGACCGACTCGGTACCGCACCCAGTGGTTACCGTGGTGTTTGGAGCCATCGGAGTTATTAGAGTCAATCGTTCCGTTGCCGTTCGAGTTTGGTTTCTTTCCGTTGGTTTTGCTGTCGCCATCGCTCTCGACGTACACACAGAGCGTTTCCCAACTCTCGTAAACACCTAGTCGCAGGTGGATCCCTTCCTTAACTTTGAAGAACCTTGAGTATATCTTTTTAGTCTCAAGCACATCTTTGAAAGCCGCGAACAGCTCCACTTTCCACTCATACACAACGTCAATGCCCTCCCCAGGGAGGGGTTGTAACCCTCCGGTTTTCGAATCGATACTTCGCGTGACAATCGCGAGCTTGGCGTCGGTAGCGGCCTTGACGTACGCCATCGCCGCGGGGGATGGGGTTTCGATGTTCAGCTGAGATAATGATTGGTCGATGTCATCGTCATCATCAGATGAATATGAAACGTCACCTTCCTCGTCGCTGACTAACTGCTCACTGCCCCCGAGCGCTAGCCTCAGGGCGTGTCTCTTCACGTCCGGCGAGGCGGGTGTTTTTCGCATAGTATCTGTCGACAGGGTATCTTGTTTAAACTTCAACCTGGTCGCCTTCGCAGCCGCGGCTTGTTTGACCTTCTCAAACACGGCATCCCCGAACAGAAACCGCGCCGCTTCTGCTTCCTTCGTCTCCAACCCGTACTCAGCGATGAATCGCGCGAGCCGCTTCGGGTTGAACTTGTTTTTAGGTTGGGAAGTGTCACCGTTGGAAAGCATTCGAGGAATCGTTGCATTTGAGGAAGCATTTGAGGAATCATCCCCTCCAGACCCCTTCAGCTCGCTCGTTTCCCGCAAAATCAAAACCTCAGCGGTGAAAACAACCGTGTCGTTGACAAGGAAACCCGCGTCCTCGTCGAAAAGCGTAGTGAGCGTGAGAAACTCTCGCCAACCCCAGTCCTTGGCGGACGCACCGTACCGGTTTTGCGACTCGCGCGTGATTGATTTTTTTGAATCGTGCTGGGATTTTGGAAATACAAGTCAGTCTTTTGTATGGCAAACAGTCTGGGGATGTATTGGGTGCGTGCTTCGTATCGGGATGATGGGGAATACCTCACACGATCGCACTGAAAAGCGGATAGACGTGTACACGACGCATGCAGTACAAGGAGAGCAGGAGTTTTACGGGGAAAAAAACAAAAAAACGTACCTGGTTTATTGCGCTCAGTTTGTGGGACACAAAACTGTCTTCCCTGCCAGGGTCGTTGACATGCGGATCGGATACTTCCAAAAACATCGATAAATGATTAGGAGGGTGGCTCTGGCCCCGAGGGTACACGATCAATCTGCAGTATCTGCCGCCCACCAAAAATCTTCGACTCTTAACGCTCAATCCGCTCATTTTCCGCTTCTTCAAAACGTCTTTTAATTTGGTGAAATTGTCGAGCCGCCAAACGAACCGCCCGACGATTTCGTTCGTATCTTTGCTGAATATTGACGAGTTGGTTGAGTTATTTGACGAGTTATTAGTTCGGGGAGTGGAGATGAACCCGGCGCCTTTTGAGCCACCTCTACCGCCACCCACTTTACTTTTCAACCTCGAACTCAAATCAGATTTGCTCAGTTGTTTATCCGGTACGCCGCCGCCTTCGCCCTTGACGCTCCCGTCCGGAGATAAAATCGCCTTGGCGGGCCCGACGTTTTGCAACGCGTTCGTCGTCCTCGCTTCGCACGCCTCCCTCACCGCGTGGAAGCTCACACTGAACTGCGCCCTGCCGTCCTCGCCGAGAAGAAAGCTGCTACCGCCGTCCGCGTCGACGTCTCCAGAAAATGTTTGGAAGGGCATGAAGTCGTTCCACCCCAGTGAGGTGGTGTCCCCTCCCCCCCCGTCCGCGGCGAACCGGCCGAAGGAATCTCTGTGAACCGTGTTTCGGCTCTCGGTTTGGTTCACCGCGGACATGCGGAAAACGACCCAGCAGGAACGGTTGCTGGACATAGCAGGCACCATAGCTGAATCAGGCCCGATTCCCAAATCACCCGAGACTTTCGAGACCCGCGTGTTAACGTGAGAATTACTTCCGTTGGGCCCATTAGCCGCTTTGCCCATCATCGTGGAGTACCCGCCGCCCTTGTCACCGGAAATCGTATCCACCTCCTTTGATTCTAGACACAGGGATAAACACTCCACGCCTCGCACTGTGCTTTGATACACCGAAACCCGGAACCTGCAGTCGCCGACCAGAAAGCTCGGGCTCATCACCTTTTGCGTTTTGATCATCACCCGGAAGTGGGAAAGGTTTTCAATCGTCCACGTGAACCGGCCAGTCAGCGCGGGGCCCGAGTCTTCTGACTGGGTATCCATAGGAGGAGTATTTCCAGTTGGTGACTGTCTAGTAATATCCGTGGCTCCACTGGTACTACCAGCACCTACTCCTCCAACTCCTTGCTCCACCTGAAGCTCGCAAGTTTCACGAAGCACGGTGATTTTCGCCTCGACCGTTAACTTGTCCCCGACGAGAAATCCATTCGCCGGATCAAGCACCACGCTCGATTGCGCAAAGTCGCACCACCCGTGCGACTTTTTGCGATGGCTAAACCGGTGCCAGCTGTCGCGTTTCGCGCCGGTTTTTACCGGTAACGCCAGAGCAGTTGAGTTATTTCCTGAGTTATCATCGCTTGCGTCGTTCAAAGCGTCGTTAGATTCCGGCGTGCGAATGCTGAGCTCGTAGGACACGAAACACTCCCAGTTGGGATCTACTGGAGTACTTCCAGACTGTTTGCCTGCACCACCCCCACCTTCATCCAAACCAGGAATCGCCTCCCCGAACTCATCAACCTTGCCGCTGCCTGGCGCGTTGACCTGCAGGTACGCGGAGATGTACCCCGGGAGCGCCATGCTGTCGCCCTTGGGGTACACCAACAAACGACACTCGTGTCCGCCCACGTTTTGGAAGTCGCTCCACACTTGGCGTTGTTTGGTTTTCGTGAAGTTCGGGAGGGTCCACTGGCACACCGAGCTGTGGGACTTTGAGTTGGCGGTGCTGGTGGCGTGCGCCGCGCCTGATGTGCTGGCGATTTGCCGGCTCATCTCGCTGCTCAAGTCCTGCCCGCCATTCATGGGAACCATCTGGCCGGAAGTCATGTGCTCCCTCGCCGACAACCCATCGCCGTCGCCGGTGCCGGACCCGGGGCCGGCCATCCAACTACACCTCTACTCGGTCACTCGCTCTCAAGCTCCACGAACAGTGCACCTACGCACTCCACACACGCGCGGTCGATCGCCGTATCACCTCGCAGCGTGTTATGGCGCCACGACGGGATGACCGAACCACAGATCTGAAAAGCCCTGACTGCCGAGTTTCCCTTTCTCGGAGCAAACGATGGGACCCGCCGAAAGGAGAGGTTGAAACCACAGATGGGCATCTAGGACCGATCGACTGGGAGCGGGCTGACCGAGGCTGATCTTTCAAAATCTAGGAAATGCCAAAAGCACCTCGGGTTTGCCAAAAAGACGCACGTTGCATTTCAGCGGAGTTATACCTACCTCTGCCCGCCTCGTCAGCGGCACTTGTCGCCGCGCGTGGGTGGTGCGGCGTGGACAAGTTGTTACACCACCCTTTGCGATGCCGCCCAAGGACCCCCTTTGGATGAGGGTGTCCCCAGTTGACCCCGAGTTCGTGCATTACTACGGGAACGTTTTCGTGCGAGCCCGACGTCGAGAATTCGGTCAGAAAACGATGGACACGGTGTTCCAACTGCACGACGACGACGGGTCGGTTTTACGTTTCACGGACACCACGCGGAGGGGCGAGTACGCCAAAGGCCAATACTCGAATGCGATGTTCTCGAAACTGGCGGTTGGGCGGTATTTGCGACGACTGGGGGCTACCGATGCGGATCTACAAAGTTTAGAGGAAAAGCAACCCACGCCCGCTTGTGGTTCGGCGCACAAACCAGTGGTGAACAAGGCCAAGAAACCCACGCCAGTCCCTGTGAAGAAACCCAAAACTGGGCACGCGCAAAGGGATACAGGTAGGGGGCGCAAAGCGAGTTTATGGACTCCTGCGTTACACGAACGATTCTTGAAAGCAGTGCGTTCGCTCGGGGGGCTGCGTCTCGCAACCGCGGTGGCAATCTTTCAGCTCATGGACGGGGAAGGCGTGATCCAGGAACAAATCTCGAACCACTTGAAATACACCCGAAACACCACCGTACGGGATTCGAAAATCGAGGACGACTTACCAGTCACGGCTGGCAAGACCAAGACCAAGACAAAGCCGACGAAGAAACAAAAAACCACCAACCACGCGTCACTCGAAACAAAACTAACTCCCCTTACTGGGTGGACCTCGGGAAGGCCCCCAACTTGCGTCGTGGTGGGCGCCGGCCCCGCTGGTTTAAGCGCCGCGCGTTTGTTGAAAAAAAAAGGCGTTACTGTAACTGTTCTAGAAGCCAGGAACAGGGTGGGAGGCAGAGTACACACCGACACGTTACCCGAGATCAAATCAAAAAACCTACCGTCCACGAAAATTGACCTCGGCGCGTCGTTCGTACACGGGTGCCACGGTGACAACCCTTTGTTCAACATGGCCAAAGAATCGAACCAGCCCCTGGACCCTGCCGAGGGGGGGTACTCCGCGGGATGGCTCAACGAAGCGCCCTGGTACGACGTGCACAACCCCGGATTGGTGTCGGAGAAGAAAGTAAAGAAAGCCTTCGCGGTGGCGCAGATGGTGCGCGACACGATGAACGAAGAAAATCCCAGTGATGGAAGTAAAAATGGAATCGTCGCGAGTAACTCTGTGACTAAAAAACCCTACGTCCCTCTTCAAATGAACTCGCGAGGCCCTGTGCGCTGGGGCTCTTCGGAGATAGAACACGAGCGTCTCAAACACCTGGCGAAAACACGCGATACACGCGCCGTGGATGTTTCCCTTGAAGACGCTTTCCAAAGCGAGATGCGAAAGTTGAACGAAAAGAAGAACCATGACGTGTTCCGAACAAAGTGGAGCAAACGGTTCATTTCGAAGACACGCAACCCCGGTGAGGATGTGTTGAGCGACGCGGTTGAGAAATCGGTAATGGACTCGGTGAAGGTTGTGATTTGGGGATTCAACGCTACGGTTGACCAGATGTCCACGAACGCGGAACGCGCGCACGCACGGGAGATCGCAGGGGGGATGGTGGACAAAGGTGTCGAAGAAGGAGATGCTGATCTCGACGACGACTCCTTCGAGACGGGCAACGAAGTGGACGATCCAGATTATAACACAGTTTCCGGATCCTGGTCTTCTGACTACAAACCCATAGTCTCGAAACCCGAAACAAAGTCGAGAAAACGCAAGTCTCCTTCGGTTCCAGTGTTGGAAACGGGCGGGGATGGTTTAGTGGTCAACGGGTATTTCGATTTAGCGGTTGCGAGACAAGCGGAGGAGTTGGGGGACGCTATCAAATTGAACTCGGTCGTCACGGAAATCGAGGTGAACGAGAACGGCGAAAACAACGATCCTCGATGCGTGGTGCGGTACAGGCAGAATTTAGACACGGTTTTCGGTACCACTACTAGCACTACTGAACCATGCTCTATGCCGTGCGACTTCGTGATCGTGGCACTTCCGTTGGGGGTGTTGCAGGGACGCGCTGATGCTTCAAAAGTCCAATTCACCCCAGAACTGCCGGATGAAAAAAAAAGAGCCATAGCGTGCATCGGCATGGGCACCGAAAACAAAGTAGTCATGAGGTTCGAGGAAACCTTTTGGCCTGTTGACCGTCGCTTCCTTCAGTGCACCGATCAAAGGTTTCGATTTTTAAACTGCGGCCCGTACGGCAAACCATACACCCTCATCGCACACGTCGCGCCTCCGTACGGGGAGGGATTTTTGGTGAGTGACGGAAGCGACATGCAACACGGGGAACGACAAATTCTAACTGAAACGCTACAAACGTTGAAGAAAATGTTCGACACTGATGCGTTGCCGAACCTAGTCGACTACCGTGTTACGGACTGGGGAAGCGATCCGTTTTCGTGCGGCGCGTATAGTTACGCCAGGATTGGATCCGACGTGAGGGACATATTCGAGCTTTCTAAACCCGAACACGGCGGTTTGATTCGGTTCGCAGGGGAGGCGTGTTCCGTTGAAGGTGCGCAGTGCGTGCACGGAGCGGTGCGGACGGGCCAGGAAACCGCCGCCGCCGCCTTGCGCTCGCTGTGCTGTGACGTTTCATATTCTGAAGACTTCCTGGGGGGGGAGGTGAGCGCGTCGAGGGGGTACCCCACGCACGTCAGAACAAGGTGGATGCAGTGCTCACAACCTAATTGTAAAAAATGGAGGCGCTTGCCCTTGGACGAGACTTCAAATGAAAATGACTCGAAGAGTTTCGTTTGCGGCGACGCTTCGTGGCATTTCGGTTTGCGTTTGGACAAGTGCGACGCGCCCCAGGAGCCGTTCGATGTTGTAGATAGTGTGTACACTGCGGACACAGACATTGTGACGTGGAACAAACAAACGAAGCGGTGGAACACGTGGGTTGTTGACGTCGCGAGGCAGGCAGGCGGCGAGACGGGTGTCAAAAGAAATGAAAAGAGCGGTGACACGAAAACCGAAGTCGTGGCGCCGAGCGCCGGAGTCGGGTTGGTAGACGTTGTTCCGAAAAGCGCAGCCACGGGGGGTACTGGCTCTTCTCACCAAGCATACCCTAACCCAACACGACGTTATGAACCCCAAAGTTCCGGTCCATTCGGCTCCATTTCAAACGGTTTACTGAGCACTATGAAGAGCGCTTTTTCGCCGTTTGATAGGGAGGCGAATGGGAACGCTCCGCCGCCGCCGACCTCGGTACCCACGTCCCGCGTCGCGCACGAAGTCGAAATCTTCCAACACAACGTGGAACGGAACGGTTTCTTCATGCCCTCGGGGGTGTTTAGCGGGTAAAGGGGTGTAGGGGAGAGGACATTGTAACGCGGACGCATTGGAGCGTTTTACAAAAGTACTTGCAACTCAGATATTGTAAAACCTCCGAGGTACTACCGTTTCTTTCAAAAAAGCTTACACCACACCCAATGAAAGTATCCACGACGCGCGCATTTCAGCCCACGTCGTTGAAAGGACCTTTCACTTCTTTACGTTTTGAAGGATGACTAGTTTGAGGTCGTATGAGCAAACAGTCCATCCCCACATACTTTAAATTTAAAGTACTTGAGTTCCGGCAGCGACGGCGGCTTCAAACGCCTTTGCACACGCGTTTTCGTCAGCCGACCCGGCACACGCCGCTTCCATCGCTTTCAGCGCCCCGCTCCCTTTCATCTCCAACACTTCATCGGAAAGAATCAGGTTCAACCCGGTGTTGAGCTCCTGCGCCACCATCGCGGTGATGGCGACCATGGCGAGGCGGCCGTTGTTAAGCTCGCGCAGCCGGTGAATGTCAAGCCACTCTGAGGATTTTGGAATAGAAGTCAGTCTTTTGTATGGGCAATTGAGAGACAGTCTAGTATATCGGGATGATGACCTCACAGGACGTCGTGAAAAACCAACAATGTGGTACACGAACTACGCAGTACAAGGCAAGCAGGATTTTCAGGGGATAAAAAAGAAGAAAAAAACGTACCTTCATCCCTGTTTTTGGAAAGCCCCAGCGGGTCGAAACCCCCGTAATCACCGGGCGTGTGGTCATCCTTCATCAACCCCAACCGCGATGCGTCGAAGGGCGATTGCCACGCGATTAAAACGCGTTGAGACTCAACCGCGAGGATCGACACTCCGAGCAGCGCCCAGAAAGGCGCAGGCACTTGCTGGAAGTGGTTGATCGCGGGGCCCGTGACGTTCGCGTCGAAGAGAAAGGAAGAACCTTCCACGGATTCGCCAACCAGGAAGCCCACGGAGGCCAACATTGCGAGCCTTCCGTGGGTGATTTCAACGTCCGCGTACCGCTGCGCCTCGGCTTGGTCGATGTCGTTGAAGAACCCGAACAAATCCAGGCCGTCCTCGAAGGGAGCCACGCCCTGGATCAAGCCCGCATCCACTGCCGCGCCAACGTTGGCGTAGGTTTGGCCCGCGCGGGGGACCGCGGCGGCCACACCGGTGACCTTCTTGGAGCCAAAGGCGTTCGCACGAACGTCGCGCCGAGCAGCGGTGGATCGGATAAGGTTGGGGACGTTAAGGGCGCAGATAGTAGCCATGTTGGAGGTGGATGGGGGAGGTGAAGGTGCGGAGGAGTGGGCCTTGGATGGAAAACGCTCTCCTTTCGTACGTTTCTTGATGACGACCTTGTTGTTTCGTTCTGCGCCGAGCGAATTCGAATAAAACAGACTTCGTGAAAACCCGGAACTGCGCAAACGCGGAGACCTCGTTCGTCGTCGTTGGAGCATCATCGCACGATCCCTCAGGCCATTCTCCGTGAAACGCCGTGTTCCTGAGATTCGATGGTGGAATCGCGCTCATTCGTTCTAGCGGCGACGAACACACGGCTTCTTCGGAGCAGAGCCTGGTATCTGGCGTTTTTCGTCTCAAAACCAGGCGGAGCTCCCAACCGACTGCCGCACTTTTCAACTTTCTCATTCAATCTGCGTTTTCTCGGACGTGCCAACATAGGGAGGCGCGCGAGTGTTCGGGGTGCGCACCTCCACGCGTGATGGACGATCGGTCCTTGCGCCGGGAATGGGCATCGTCAACCCCTGGGGTGGGCCGCCCCGGCGTGTCGTCACCGTCGCACCGCGGACGGCAGAGCCACGACCGAGTTCTCGGCGAAAACCAACGAACAGAAACTGATACCAAAACGTTGCGGTGTCTCGGGTGCGCCGAGAGCATCACGGGCGCGTATCTCACCGCGCCTGGCACACGGAAAGGCGCGTACCACAAGCAGTGCTTGCGATGCGAAATATGCCAAGTCCCGACGGACAGGTTCATCGTAGTGGCGGGGGATACGAACGAGGCCCAGTCGAGATCTCATCGATCCAATCCTTCGAAAACCGAAGAATTGCTGGTGTGCATTCAATGCCACGCCGATCGCTTCGCCGAGCGGTGCGGCAAGTGTCACCTCCCCCTACGCGCCCCAACCCTGTCCGCATTGAACAATATCTTCCACGAGAACTGCTTCAGGTGCGATTTGTGTAACGTCTCAATCGCAACCAAAACCTTCATACCGATGAAAGACAAACCAAATTGCGCGGCGTGCTCGTCTTGCCACGAAAACAAACTAGCCCCGAAGTGTTTTGAATGCGGCAAGGGAGTCATAGGCGACCATGTCGTGGCGCTTGGCGGCAATAAATTTCACAACAACTGTTTCGTGTGTGCGCGGTGTCGTGTCAGTCTACAAGGCACGAAACACATACCAGTTGAAGACCCTCAAGACTGTTGTAAACAGTCCGCTTATTGCGCAAACTGCCACGTCGACGCGTTCGCCGAGCGGTGCGCGTGCGGTTGCAGCAAGGGAATCTCGGGCGAAGTCGTCGTCGCATTAGGCGGAAGGTGGATCAAGGGACACTTCCGGTGCGTGGAGTGTCGGGGGGATTTCCCAAACGGGGACTTTCTGAAGGTCGAGGTTGAGGTTGGGAAGGGTGTGGGGGGGGTGGCGCTGAGTAGTCCGACGAGGGATAGACGGGATAGCAGAAGGGATACAGGTGGAAGAGATAATAATGTCACAAAAATCGTCACTAGTGTCACGAAAACCCGCGCAGTGTGCCAGAACTGCTATGCGTCCAACCACGCGGAGCGGTGCTGTTCGTGTTCTACGCCGCTGGTGGGGTGTAAGTTCGTCCGGGTTGATGCGGGGGGGGTTGCAGGGGAGAAAGGCCAGGCTATGTGTTTGCCCTGCGAACAACGCCCGGGCAGTTTATGCGACGACTGCGGGCGATGCGTTACACCAAAACTAGCGCGAACAACAAATCGCACCGCTCGGCGCGAATCGGGCGGGGTAGCGATGATCGGGCAGTGTCACGAGTGTCTCTCCACGGCTGTGGTTGACGACACAGAAGCGCAAACGTTGCTGCGCAGAGTGCACGACGTTTTAGGTGGAATAGGAGCGAGGGAAGCGCCAAAATGTATTTTAGATACCACTGTAACCCTAGTAGACGCGGATCGATTAGCTCTAGCCGCTAATAAGCGCCACCGGGGCCCTTCCGCGGACGGCCCAAGGGGTGTTACACGCACGCAGTGCGAACTACAGGGTCAGGCGCCGTCCGACAAATGGATCGAAATTGTGGACGGCTGGAGATTAGACCGAGAAGTAAAAGAAAACGAAGCGTACGGGCAAACAGTTGGGGAACAAACGGCAGGTGTGTTACCTCCGAAACACTCCCCAGGCACAGTAAAAAGAATAGCAAACGCGGCACTACAACACCCGGGTGTCACGGTTCAAGAAATGAGGTACATCAAGGACGTGTTGTTGTTGCGAGGCATGAGCCGAAACGCGTTAGGTGCCACGTTAGCCCACGAGTACGGCCACTGTTACCTGTTTTCGAGACGATTTCCAGCTTTGAGTTTGAAAACAGAAGAGGGGATTTGCGAGCTTTTCTCCTGGCTGTGGCTGGGGGGGGGCTTGACAGTGTCTGCGAGCACACAAATCACTCCCAACAAAAGCAACGAACAGGAAAACGCGCGCCGCCGCCACCGAATGGAAACTCGAAAGGATCCCGTTTACGGCGACGGGTTCAGAGAGGCGAAGTCAGCGCTGGAGAAGTGCGGCGGTAATTTGTGGAGGTTGCTGGAGGCAGTGCGCGTATCGGGAGAGCTACCTGGTAGTGCTTTGTAGTGGGAGAACCTTGACGTACTGATTGATGCCCTAATACATCTACTAGGACCATTTAGTCTGTTAATTTCACGGCCGTAACGTTCGTGACACGATTTGGTCTCTGTGTTTACGCGAGTGTGGAGGGGGGGGCGACTTACTGGGCGACCGCTGGCTTGGGATGACCGCGTCACGAGGAGCCGGGCTAGGCCTTCGGGTTTGGCTCTTCGAGGGACTCTTCACAGGGCTCTTCAAATGACTTCCTTTCAAAGGACTCTGCTTCAAAGGAATACTCCCTTTCATCGAACTCATCTTCAACCTCACCGGGCTCACACCACTCTTCAGCCCAAAGCTGTTCAAAGGGCTCTTACTCGGCGACGTAAAGTATTTGCTCCGGAGTGTTTGCTTCGCGGGCGCGCTTTGTGGTCGGGTATTGTTCTGTTGTTCACGAACTTGCCACGGCCTAGGTGTGCTTCTCGACCGAGGGTTACTGGCTTTCAACGCAGCTAAATGTGCAATCTCCGCGGCGGCTTTTCGAGCCGCAACGCGCGCGATTTCTCTTTTTTCTTGAGCCGGGCTTATCACGCCCTTGGTTTCACCCCTGATGTATGCCCCAACTCTTGAGCGAGTCGGCGCCGTGTGCGGGCGCGTAGGTGGCTTCTTGGGGCGCACGTGCGTGTTCTCGCCAAACGTGACGCGTCTTCGTGCACCTGGCGATATTGATGCGCGCAAATTCGAATTTCTTGAAGGGGATTTCGCAGCCGACGATGGAATTATCGGGGACCGAATTGGCGAGCGCGCCGGCGAGCGCGTAATACCCACGGGCGAGTGTCTTTGAGGCACCGGACTTCTACTTTGTATTGGCGAACGACTGCCTGGGTTCGGCGACCGAGGTGGTGACCGGACGGACCTGGATGGTGACCTAACATTCCTAGACGCCGGGCCAGGGCTTCGCCCCCTTCGCTCCGAAGACGCTCGCTGAGGCGGTCCAGGAGAAACAGAGCGTTTCGTCGTGACTATTTGTTGCCCCTTAGTTCGTGTTGGCGACCCGACCCGCATCGGCCTTCTAGTTAACCGCAGCGGCGTGGATAAATCGTCATCCACGGAGCTGTGTACGTCAAAGCCACTACCAGCTTGCGTTCGCGTAGAGGATCGTACAAATGAATTATCACCGAAGTCGTTACTCACCGTGAGCGGCTTGAACTTGGGGTACGAATCCGTCACCGATAGTTTTCCAAACTCTTTTGACCGCCGTTCGATGTCTCGGCGAACCGCGCGATTCGCTTCACGTTCCGATGATTTTCGCAACTGAAGACCTAGGGTGTTCGCCTCATGCTTCACCTGGTCTAAACGTTTTCTGGTACGAGTCACTACCCCCCACGTTTCGTGCAAAAGATCCCTTCCAAAAACCCAGTTACCTTCAACGCCGCGCTCGATTTCCGCGACTGAAGCAATCACGTTATCGTTTGTCGTAACCTCTTCGGCAGCATCGCACGCGTTTTTGGCTAATTTTAAAGCCTCAGTCGCGGTCCTGTACGTGTGCACTGTCTGTGCTTCGATCGCATCCAGGTGCTTCAACGTTCGAAGCACGACGGAAACACCCTTGCCTCTCAATTGCAAATCACTCCGATCCAGGTTTTCGAATAGCCTGCGATTTTCTAATTGCAACGTTTGCAACTCGTCTTTGGTTTTCTTCGTGATTTGATGCGCGTATGCGACTTCGTTCGTTTTTTTACTAAACTCTGCTTTCGCCACCACCAGGTCCCCACGTAACCGCTCAAGCTCACGTAAGTGCTCACTCTCGATCGCCACCAAGTCCTCCTCCGCGGAGGTCAGGGCGACTTTAGGCGTGGAATTATTTTTCGAAGGCGAAGACTCTACGCTTCGACTCGCCCGCAACGCCGCGTCGTTCGGAGTGGAAGCGGACATGATATGTTTCAAATTATCAGAAGAAGGCTGTTGATCATCAAGGACACTGTTCGTCCCTTGCTCCAGCGCTGCTCGAAACGAAGATCCTTTCGAAGCGCTATTCGAATTTATTTTCGAGTTTCGTTTCAGTAAACTTTCAATGGCGCGGATACGTTTGCGTTCGTGTTCGTTGGAGATTTCTTCAGCCCTGAGTCGTAAGTCAGTTTCTTGTCGCAGTGTAGATTGCAAGGCTTCGATTTCACTCTGCATTCGCCTCTGCACTTCCAAACCGTCTCGGGTAGTGTCTTCAATCGCTCTGCACGCCGCGTCTCGCGTCGCTCGCAACGATTTCTCTAAATCATCCGTCTTAGCGTTGGTTTCATCAAGCAAAAGCTCGAGTTGAAGTCGCTTGTTGTTCGCCTCGGCGATAGTGGAGCTCAGTGCATTATCGCCACTGTCTCTTTGCTTCGACTTCTCTGGAGATTTCTCGGGAGGATGCAACGCAGTGGTCGCGATGTGGTGTTCCAGCTTGTGAATCTTAACACGCGCTTCCGCCAATTCTTCCCGTGCCGACTCAACTTGAAGCTCCGCATCCGCCACTTTCAACGCTGCGTTCTCTTCGAGTAAGAACAAACGACGATCCGCATCCTCCGCCCGTTGGTTCGCCGCGGCGACGAGCTTAGTCGCGACGTCGTCTTTCTCAGGTGGCGAGCGCGTCTCAATCGGCGTAGAGTTTGGAGACACGGGATTCTTGTGTCGTTGTCCAATTTCCGAAAACTCGGTTCGTATCATCATCTCCGCGGCTTCCTCCCTGCTTAGCATCTTGGCGGGAGACAAGCCGGGCAACCTTTTGACGAAATACCGCGGCTCCCCAGGACGCGGCCGCGTCATGGGAGACGACATCGCGGACACGGGGTGTGCCGCAGTGAGTGGCCATCGTCGCGCCGACGATGCAGAATTGACGCAATTCGTCGTCGTAGTCAAAAATCTACTCGGACGAAGTTACCGAAGTAATGCCGACATCAGTTTGGAGGGCGCGGGACACGGATGGACGCGTTTACCCGGTCGCTCTCCGCGAGGGAGGCGCGGGCGCACGGTGTGGAGGACGACGAGTACACTGACGACGATGAGGCTCCGTCGATGTCGTACCGCCGGTCGGTGACTGACGTGTCCGAGGGGTCGGGGGGCATCGCCCTTTTTCTCGAAGAATGCGCATCTTTCGTCGAGAAAAAGGCCGATGGAAATGAATTGCCCGACAAGACGGGTAATACGGACGGCAGTGGGGATAGTCAGGATAGTGATGATGACCTGTCAGACCCCTCGATACCCACGAGTCAATCCCCCGAACCCAACCGCACGGCGTACTCAAGCACGGTGTACAAATACCGGAACGCGGTCGGGGCGTTCATGCATCGGCAGAAACAATTCGTCTCAAATCAATTAAGAAGCCGAAAAATACGATGGGTCTTCGACGTTACCTGTGGCAGGTACAGATCAAACTATTTTTATCCACTGGCTTTCCTCGTCCCAGTCTCCATATGCGTCACGGTGTTCATGTGGCCTTTGTTGCTCCCGGGCGATTTGGTGCAGAAGGCGTACGCCGGTTCCGCATCCGCCGCAAGAGTTTGCATGGAAACCACGCAGCAATCCGTTGCTCCAATGCTCGCAGACGCTTACATCCGAAACCGGGAGCAGTGCATGACGGATTGCCCGTCCCCAGCGCACGCCGCAATGACGTTGTGCAGGCACACCTCGGCGTGCGGAGGCGAGGACGACGCGGAGCTCGCGGCGCTTGCGCTTGACGAAGGTGCGTTGTTCGTTGGTGTGCTCGTCTCGCAAAATAGCACAAATAGCTCGAGTAGCTCGGAGTTGCGCCGCAAGCTTTTGTTCGGCGCAGGCATCGAGGGTTTGGCGCAGGCTGGGGTTACTCCTGAGCTCGCGAATGAAATCGGCACGAACGCGGTGGAGGCCACGAGCGCTTGCACCGCGTGCCAAATAACTGCGACGCAGATATTCCACGGGATGGCGAACGCCTCGAATCACCCGTCACTGCATTATGTGGAAGCAATGGTCAGGGTGCACGGCCGAGAGTGGTGCGCTCGGAGCGCGGCGAACTCCCTCCCTCCGTAAGAGAAGTGGCGCTTCTTCAGAGGCATCACGTCTTGGACGGATGTAGGACGAACACCCGAGGATGACTGGGAGGGCAGCGCGATCTCTGCGGATGACCTGTTGGCGAACAATCCAGACACCGGGTCGAATTGGCCGAACACCGACGGCACATCCGCGTACAACCCAGACGCCTGGAACCCAAACAATTGCACCGTTAATATAACCACCATGGAGTTCATCGAAGGCAGCGGAAACGTCCCGGATGTGAACTGCACGCAAACCCTCGAGGACCCCCCTGTGAACGAACAGCTAATGACCCACTTAATGGCAAACTCCCCATCCTTCGGGTGTCCCAAGACGGTTTTTATTGACGGCACGGAATTCAGGTTGATCGTGCCGGCGGCGTTCGCGAGCGCGAGTGGGTCGCCGCAGGACCCGCTTGAGTTGACTCCACGGCCGGACTGGGCTGACACGTGTGCCGCAACACCTGACAGAGACACGTACGGCGTAGTGGGCGAAACTTCCGCGTGGAGCAAGGAGTATCTGGGTTTGGGAAGCACAACAGGCATCATGGCCCAAGCGATGATTCTTTTTCCCATCTTTGTTCTCAACGGAATCGCGGGGCTGAAGGTTGTTGAGGCGCCGTTCGTGGCATGTTCCATCGGGGTTTTGGTGTGGATTTTTGTTGACAACATTGTTGCGCTAATTCGATTCCTGCCGTGTATGTACCTGGTGTTCATCATCGCGAATTGCGTGCACTTGAGTATTATCGGTGCCGCGATTGCGGCGGCATTTGGATTGATCGGCGTGCGATACAAAGATCCGGACGCGAAAAACTCAGCCTACAACCACGCGCGATCGAGCTGGAAACTGTTCATGGGTGTGATGATTGCAGGGGCGCCCGTGGCGCCGTTCAGCGTACAGAGAGCCAACGTTATCGTGCGAGGTAATGCGAGGCTACTGGCGAGCACAAAAGTCCAAAGAATGCTGTCGTCAAATCCCGACTCCGCGATCCAAAAAACCATAAAACGTTCGACGACTTTTTTGAAGAAACTCAAACTGGGCAAAGACCCGTTGCGGGTTAAATACGGGTCCGTCAAAACACCCCCTACCGAACCAGGGTGGCTCCCTGCGAAATACTTCGGGTGGGTGGCCAACAGCGGGTTGCCGAAAACGTGGGAGAAACGAATTAGCAAAGAAGTTGAAGAATTCAAAGTATGGTACCGCGGGATGGATCCGAATGCGGCCAGTCGCGTTGACGCGTTGAACCCAACAATCATCCGCCCGCACACGAAAGGCTTCCACGGCTTAAACTCCATTGTCAACGCGGCTAAGTTACGAGATGCATCCTTTAAATCCGTTTCACCACACGCGTTGAATAAAACCGAAACGGGTATTAAAACGGCGGACGAAACGGCTGGCGCGAAGTATAAATCAACAAGCTCAAAGTCCCCCGACCCGACCCCCACTTTAGCGGGAAAGTCTTTCCGCAGCGATAAGCTCGTTAAAACGCGAAACGCGCCGCTGAGCGCTTTTTTCAACCGAACATTAACAGGCAAACAGTCGGATTCGGAGAATATCCAGAACATGAGATCCACGCCAGCTTTGATGGCTATTTGGCGGGAAGCGGTGACACGCGTGATGCAAGCCAAAGCGGCGCAAGCGGTTTTGTCGGTTGACAGAAACGGCACCCCGAGTTGGCGCACGAAAATTCCGTCGCACAACCCGGGTTTTGGATCGCGAATGCTGCTCGCGATATTCGGAACGTGCTTCATAACCTTCATTTGTGTTGTGCTGTCAACGCAGCTGATGCGCAAGTTCGTGGAAGTAACGCAGTGGAGCTACAGAGCACGCTGGTGTACGTGGCAGCGGTTCGGCATTTACGACCCCACTTTGATCAACGAGTTCGTGCACTGGGTTTCCTATTCGATTCCTGGAGGCACCGCGGTCGTGATAATCTTCCAGCTCATGGACCTTGCGCAATCGTACCGCAAACAAATCCAACTGTTACGACTAGGAAAGTCCACTTTTTCGTTCTCGGAAAAGTCAGTCACCCGAGCAGCGAACGCCAGTGAGTGGGTTGGTTATCATTTAGTCCTAACCGGGTTCACCTACGTCGCCGTGTTCGTGGTTCTGTGTTGCTTCATGATCGTAACCATGATCCCCATACTGGCGTTCCTATCCATAGGCCCGGAATCGCAAGACACAGCGTTGAAGGTAATGTACACGATAGTCACCGGGTGGATTTTAACGTTTATAGGCTCACAAGCGTACCGCCAAATGCACAAACACGTGTTCAACGACCGGCGGCTGAACGTGATTCGGTACTTTCAGTGGTTTCAATTAAGCGACTTCGTCATGCTTTATGTCACCATGCAGCGCTCGTTCGTGGTTGTGATTTTCCGATCGGTGTGGACTGTTTTAGTACAAACAGCGTGCATTATGCGTTCGGATCTGTCTTTCTTCCCGCCAATCATGGGCCCGCTAGTGGACCCGCCCCACGTCGCGTACGTTGCGATGGTGTTGTCGGACTGGAAGCAAATGTGTCCAATCGCGCGGACTTTTGCTGAATTACTAGTTGACATCGGCAAGAAATACGAGTTGGGCCGGAACCGGGTTTTGAGGGAAACTTTGTTAAGGGAAGGCGGGAATGTTGGAAGGGTTACTCGGAAACGATGGTCTAAGCACGTCGATGGCGATGGCAAGAAAATGGCTACTAAAACCTTTTTGAATAGCTTATTTACGCAGATCGGAGGTACTAGCATGAAAAACAAGATCGACTTCCAAGCGGTGTTAACGTCGACTGCGGTGACTGAAAAGTTGAAAGTTTTGGAGGAAGAGAGTGTGCGAAAACGACGCGCGCGAACGCGGTGGTTTCTAGCCATAACGCTGAGTAACAACCCGAGTTTGGTGTACATGCGACGCCCAAGAGGCATACCGGTAGCGTACCGAAGTTGGAAGTGGACGCGCCCGCGACACTTGCCGCACTTCGTGAAGACGGGCTGGCTACGAAGAAGGGGCGGCGTGATGGGGCTGATGGGTGCCGTTTCGGACGATTACCTAGTAGTCTGCCCAGGTGTGCTGTACATCTTCGAGCATGATAGGTCAGTGGTCTCAAAGGTATACCCGCTGAACGAACGAATGACAATCAGACGGTTGTTCGTTTCAACCCGAGACCAAACCACGGGCGGGGCGCACTTCTCCTCGGATTATTACCTGCCCGGAAACAACGAGGCCGAGATGGACGACCCGGAGACTGGGGATATGGTTGTGGATGGGGATGGGGACAGTGGGGATGACAGAGATGCTTCCGGGGATACATATTCTGATACCAACAATGACTCCGATATTCCCGGGGATG
>MDSY01068152.1_pt1 | contig 30594 bp, 29 predicted proteins | sample 811131 | NCBI WGS metagenome assembly MDSY01 (sample SAMN05326643, study PRJNA326480) | marine metagenome | isolation source: seawater | place: Atlantic Ocean: South West | collected 2010 | reverse complement strand
CCAATACAAGAGCTAGTAAAAGACCCAATAAATGATTTCGGACAATTCCAGCTGATTATTCTGTTTAGATTTGTCGCTCCTGGATTACTTACAACGCTCATGGACCATCTGCTTCCTGGTGGTCATCTGATGGTAGAAGAGCATTTACAGCATGACTTGGGTGAAGACATCGTTGGACCCCGCAGCGCTGCTTTTCGTGTAGCCCCGGGCGCGCTGCGAGCGGAGGTGGCTGCGAGTACTCAAGCTTATGAGGTTATTGAAGACTTTGCTGGGGCAGTAGTTGAACCCAGCGGCGACAAAGCTGCTGTTTCTAGATTGTGGGTACAGCGCCTTCCCGGGTGAAACAACTTCGCACCCGCCATCATGCCAAAGAACATTTTGCAGAAGCTATTTTTGCCTATCGAAATAAGTAGCTTAATGCGATGCTTTAAGAATTATAAACTAAGGGAGATCCCAAAATGAGCGAAGAACAAGCAATCATAGTTGAGCGCAAAGGTCGCGTGATGGTCATTACACTGAATCGACCAGATGCCATGAATGCCATCAACGGTGAGTTGTCCAATGGCCTTTGGAATGCCATTAAGGAATTGGATGCTGATGATTCCTTGGTCGCAGGCGTTATCACAGGCAACGGCCGTGCGTTTTGTGCCGGAATGGATCTCAAAGCCTTTGCCCGTGGAGAAGACATTGGCCCATTAAATGAGTTTGTGCGCACGGGTGCGACGAAGCCGCTCATTGCCGCAGTAAATGGATTTGCCTTGGCTGGTGGCTGCGAAATAATGTTGACCTGTGATCTTATTGTCGCCTCAAAAGGCGCCAAGATCGGTATCCGTGAAGTCAAAGTAGGACTTTTTGCCGCAGCGGGTGGTGTTTTTAGACTTCCTGCACGTGTTGGTTACGCGAAAGCTATGGAAATGGCTTTGACCGGAGAACCTATCACCGCCGAGGAAGCATTGGCTGCGGGATTATTAAGCGCCCTTACCGAACCCGGTGAGGCTTTAAATGCAGCGCTGGCCTTGGCAGCACGCATTGCAGAAAACGCCCCGCTAGCTGTTGTGGCGTCCAAAACTCTGGTTCGAGCAGCATCTATGGGCATTGAAGAAGATAAGCTCTGGGAAATGCAGGTGCCTTTGCAGAAAAAGGTTTTCAGCTCTAATGATGCCAAAGAAGGCCCAGCAGCCTTTGCTGAGAAGCGTGCGCCTAACTGGACCGGAAGCTAAGAACGCTGATTGCTAGTTGGACTTATGACGAGGATGCGGGCTAAACAGCTAGCCCGTCAAGTTACTCGCCGAAGCAACGGAGCAGTATTGCTCCGCGTTCTTTATATCGCGATATCGAGCTTGCAGTGGTAAAAGTTACTCTGCCTCTGCCTCTGCCTCTGCCTCTGCCTCGCGCCATACGCGGATAAAATTGCCGCCCCAAATTTTCTCTATGTCCTCGGCACTATAGCCTCGCTTAAGCAGCCCTATGGTCACATTCAAGGATTCACTGGCGTCTTCATAGCCGGGTATACCGCTGCCGTGGTTAAAGTCAGTGCCAATGCCCACATGATCTACGCCAATGCGTTTCGCTATGTAGTCTAGGTGGTTTAGCATGTCTTCCAAGCTAATTGGGCCGAGGAAGCTGCTGATCTTAGTAAGGAAGTTTTTCTTAACTTCCGGGTCGGCTATCTCCCAATAAAGTTCGAAGGGGTATAAATAGTCTTCGTCTATGTTGGCTTCACGTCGAATCGCTCTAATGCCTGCATCCATTTGCGGGTTGGAGGTGTCAAAGAGGTACCCTCTGAAGGGCGCTACATGAACAACGCCGCCGGTTGCTCCAATGCGGTCCAGCTCTTCATCAGACAGATTGCGACTGACTTGTGTAAGCGCCCGAGCGTTTGAGTGGGTGGCCACCACTGGCGCGGTAGAAAGTTCAATCGCTTGCAGTGCGGCTTGCTTTGACAGCTGGGAGATATCAACAATTGCGCCAAGCGCATTGATCTTTTTAATAGCAGTAATGCCTAGATCAGACAAACCGCCGTGCTCTGCGGTTGCTTCACGTTGATTGGTCGTGGCATCAAACAAGGGCCTGGATGAATCCGCAAAGTTGTTGTGGCCCATGTGGGTCAGTGCAAACAAGCGCACTCCATCTGCATAAAAGGTTTCAATGGCAGAAGCATTTGTGCCAAGAATGAGGGCGTTTTGAAATCCTAGCAGCAACGCGGACTGGTTCGCTTTATGAGCATCGATTAGCTCGTCTGGGGTTAAAACCAAGATAGTGTTGTTTGTGCTGTCCGCTGCCATTGCTTTAACCACGGCCAGCTTTGCCGCCGCGATTTTTTGCGCCGCCGCATACCCTTCCCGGGTTCTAGGCCCTGGGCTCACGGCTACAGACATCACAACAGCATCTAAGCCGCCGGCAACCATCTTTCCAGGAGCTACTTTAGATAGCCCATCTGCGCCCGCATAAGCGGAAGGTTTGCCCGGCATTTCTATGTCAGCATGAGCGTCCAGAGTCAATGCACTGGCATGTATGGCTTGGGCTTTAGCCAAAAATGCTTCAGCGCCACCACCACTCTTTTGTGCGACGGCATCGTCAGTCATTGAGTTGTCATTGGAACAACCGACTACAACTCCAATAAATAGTAACGCAGCGCACAGCAGTGGTTTGGAAGAATGATCCAGAAATTTGCTCACAGTAGTTCACCGAATAAACAGGACCCCGCCAGCCTAGCCTAAGCAATGCGTATAGGCCAACGTGGTTATTCACGGGTTTTGTCTTGTTAGCCGATCGCGCTTTAAATCTTCTGTCATGAAAAGGCATGGTGAATTTGTGTCGGTAACACCATTAGCCTATTTCCGCGCACTAATTGGCGCTAGGATAGAACTTTTAGCAGGGGAATTCCCATGGAAAATATTCCTACAATAGATTTTGCCGCATTCCAAAAAGGAGGCTTTGCCGCCATCGATCAACAGGCGTTAGTAGAAGCGTGCGAGGACCACGGTTTTTTCATTCTAACGAATCATGGCTTAGAGGATGTGGTGACTTCTACCTTTGTGGCATCGAACGAATTTTTTGCCATGCCTCGAGAACACAAAACAGCCGTGTATAGAGACGAAAGTAATCCTCTGGGTTACTACGATCGCGAATTGACGAAGCAAAAGCGCGATCAAAAAGAAGTTTTTGATTTTAAAGCCGGAGGCCATATTTCTAAAAACCCAGAAAGACATACGCGGTGGCCGGCTCAGCCCGATGGTTTTAGGCCCGCGTTAACCGATTTCTTCCAATCTTTTACTCATTTGTCTGAAGCCACCATGGGTATGGTGTTATCGGCACTGGGCATGTCTGATGTCGAAGTATTGGAGACTATGAACAAGGGATTTGGCGAATTGCATTCCAGTGCCGCGCGGCTTAACTACTATCCGTCCGCTGATCCTGTTCCAGATTCAGAGCGCTCAGACCTAACCGGTTTAGGTGATATGGCGTTGCATCATCATACTGATCCTGGCGCCATCACACTGTTGTTGCAAGATAACCATGGCGGTCTTCAAGCCCTTTCAAAGAAAGACGGTTGGATAGACGTGCCGCCAGCAAACGGTTCTATTGTGGTAAATATTGGCGACGTGCTTCAAGTGTGGACTAACGATCGTTGTACTGCGGGTATCCACAGAGTGTTACCTGTGCATTCTCAACAAGGCCGTTACAGCATCCCGTTCTTTTATCAACCTGCGGTAAAAGCTGTAATAGAGCCTTGGCTTGGTCAACAAGATGTTGCGCTGTATCGCGCTTTTTCTTGGCAGGAATATATTCGTGGCCGAGTTACTGATAATTTTTCTGATCTTGGCGAAGATGATATTCAAATTGAACGATATCGTGTCACGTAAGTAGGTAGCGCAAAAAAGGCTTACTGCTAAAAAAGTAACAGCAAGTTTTATCTTCGTTGGATATAAAAATTTTTGAGTATGCCAAAATATAGTCATCTGCTATTCGACCATGATGGTGTTTTGGTCAATACCGAACATTTGTATTACGAGTCCACCCGTCGAAAGTTGGTGGAGTTAGATATAGATTTAACCCTACTAATTTATATGCAAATTATGGTTAACGGTTCTGATGTATGGGATCTTGCTAGAGCTAGTGGCACTGTTGAAGAAGTCATTGCACAGAGTAGGGATCAACGTAATCAACTTTACCAACAACTGCTTGGCGCAGAAGATTTATCCATCGGTGGTGTTGAAGAAGTTTTAGTCAAACTTAAACAAAAGTACACAATGGCCATTGTCACCACCTGTAAAGACGCGGACTTCGCCTACATTCACGATCACCACAAAAGCAGTCTAAACATTGTTCCCCATATGGACCTTGTTTTAACAAGATCAAGCTACAGCAACAGCAAGCCAGACCCTGAACCGTATTTGACAGCGTTGGAGCGTTTTTCTATTGGGCCACATCAGGCATTGGTAATAGAAGACTCCGAGCGTGGGCTGCGTTCCGCAGTAGCTGCTGGTATTGATTGCGCGGTGGTGGAATATGCATTCACAGCAAGCCAAGATTTTTCCAAAGCTACATATCGAATAAAGAACTTGACCGAGTTGGTCGTGTTACTGGAAGGCTTTAAATAGCGTGGTCGTTATTGCTGAATTCTTGGCGCGAAAATTATGGCGGCGGGTCTCTAAAAATACTCGGGTTCTGGCGCTAAGTTGACTAAGAGCAAGACCATTCCTAAAACAAAAACGCCTATAAAAACACCACGCCAAACAAAGTTGCTGTGAATGCCAAGTTGGATCTTAGATTGCGCGATAGAAGGGCCAATATTTTTCTTGCCCGTTATCATCGGTTTAATTAAATTTTCGTTTTTGCCGAGCAAATACCAGATTATCGCAACAAGGTGTAGGGCTACTGCCGCCAATAAAATATCAAAATTGGTATGATGCAGCCAGCCTAAATAGTCAGCGAGGCTGTCCGAGACAGCGCTGTTATAGGGGCCTGCATAGAAAATGTCGTCGCTAATAAACAGCCCGCTTACGGCTTGAGTCATTGCTAACGCCAGCAGTACAACGCTTGCCCAACCCCCTAATGGCCCATGACCAACGTGACTGATTTCTCCCGGTTGTGTCTTTTTCTTTAGTTGGCCGAAAGCACGGAGAACTGATTTCGGCCCGGTAAGAAAATTATGGAAGCGTGCATGTGTGGTGCCCAGTAAGCCCCAAATCAGTCGAAAACTGATAAGGCCGAGCGCCGTATAACCAAATAGAAAGTGAGTTTCTGTCCAGTCGAAGCCTGCTTTTGCGGTGACCCAAGACCCCACTAGGCTCAATGCTAGAGCACCGTGAAATAATCTTAGAGGTAAATCCCAAACCAGGCTGTCTGCGCTATCTGGTTGCGACTTATCTTGCTCTAAAGCCAAGGGGGACTAGGCTTCGGTGAGGCCCTAGCTGTCGTCTTTTTCGCGGTAGCTTTCGTGACAGTTTTTGCATGAAGAACCTAAAGCGCCGAATGCTTTCATATTCAAACCATCGCCCTGGCTGGCCGAACTAGCTAATGCAACGGCTCTTTCTGCTGTTGTAGCAGCCTTGCTATTGAAGTCTGCTTTATCCTCCCAAATGCCATCTTTAGCGCCAGATTGAAGGCCGCTTGCGCGCGTATCCATAGCAAAAACGTCTTCGAGCATAGGTGCAAGTTGGGCAATTTTGCCCGCGTTCTTTTCCACAACCGCAGCGTCAAATGGGATTTGTCCGCGCGCCATGCCAACGATTGGACTAAAGTAACTTGCGACAACTTTGAGTAAACCTTGGCGTGTATCTATCCCGGTTTGCGCACGCTCCTCGGCGCTGGCTGCAAATAAATTGCCGCTTAATGCAGTTAGAAAACTGAGTAAAATAATTGTTCTAAACATATGTTTTCCTGTTTCTATTCCGTAGTGTTCAAAAGGATGGAGTGATCAAAAAATCTCACCTTGGCTCTTTGCCAAACACAATACACCCAGCGGCACCAAACATACCACCAACGCCTAAACAAAGTGACACATTTGCATCCTTTACTTGAGCCGGTGCAGTGCCGCGAATTTGCCTAACGCTTTCTTGTAGTGCGTACATACCGTACATGCCCGAGTGCATATAAGACAGGCCACCACCGTTGGTATTCATTGGCAAGCTGCCGCCGGGCGCGGTGTTTTGCTCCCAGATAAACTCAGCGGCTTCGCCTTTTTTGCAGAAGCCCAAATCCTCTAATCCGTATATCGGCAGGTGAGCAAAGGCGTCATAGACCATCAAGTGATCAACATCTGCGTGAGTGATGTCTGCGTCTTTCATAGCAAAAGCACCTGCAACCTTAAAGGCTCTTGAGCTGGTCAGATCATCCATCTGGCTGATCATGGGTGTCTCCACGCTTTCTCCGGTTCCTAGGATATGCACTGGCATTTTAGGGAAATCTGCTGCTCTGTCTGCTTTAGTTAAAATTAATGCGCCACCACCATCGGTGACCAAGCAGCATTCTAGCAAGTGAAATGGGTACGCAATCATTTTTGAATTGAGAACATCGTCCACCGTGATCTCATTTTGGAAAGTGGCCCTAGGATTCATGGATGCCCATTCCCTTTGCACAACCGCAACCATGGCCAGTTGCTCGTGAGTCATACTGTAATCTTTCATATATCGAAGTACGGGCAAGGTAAACATTGTGGGTGGCCCCATTGGCCCAAATGGCACTTCAAACTGCCCTGCTAGCGAGGCCGGTGTTCTTGGGAACCCACTCCGACCAACACCAGAGCGACCACTTTCTCCATGCGTAATAAGTACAGTTGTGCATTGCCCACTGGCAATAGCTGCAACAGCGTGGCGTACATGGAGCATAAAAGAACAACCACCGACCGATGTGCCATCAACCCAAGTTGGGGTAATGCCTAGGTAATAGGCTAAGTCTGTGGGTCGTTCGCCCGCGGTGGCTATGCCGTCTATGTCTTTCGCGGTGAGACCCGCGTCAGCCATCGCGTTTAGCGCTGCATCAGCATGTAGTTGCTGCTGGCTTAGGTGTGGGATCTTGCCCAGAGCGGTGGTTTCGGCTGCACCCACCACAGCTACGCCAGTCATTTAGACGCTCCTGCTGGGGCGAAAAGGGGCAGATTAATGTTCTCGCTTACTTGCTCAAATCGTACTTCTAAAGCCATATCAAGTTGTAGGGCCTCTGGCGTTTGCGCGCACTCCACAATGTTGGTCATCATTCTCGGACCTTCCTCCAGATCGACTAACGCAATAGCATAAGGCCCATCAAATGCGGGGTGTGGACCCTGGTTGATCACGTAACTGGCTAGAGTAGCCCGGCCGCTGGCGGCATAAACTTCCACAGAGCGCGAGGAGCATGAAGGGCAAAAAGGTCGAGGTGGAAAGTAGATATGGTCGCAATCTGTACATCTTTGAAGTAACAATTGTTCAGTTTGAGTACCATCCCAAAAATGCTGTGTTTCTGGTGTAGGCTGGGGCAGGGTTCTGGTGGGCTTATCCAATGCGCGCTCCTTTGTTTTAAAAAGATTGGAAAAAATAGGTAAAAAGGTCACCAAGGGAGTATGCCTTAACAAAACCTATAGACAAAAGCCCTTCAAAGATAAGCATGCGCAAGTATTGATTTACCTAGGAAAGATGGGACAAAGTATTGGCCAATTGTTAAGGGCATAAGGGGAGAGATATGCAAGTTAATGGCACCTGTCATTGTGGAGAAATAACATTTACTGCTGAGGCCAACGAAAGCTTTTCTGTAATTTGCCATTGCCGAGATTGCCAGGTGATGTCTGGCGGGCCCTATCGCAGCATTTTGCCGGCGAAAGAGGCTGACTTTAACTTGCTCCGTGGCACACCCAAGTTGTATTTCAAAACGGGTGACAGTGGAAATCGTCGTGAATTGGCCTTTTGTGGTGATTGTGGAACCCATATTTACGCAACCTCCGTGGTGGAAGATGTGCCGCTGGGTCTGCGCATGCTGGGTTTGCGTACCGGTATGCTGGCCGAAGTAGCGGACTTGCCGCCAAAAAGAGAAGTGTGGTGTGAGTCTAAAGTTGAATGGGCGCAAAGTTTGGTGTCGTTAGATGTACCTAGGCAGAACGGCCAATAAGCGCCAACATGCACATCCTTTACACCTTTCGTCGCTGCCCGTATGCAATGCGCGGGCGCATGGCTTTGTCTCTTTTAAGAACGCAGATTGAAGTCCGCGAAATTTTGTTGCGGGATAAGCCCGCCTCAATGCTTGAAATCTCTCCCAAGGGTACCGTGCCAGTATTCCTCACAAAAGACGGTCAGGTAATAGATGAAAGCTTAGATCTGGTGGTTTGGGCCATCGCGGAGAACTGTCCTGAGTGGCTCAAGTTTGGCGGTTTAGATATCCAAAAGGCCTACGTAGAAAAATTTGATCAAGAGTTTAAGCCGCTCTTGGACGCCTACAAATATGATCGCCGTGACGCCGAACACCCCGCCACTTACTACCGAGACAAGACGCAAACATGGTTAGATGAGTTAGACCACAGTCTGCAAAAGCACAACTATTTGCTGGGTGATGTACCCCAAATGCAAGACATTGCGCTTTTGCCTTTTGTTCGCCAGTTCGCTTTTGTCGACAAACAGTGGTTTGATCAACAGCCTAGGCCGAATCTGGTACGTTGGCTGGATGCTTGGCTTAACGACGATCTTTTCACATCTATTATGACAAAGTTTCCGAAATGGAAAGAAGGAAGTCGTGGGGAAATCTGGCACACGAGTACAGATCACCACAGCTGATTATTGGGGAGTAATATGCAAAAGTGGGCAGTAGGAGTTATAAGCATCGTGGGCGCGGTAGCATTAGCGGCGATGGTAGCTTTGTCCGGGTCGGATCAAGGGGTCTTGTACGACGGCCTGTCGGTTTTTGTTTGGTGTGGTGTTTTCGCTTTTGCCCTGCAATGGCTGATTTTCATTCATGCTTGGTTTGCCAAAACGGAAGCCTACTTCGACCTTACTGGCAGCCTGACCTACATTGTGGTTGTGGTCGCAGCCGCGGTGTTAGCTGACGCTGACGATTTACGCTCATTAACAATCACCGGTCTTATTGTAGTTTGGGCGCTGCGTCTTGGGCCGTTTTTGTTTTTCCGTATTAAGCGCGCTGGCGAAGACCGGCGATTCAGAGCAATTAAAACATCCTTCCCAACGTTTTTGATGACTTGGACACTGCAAGGTGCGTGGGTTTATATCACTGCCAGTGCCGCATTGGGCAGTATTACTTCTAGTAGCACTGTTGGTTTAGATGGTGCTTTTGTTCTGGGCGTGGGCCTTTGGGTGATTGGTTTTGCAATTGAGGTTATAGCAGATAATCAAAAAACCGCATTTCGCAGTAATCCAGAGAATAATGGAAAGTTTATCAACACGCGTTTGTGGGCATGGTCGCGACACCCTAACTATTTTGGTGAGATTATGCTGTGGGTTGGCATTGCAGTAATTGCCTATCCAACATTGGTGGGTAATCAAATATATTTAATGTTGTCGCCGCTTTGGGTGATTTTTCTGCTTACCGCTGTGAGCGGGGTGCGGATGCTTGAAGCCCGTGGGCGCAAGCAGTGGGGTGAAGATCCAGAGTACCAAAAGTACTTGGCGCGCACGCCAACTTTGATGTTATGGCCCCCACGTAAGTAGGAGCCTGTCCTAGTTGGCAGTGGTGCAATGAGCCGCGCCAACTTCAACTAAATAGATCTAGTACTAGAGGCTCTGCGCGCCATCTACAGCAATGGTTTGCCCGGTAGTCCAATAGGCGGAAACCGACATAAGAAATGCAGCCACGCTACCCACTTCTTCCGGCAAACCCATGCGACCATATGGGATGCCTGCCAAAGTTGCGTCATACATATCCGGCATGTTCTTCCTTACTTGGTCCCAAACACCATCGGGAAATTCGATAGATCCGGGAGCAATACAGTTCACTCGAATCTTGTCGGCTGCCATAGCTTTAGCGTGGCTTTGGGTGAGTTGAATAACCGCTGCTTTGACTGCCCCATAGGAGATATTACCCGATGCGGCTAATCCACTAATGGACGAGATGTTTAAAATACTGCCTCCACCATTTGCTATAAGGTGCGGAGTTGCGGCCCAAGTGGTTCGCACTACACCCATAAGATCTATGTCGATACCTTTTTGCCACCCCTCTTCGTTATCAGAATTGCCAAAGCCACTTGGGTTGTTAACAAGGCCATAAAGGCCGCCTAAAGCACTAGCCGCTTCATCAACATAAGCGGCAATGGCATCTGCCTGAGCAATATCACAAACTGCGGCGTGGACCCTGCCACCGTATGTTCTAAGTTTTCCTGCGGCTTCATCCAAGCTAGTTTGGGTGCGCCCACAAATAGATACCCACGCGCCCTCTTTCGCGCACGCTTCGGCTATAGAGAAACCAATACCCTTGCTGCCGCCTGTAATGATTATTCCTTTGTCTTCAAGTCCTAGATCCATCTTCAATTCCTATGTTGGAGTCGTTGTTGCGAATAAGTATTTTGTGAGGAAAAGAGAACCTTAAAAAACCGTTGCTCATTATTGCCAACATTGCGATAGAAGTTGGCATGTAAGCATTTAATGAGGTTGCGTCATCGTCCCATGTGTTTTTATAAAAGCCATCGATATTAAAGCCTACTTCGACCTGACCGGAAATCTGATCATCCAAATTATGACTAAATTCCAATGCCCCGCCAATCGCAAGCCGTTTATCTCATTCAGTTTGATTCAGTAAGTCGAGTTCTGCATTTGGTAAAGCAAAAAGAACTTCTAGAGGCCCTCCGACTTCGATATCGTGGTCGAAAAGAAAAAAGCCCGGATTCAAAAAGCCGCTTAGCAGGCGCCCGTCGCTCGTACGTACACGCTGGCAATGTTGCCAAACCGGTCTAATAGTCTCGGAGAAATTATCCTACACTGGGTGAAAGATTAAGTCGAAAGGGGCGTCCTCAAAGCAGGATAAATCAGCCATATTCCCCTGCATTAGATGGATCTCCAAATCATCTCGGTCTGCCACCAATTTGTACTTGGCCAACTCAACGGTTGAATTGTCAAAACTAGTCACGTTTGCCCCTGCAGCCGCGAATGTCGCCAAACTATGTCTTGGGCACTTTTCTGCTAGGGCTAATATGACTTCCCAATCTCGCTTTTTGGCGGCGCTAATAGCGGCGCTGTCAACGGGTTGAACTTTAGGGGCTTTATGCATTCTCGGACTTCTTATCCCACGCAGCACGATTGTATTTGAGTATGTCGACCATCTAGGTATCGTGTGACCCACTGAGACCAAAAAGAAGAGCTAAATGACCGCGCAAACAAACCAAACTTCTACCCAACTCACAGCCGACTATTTGGTGGTAGGTGCCGGCGCTATGGGTATGGCTTTTGTTGATGAGTTACTCAGCGGTAATGCAACCGCAACAGTTGTGCTGGTAGATCGTTACGCGGGCCCCGGTGGTCATTGGCGACGCTCCTATCCTTTTGTGTCACTGCACCAGCCAGCAGCATTTTATGGTGTTAATTCCGAAACCCTTGGGCGCGGCGGCAAGAGTTTAGCGTCTGGTGTAGAGGTTGTCGGCTATTTTCAGCGGGTATTGGAAAAACATTTGGCCGCTGGCCGACTGAGTTTTTACCCTCATTGCGAATATACCGATGCCCACGAATTTTCTTCCACAGTGACTGGTGAGAACTATTCGGTTGAAGTTAAGCACAAGGTGGTTGATGCCACTTATATGAAAGTCGAAGTGCCCTCTATGCGCTCCCCGCCTTACAGAGTGGTTGATGGTGTAGAAGTGGTGCCCCCAAATGCTCTTGCAGATATCTCCAAGCCCTATACCGGTTATGTAATTGTGGGCGCAGGTAAAACCGGCATGGATGCGGTGCTATACCTACTGGGTCTGGGGCTTAATGCAGATCTAATTACTTGGATTATGCCCAATGATGCTTGGCTATTGGATCGAGGTAATATTCACCCCGATGGATTGTTGCAATCGTTGAGCAAGCAACAAGAGGTCATAGCCAAGTCAGAAACTCTAGAGGCGCTGTTACTTAACCTTGAAGCCGACGGCGTGTTGATGCGAATTGATAAGTCTGTGTGGGCGGAAAAATATCGGTGTGCCACGGTGAATAGAGAAGAATTAGGGCAGTTACGCAAAGTGAAAAATATCGTTCGCTCAGGACGGGTGGTGAGTATTGAAGACAGCCAAGTGGTATTAGAAAACGGAAGTTTTAATGTGCCAAGGCAGACGTTGTTTGTCGACTGTAGTGCCAATGGATTGTCTAACAGGCCTATAGTGCCGGTGTTCGCGGCGAAAAAAATCACACTACAATCTGTATCTATGTGCCAGCAAGTATATAGCGCGTCACTGATCGCTCATGTCGAAACTGCGTTCAATGATTTAGAAATGCAAAACAACCTTTGCCGTGTTGTCCCTCATCCAGAAACTATAGATGACTATTTGTACGCGGTGCGTATTGGCGCTATGAATAACGCGACTTGGGGTAAGCATCTATCTAAGTGGGTACGAAACGCGAGATTGTCCTTTCGCTCGCATATTCCCACTTGGAGGCTTTTCCTGAAAATGCCTCACATGATAAAATTGGCGCCATTGGTTAGCAAAAATTTAAAGACGATAGCCCAGCAACGCGAAACCAAAAAAGAGTCAGCAAAGTCTGCTAAAGCCACCTGAGTTTAGCCGGCTTTGCCTATCACCTATCAAACTTCCTTCGCCGTCAAAGACTCTTTGGGTAATTTGCGGATTTTTACTAAAAATATAAGCAGTGCTATTAGAGTTAGTGCGGCCGCAACGAAGAATGCACTCCCCGGCAGATAGACGGGTGCTTGATCGGATGTGAAATAGGTGAACGTTTGGGTAAGGATTAATGGTCCGGCGATTGTAGCTAAACTCGCTATGCTGGCTAAGATACCCTGCAATTCACCCTGGGCATTTTGCTCTACCTGATTTGACAAAATACTCGTTATAGCGGGGCCGCCTAGACCTGCAAGAGCTGAGACAAATATCCAAAAATAGATTTCAGCGTCGGTGGTCGACACCCCAATACCGATGTATGCGATAACCGCCGAGAAAACGCCTATGTAAACACAGTTAACTGCGCCCAATTTTGGAATGGCTATGCGAATGAGTCCGCCCTGAACGATGGCCGAGAGCACGCCCACAAAAGCCATAGAAAGACCTACATCCCAAGGGGTCCATGAAAATTTTTCTATGGTGTAGAAATTCCAGTTAGACGGATAAACATGGTGGCCAATGTTGTAGAGGAATACTGCGCCAAGCAGGCCTATAAGTAATGGGTAGCGGCCAACCTGTTTGATCGCGCCCCAAGGGTTGGCTCGACGCCACTCGAAGGGCCTTCTATTTTCCCGGCTCAAAGTTTCTTTTAGAAAGAAAAATCCGTAAGAGCAGTTGATAAAAGCTAGCCCGGCGGCGCAAAAGAATGGGGCTCTTACATCCCATGCACCAATAATGCCGCCAAGTGCAGGGCCAAAAATAAAACCTAAGCCGAACGCTAAGCCCATTAGGCCAAAGTTTTGCGCTCTCTCCTCCGGAGGGCTCACGTCTGCGATAAGGGCGTTGGCCGTTGCATAAGTGGCACTAGTAATGCCCGTTAAGAGCCGACCTAAAAACAATACCCATAAGGCGGTAGCAAACCCTGCCAGCAGGTAACTGATGCTATAGAAAAATAGTGAAACCACCAATATTGGTCTGCGTCCTAAGCTGTCACTTAATCCGCCAAGGAGCGGTGAGAAAAGAAAGTTAGTGATAGCGTAACTGACCACTAAATAGCCGCTGAGTGCAGAAGCCTCGGACAAACTAGCGTTAGCCACTTCTGTAAGATACTGAGGTAGCACCGGCACAATGATGCCAAATCCCACGGTGTCGAGAAAAACTGTAATTGTGACAAATATGAGCGCGTGCTTTTTATTCATTGTGTGAATTCATTAATGGGTTTCTTCTAAAACTGACCGCCTTTTACTTAGAGGCAAAGGGAGCAGAATTCGGTAAAAAACTCTGTGCTTCAAAGATCAAGGTGATCAGCGAAGCCTAAAACTAGTACTCTATAACTCGTTGATGATCTTCCACAGAGGGTGGCGCCATGAGGCGCTTTTGTTGGTCTGTCGCCTGTGGGTAGTCGTCTAAATTATAGGGTAGCTTAGCCCAGCTAGAGTGCGGTGGACTGTACTTAAACAGCAGCGCGCGTCGCTCAACACTACTCTTCCAACTAGCAGTACCATGCATTAGTGCTTCGGTAAACACCACAACATCGCCAGCTTTCAGCACCGGCTGTCTAACGTACTCTGGAACTCGTTGTTGAGCGCGTACATCTTCAGGTAGGTGTTTAATAAAATTGGTTTTGTGGCTGCCGGGTACGCAGACAAATCCGCCGTCACCCGAGTTTGAGTCTGTTAGTGCCCAGGAGATGACCATTAGGCCATTGCGCATAGCGCCGTCGTTGTAGCGGTACCAATGATCGGTTTCATATAGAAAAGGCCCACCATGTAACAACTGCCCCGGGGCATCAGCGCGCATAAATATTGAATAGTCATGATCTGCGCGCAGACGCGGGCCAATAAGTTCAATTAAGTAAGGGAGTACTTTGGGGTGGTCCATCAGATTAAGAAAAGACTCGCCCCATTTGCTTACATCGGCGGTGCGCCGAAATGGACCATCTTCCGCTTGTCTTGGCCAGTGCTGATCACACTGTGCGGATAGAGCCGTACATTCGGCGGCGCTTAATACGCCGGGAATTACTAGATAGCCTTCTAAGTCAAAGCGAAATTTTTCTTCATCAGTCAACATGCTTTTGCCTTAGCTGGAGTTTGTGTTGCAAGACCAATTGGTAACGACAAAGTATATTGGTTATGTCGTCGTTTGTTGCTGCTTTTTTCAGTCAGCGAGCAAAGTGCTGAGGATGAGACAAATATATTTTTTTCGTAGTCCGCCAGATCTTGTCAACAAAGTGCACAAAAAATCGCATGCAGTGCTTTTTGGCCCTATTTTCTTTGCTTCAGATAAACAGTTTATTAAATAACGTCCAAGCAACTGGTCGTTCTGTTTGTTTCCCATTAACCAGTGCGTTTGTGCAGTTTTAGGGGCATTTCTTCCTTGGCGGATTTGCAGCAACCAGAGCTTGTGATTAGGATAAATCCCGGTAGTACAAGATCTCAACCTGGTCCTTAACTTATAGTTCCTTTGCAGTTAGCTCGAACATAGCTCGCTCCTTCTGGCTGAACCCTGAGGGTAAGTCATCGGGTTTTTCGGTGCAGATTATTTGTTTACCGCCTTTGCCGTCTACTTTGGCTGATTAGTTTCCTGGGTCGAGAGAGAATTCCCTGATACTGGTTTCATTTAGCCGGGTCATGTTTAATGCATTTCATTGTTATATTTAAAGGCAAAATTTTGCACGCGTGCATTAAAAAAATTATTTACTTATCTGTTGTTACTCCTGGATTGTTCCTCGGACTCCTGTCTTCCATGGCGCATGGGCAAGGAGCACTTCCAGTACAACCCCCAAATATTGTTTTAATTTTGGCTGACGACCTTGGTTTTTCAGACCTGGGAAGTTACGGCAGCGAAATTGACACACCGAATCTTGACACTATTGCAGCTCAAGGGATGCGTTTTGCTAATTTTCATACGGCGGCCTCGTGCGCGCCTACTAGAGCAATGTTGCTTACAGGTGTTGATAGTCACGCCGCAGGGGTGGCCAATATTGTTGAAGCTATTCCCGATTACCAAGCTACCAGCCCTGCATATCAGGGTGTCTTGGACAAAAATGTTGTCACCATCAGCGAACGTCTACGCGATCTAGGTTACCGAACTTACATGTCGGGTAAATGGCATTTAGGCCAAACAGCTGAACAACTGCCTAGCCAACGAGGTTTTGATCGCGCGTTTTCATTAGGCGACACTGGCGCTGACAATTGGCGACAACGCTCTTATTTGCCGATATATGAAAAAGCCAATTGGTATGAAGACGGTCAACCCACGGAATTACCGAAGGACTTTTATTCGTCCAAAACCCTCGTTGATAAAGCCATCGAATATATAGATAGCGATGTGGACGACGATGCTGCAAAACCTTTTTTTACCTATTTAGCTTTTCAAGCGGTGCATATTCCCGTTCAAGCGCCAGCCGAATTTCGTGACAAATATTTGCAAAGCTACACCAATGGGTGGTCTGTGCTGCGTGAGAAAAGATCGCAAGGGTTGTTGGATAGCGGCATCTTAGAATCAACCGCCGCCAGTTATGTGGCGCCTACAACTGTGCCTTGGGATAGCTTAGACGCGCAGACCCAAGCGTTTGAAAGCAAAGGTATGGCGGTTTATGCGGGCATGGTGGATGCAATGGACTATCATATTGGTCGTTTAGTCACGCACTTAAAGCGTCAGGGCAAGCTAGAAAATACCGTATTTATTTTTCTTTCTGACAATGGCGCCGAAGGCTCATTGGCCACCCGCCAACAAGGCGATAGTCCGGCTGCTCCGGTGTATTTAATGAGCGCTTGGATGCGCGCCAGTGGATTTAATACCGATGTAGAAACGTTGGGTGAAATAGACAGTTATCATGATATTGGGCCAAGTTGGGCCAGCGCAGCCGTTGGACCTCTGGCTTGGTACAAGTTTTTTGCCAGCGAAGGTGGTATGCGTGTGCCATTGGTTATTGGGGGTAAAGTAAATGGCCAGCCTGTGATTGCTAATACCGGCGCGGTTTCTCAATCGTTAACTTGGGTTACAGATATAGCGCCCACCATTCTGCAACTGGCCGGTACAGTTGACCTACCCTTAGATATGGTTGGCAAAAGCCTAATCCCAGTGTTGCAAGACGAACGCGCCAGCGTGCGTTTGGCAGATGAAATTATTGGTTACGAATTGGGCGGCAACAAGGCTCTTTTTCAAGGCGACTATAAGCTTGTGTACAACCGCTTTCGCGGCCAAAAGTCAGAGTGGCAGTTGTTTAACATCAGTGTTGATCCCGGTGAAACTCAGAACCTTGCCACTGCAAAGCCCCAGTTATTTGTCGAGCTCAAAGCCGATTATGCCCTATGGGCAGTGCAAAATGGCGTTGTGGAAGTGCGGCCTGACTACGAACAAGGGCGAGTCATGTTGGGTAAAGTTTTCGCCAACAGACCGATCCTTTTAGTCATTCCTTTGAGCATTCTGTTAGGTATGTTAGCACTCGTTATTTTAATTTCTTGGGTGTTATTTCGTCGTTTCCGCAAGGTTGGGGCGTAAAAGTTTGAGCGTGGGGTGAGTGGTATAGTAACTCGCGTGCTATCTAACTACTTAGGCGGTTCTGGGGCGCTATTGTCTAATTTGTTTTCTTAGTTAGTCGTTGATGAGCGCCACACATCGTGTCCATCCTGCTGAAGCTTTAGCAATTTTCACCGGAAAGCACGCTACGGTAAATCCGTTAGCCGGCAGAGCTTCTAAATTGTGTAACTTTTCCATTTGCCAATAGGGTATTTCCCGGCCTGCTTTGTGTCCTTCCCAGATCATGCTTGGGTCTGGGTTTTCTGCCCATTTTTTCGCCGTGTGATTAAACGGTGCATCCCAAGACCAACCATCTGTACCCACAACTCGCACGCCGCGCTCGGTCAAATACATTGTGGCATCGCGACCCATGCCGCAACCCGCATCCACGTAGCCGGGTTGTCCATAAACCGATCCTGCCCGAGTATTCACTAGGACAATATCTAACGGCTCAAGTTTGTGTTCAATGCGCTCGAGCTCCGCCTCAATTTCCGATGGGCTAACAAGATGGCCGTCAGGAAAATTACGAAAATCCAGTTTTATACCTGGGCGAAAACAATAGTCCAATGGTGTTTCATCTATTGAAGGCGCGGGATCTGCGCCATTGTTAGTAGTGGAGTGAAAGTGCCATGGCGCGTCCATATGTGTGCCGTTGTGAGTAGATAAGGTAATAGTTTCAACAGCCCAACCTTCGCCATCTGGAAGGTCCTCGGGTTTAAGGCCCGGAAAAAAGTGTGCCAGCCCACCCGCCGTTTCCGCATGTGTGCGGTAAGTAACTTTGGGGCTACCTCCCGGGTGATCGCTGTGCTCGTTGTTATCTATTGAAACGGAAAGATCTATAAAACTCGGCATATTGCCCTCCTCGCAAATTCTTGATCTACAATATCCTAGCACCGCTTGGCGCCCATCCTCAAAGTTCTGTTTGTGGATGTTCGCTGCTGAAAATACGCTAGCTTCCGACATTTTATTAATACAGTCCTGGCAGAAAAAACTCTTCTACCAATAAGCCGCTGTCTGAGACGTTGGACTGGTGCCACAAACAACTTCTGCCGAATATACCATTTGCCAGAATGAGGGGTTGTAGGGAGCCTCGACGCTGCCAGCGCTCATCTGAGAAGAGTAGTTCCGCCAGGGGGCGTTCTAGTAGTCCCTTTAAGGCTTTGACATCTGGGCTCGAAGTAGGTGTTACCGTGCGCGCCATAACCAGCGGTTTATTATCGATACAGAGCAAAATATGCCGTGCAAAGACATCTCCTTGCTGCTCAAGACGCTGTAATTCTGCAGAAGTAGGTTGCTCTACAACTTCGCCTAGAACAGTGACCGCTGGCATTCTTACAAATTTCTCTGCAACGGCTTGTGTCATTGACGAGGTTAAATTTAGCCAATACTCAGCGTTGCTAGGTGGATTCTTACTGGTCGAACTACCCTGATTAAGGGGCGTAGCCGTACGCATTTGAGCGGTGTAATCTATATTGCTGTCGAAAGGTGAAGTGATCAATTACTTCTCAATAGGTTATTTGTTAGTCATTAGTCAGCGGTCGATGACACGTATTATTATGAGCTGCGATATAGGGTGCTAATCGTATCTACACCCGGCATATTAGCGGTGTAAGCTATGTAAAACTTGGCTATTGGACCAATAATGAATCGATTTCCTCAGCGTCATGATTCCGATAAAAAAGGTAAAGCAGCGCTCGCTGAAAGGCAGGTCTATCTTAAAGACACTGACGCTCCGTTACCACAAAGCGTTAATTTTGGAACGCGCTATGCCTATTTCAAAACTATAGCGAAAGGCGGCAAATCGCTTATTAAGTCCTGTAAAGATTTGCACCTCTCCCGCGTAGTTTGTTACAAAACTTTGCGCCCAGAATTAGCAGATGACCCAGTTGAGCAGCAGCGTCTGCTGAGAGAGGCGCGAGTGTCGGCTTTGTTGCAACATCCCAATACCGTGCCTACCTACGAACTAGGGCGTGATACAACGGGGCACTACTACTTCACCATGAAGTTGGTTCACGGCTATACCTTGCGCGAAGTATTAGATTATCGTGAACGCTACGAACTGGCGCAAATGGTGGAGGTGCTCATGCAGGTGGCATATGCGCTGCAATACGCGCATACCATGGGTGTTATTCATCGGGACGTAAAGCCAGACAATATTCTTGTTGGGCCCTATGGTGAGGTGTTGTTATTGGATTGGGGTTTGGCCAAGGTCTGGCATCCAGATGGCAGCGACAGTGAATCGGCTTATACTGAATTTGATCTGAGCGACGATGATTCTACTATGACTGGCCGGGGCAAACTGCAGGGCAGCATATGCTATATGTCTCCGGAGCAGATTAACCGGGCTAAAAATATTGATGGGCGTACTGATGTGTACAGTCTGGGAGCGGTACTTTACGAAATCCTTACCGGCAAAAACTCGTCCGTAGGCGAGTCTATGGACGACCTAGTTCGCAGTGCTTTGGACGACAAACCCATCCCCCCTAACGATGCCTCCCAACAACATGTGCCTTTGCGGCTAGAACAAATTTGTTTGTCGTGCCTAGAAAAGGATCCGGCTAAAAGACCCCAAACCGTGGGGGATTTTATTCGCGAATTGAATGAGGAATGGCGCGACAGTTAGCGCTTTGAAATTTATTTCGCCAAAGGCTGAATAGCGACTCTACGAAATTCTATGGGGTGAGATTCGCTTTGTAGCGCAATAAAGCCTTGTTCAAGGATTAGTGGTGCGGCTTTCCCATCTTGCGCTCTGCGTAGTTTGGCGCTGACAGAACCTTTACTTAGCTGAAGATTGCCATAGCGAATTACTTCTTTGCCGTTGACCAAATGCACAACAGAGTCTGCGCCATTAACCATAATTTCAATGCTTACCCATTGATCGCCATCTAGAGTATTGCCAAAAGATGCTTGGCAATGACCCTGCAGACGCTCCCCTAAATAGTCTACTTCTGTGCCAGGGCTGCAGATATTCCCTGTTGGCCTTTTCTTGCCATCGCTCAATCCCCCTAAAAATTGGACCTCAATAGAATCTGGAAAATCTTGTTTTAACAACATGGTTGTTGGGTCTTGGCTATGTAGCATTACACCACTATTGCGCATAGCCCAACCTGCACCGCCTTTAACTTGGTCACCTACAAAACGATATTCAATTAGCAGTTTATAATGAGAATAGGGTTCAGCAAAAAATAGATGGCCGAACTGGTTAGAGAACTTGTCGTAGTTTGCGTAGTTCACCCGCAGCAAATTTTCTTCGATGACAAAGGTATTGAGGGGATCTTGACCTAGAGGTTGCCCAGTAATTTTTGCAGTCCACCCGTCTAGATTTGCGCCATTAAATAATTCAATCCAATTTTCATTAGTAGCATCAGCGCCCGGATTTTCACTGGCCTGAACAAGGCCAATAAAGTTGAGGCTTGTGCTGAGCGAGATTAAGAGTGCAAAAATTGCTTTTAGCTTGCGCATACCACTGTCCTGTTTGTGAATCGCTGTAGACCTTATTTCGGCCTGGCTTAAAGTTCGAACTTAAATGGTCCCAGACGCGCGCAGTGTCTTTATGGCCCCTTCCGAATAACCAAGGTCTCGGAGTATCTCCTCGCTGTGCTCGCCTAGATTGGGCGCTCGTGTCATAGCAGTTTGAGCTATGGCGTCCACCTTGATCGGGTGATTGATAATGAGAGGAATCTCGACACCATCAATGTTGGGTTTGACGGCCATTTTATTTTCCGCTATCTGTCTGTCGAGTAGAGTCTCTTCAATGGTGGCAACTTTGTTCACAGGTACTTCAAAAGCCGCAAAAATCTCCAACCAATGGTCCGATGTCTGACAGCCTACAAGAGCTTGAATCTCGTCTCCAAAGGCTTGCCGATTTGCCCACATCTCCTCTGGATCGGCAAATCTGGGGTCTGCTAGTAGGTGTATGGCGCCAAGTCCCGCCAATAGTAGCGACAACAGTTCATCGTTGCGAACCATATTGAATTGCAGCCATCGCTCGTCAGAGGTTTGGTAGGGACGCATCATTGCGCCGTTGACGATGTTGTTTTCGCGATAGACGGCCATATCACCCCCAGCCATAGCACCCTGTGCAATGCCGGACGCAGACCACAGGCCGTTAGCTAAAAGCGAGGTATGCACCATACCGCCTTGGCCAGTTTTTTCTCTATGCAGCAAACCGGTAACAATTGCGGCATAAAGAGCTACTGCTGTTGGATGATCGCCCATGCCGGGTAAGCCTTGGGTGGGGGGCGTGTTTGGGGCGCGCATAAGATCCATAAGACCGCTCCGCGCCCAGTAGGCCAGTTGGTCAAAGCCTTTGCGATTACGCTCAGGCCCTTGTTCTCCATAAGCGGTAAGCGAGGCATAAATCATATTCGGATTTTTTGGTTTTAAATCATCGTAAGTTAACCCTAAAGACTCGCGCACGCCGCTTGGGTGGTTGGTGATAAACACATCGCACTGAGCCACCAATTTGTGCAGAACTTCCATGCCTTGGGTGGATTTGAGATCTAAGCACAAACCTTTCTTGTTGCGACCATCCATTTGCCAAAACCATTCGTTTCCAGCTTCAGGAGTGGTGGGTATGTGCGACAACATACGCAGCATGTCGCCTTCACCATGTTGTTCAATTTTTATCACCTCCGCACCGAAATCGGCGAGAATCATTGCAGCTGCGGGGGCGGCGATGACAGTGGCGCAGTCAATGACCTTAAGACCTTTGAAGAGAGAGTTTTGCATAGGAAGCACAGTAACCTCGGAGGCTTATCTTAGCCTTACCTCGCTTAAAATTTCAAAAATGCTGAGAAATATTTTGTTTATGGGTTCAGACAGACTGCAAAGTATTTAGAAAATTTAGGACAATTGGACTCTCTTGCAGAAAAGTTGCAGTCCTAAGTATTGTTGAAGGGTCCTCTATCAGGCTTAAAAGCTTATCTTATCAAAGATAAAAGCCGCCAAAAGCCGAGGATCATGAAGTTGTCTATTGATCCTGAAAAAAAGCTTGGGGACCTTGTTCAGCTAGCACAGAGACTCTTTCTCCATAGCGGCTATAGCCTACATAGTCACGTATAGCATGATGCTGTACGCAGCGGTTGTCCCACATGGTTAAAGTATTTTTGTGCCACTTCACCCTGCATTGTAGTTTAGGGCTAGCCGCTACAAACCTATATAGCCCCTGCAGCAACATATCGCTCTCCCATTTTGCAATACCTTCAATATGGGAGGTAAAACTTCCATTTACGAACAAGTAAGGCCGGTTGGTTTCGGGATGTGCGGGAATCACTGGGTGACTGGCTTTTGGGTAAAGCTGGCCAGGTTTGAGTTTTATCCCATAATTGCGCAGATCTATCTCCCCATCATGAAAAGCGTACTTTCTCATTAGTAGGTTTTTTAGGTCGTCCGACAGCGCGTCATAGGCTTCGTACATATTAGCGAACATAGTATCGCCACCGTCATTTTCTGGTGTTTTAGTTACGTATAAAAGTGAGGCGAGAGGGGGAATTTCTTCGCAAGAAACATCGGAATGCCAAGCCTCGCCATTGCTCTGCTTAGAGTCAGGTTTAGTGTCAATGATAAACAGCTCAGGGTCGTCACTTACCTCAGATTTGTTTAATTTAGTTTGCATACCGCCGCCCTTGGCGCTGCGCTTGGAAGGGTGAATGTGCAGTTCGCCAAAATTTCGCGAAAAAGCCTTGTGCTGCTCTCGGGTCAACTCTTGATCACGAAATACTAAGACCATATGCTGAATAAACAATTCCTTTATATGTGCCACCTCATCGTTACTGAGGTTGGCCAAACATATATCGTTTATTTCAGCGCCGATAATTGGCGTGATGGGCGTAACTAACATCGTTGTTGTCCTGCAACTTTTCAAGTGTGAGAGTAGCAGAAGTTTGATCGAATACTTGCGAGAAAACCCCCTAAGGTGTCAACCAATAGGCATACAAGTTGTCATGGAGTGGATGAGCGTTAAATTCTTCATCGAAGTTAGCTTTGGTCTTTTGCATCTTTAAAAAAGCGTTGCGCGCTCGGGAACTACCTTCCTAGTTAGTTATAACGTGGATTATCCATTAGATAGACGCCAAACCATTGCACAGAGGCCAACCAATTTTATAACGTCTCGTGTTTGTAGCTATATTCAGGACTATGTCCAAGTTCGCGCACAGACACTCGCGTGGAGGGTGTTTGTACGCGTTCTCTAATCGTCCTATAGTTCAGCGTCAAGTTTATCGAGTTAGTATGATGAAAGTCCTACAAAGCAGAAGCTTCTGCTCATACATAAATTTTTTTTTATTCAGCTTGCTCCTTGCTGTGACGGCCAATACTCAAGCTGTAGAGCTTACCCCCAGGGAATCTCACGCCTACATCCAAATTTGTGCTTATTGCCACGCCCGTGCTGAAACCTCAGCGCCGGTCATGGGTGATATTGCAGACTGGCAGCGCCGCGCCGCCCGAGTAGAAGGTGGATTTGAAGGGTTAGTGCGCAACACCATAGTGGGTGTTGGTAATATGCCGCCCTTGGGCACTTGCGGGTATTGCACCGAAAGCGAAATCCGCAATTTAGTAGCCACCATGAGTGGTCTCGACTCATCAGTTTTAAATTTGGCCCCAAGCTCGGATGCTAGTAAGGCGGACGAATAATGATCAATCGTCGCACGCTGATTAAAAATTCTGTGTTGGGTACTCTTGGTGCAAGCGCAGCACTAGGCCTATCCGGTTGTGGCAAATCTTCAATGGGCCCAACCGCCGCATTAGACTACGATTTTCAAACGGGTAAGCCGTTACCCTGGATGAATTGGGCGAAGAATCAAGGCTGTCAGCCAGCCCATAGAATTGCGCCGCAAAGTGAAGAAGAGCTTTTGTCTCTTATGACCTCAACTAGTAATGGCGGGTTGCGCCCAATGGGTGCGGGACATTCCTTTAGCGCGGTTGTGCCAACTGAAGGCACATTGATATCCACCGACTTATTGAATGGCGTTCTCAGCGTGGACGCAGAGCAGAATGTTGCTGAGGTTTGGTCGGGTACTCGGCTACACCAATTAGGTCCCGCGTTAAACCTGCAAGGACAAGCGCTAACAAATCTTCCGGACATTAATTACCAAACTATTGCGGGTGCCATTTCAACTTCTACCCACGGCAGCGGTGTAACTATGGGTTCTCTGTCATCAATGATTGAAGAACTAACTATCGCAACGCCATCGGGTGAATTGGTAAAGTGTAACAATTCTAGCAACGCTGAGTTGTTTAATGCTTCGCGATGTGGTCTTGGCGCGCTTGGGGTTATTACCAAAGTGAAAATACGCACGGTGCCTGCTTTTAATTTAGAACAGAGGACCACAGTTGAACCGTTAGACGTTGTTTTAGAAGATATTGAAAATGAGAAAGCATCTAATCGGAATTTTGAATTTTTAGCATTCCCGCACACTTCGATGGCGTTAGTGGTGCGTACTAATGAAGTCGACACATCTGCGCCAATCATAAATTCCGGTGAGGAAGATCCAACTGCTATCTTTCAAATTCGCGACGCTTACCAAAGTTTAGGCGTCCTACCCCTTGTCGGTAAGTTCGCTTATCAAAAAATAATCGACTCGGCAGCGGATGGCGCAGCAACCGTGACGTCCGGCCCCTCATATACCGTATTGGCTCATGATCGGGTTGTGCCTTTTCGCGAGATGGAATACACCGTGCCAGCGGAGGCAGGCCCTGAATGTCTAAAAGAAATTCTGGCGACAATTGTGGAAAAAGATATACCGATAATTTTCCCCATTGAGTACCGCTATACTCAGCAAGATGACATTTGGTTGAGTATGTTTTCCCAGCGCGACGGCTGTTCAATCTCGGTGCACCAATTTGCAGACGAAGATTACATTGAATACTTCGCCGCAATAGAACCCATTTTTCAGAAGTACAATGGTCGTCCTCACTGGGGCAAACTGCACACGCTAGGACCCCAAGAATTTTCTAACTTATATACGCATTGGAATGACTTTTTATCTGTGCGTGAAAGCGTTGATCCAAACGGGAGAATGCTCAACAGCCATCTTAAACACTTGTTTGGCCTAGGCGCTTCATCTCATGCCTAGTCGTCGGTCCCTACTTCTCGGTGGCGTTGCACTTGGTGGCGCTGCGGCGCTGTTATCCATGCGTCCCAGTAAACTGGGTGCAGGTGGGCATAACAACTATTTCACAAATTTAAATAACGTGCTGCGCAGAAATGGAGAAGGACGTCCGACAATGATTATTGATCTAGATGCTTTAGATCATAATATTCAGGAGGTAAGTCGAGCGCTGCGTGGTCGCGATCTGCGTATTGTTGCAAAGTCTGTTCCGAGTACTTCTCTCATTGATTATGTTAGTAACTTGGCTGGTTCAAATAAATTGATGGCTTTCCATGAGCCGTTTCTCGGCGCTATGGGTAATCAACAGTCGGATATTCTGTTTGGCAAGCCGATGCCTCTGGCTGCTGCAGCAAAATTTTATGATCGACCTGCGCTGAAAAGCTTTGATCCGACCACTCAACTTCAATGGCTTATTGATACGCCTGAGCGGCTGGTGCAATACTCGTCCTTGGCAAAAACAAAAAATCTGCGCATGCGCATTAATATTGAGCTAGACGTGGGGCTGCATCGTGGTGGCGTCCATGACCCCATAATTCTGCAGCAAATGCTCCAAATCATCGAAGAAACTCCCCAGCTGACTTTTGACGGACTTATGGGCTACGACCCCCATGTAGTTAAAATGCCTGAACTCATCGTGGGACAGCAAGAAGAGTTTCAACAAGTACAACAGCGTTACCAGTCGATGTTAGATGTTGCGCTTAGTAGTCGGGCGAGCCGTAGAGATACGAAAAATATCACACTTAATGCGGCAGGTAGTCCTACTTATACCCTATGGGGTGATGTTGAGGGCATTGCGAATGAACTCTCTATTGGTTCCGGATTCGTAAAGCCGCTAGATTTTGATCTGCCGTCTTTAGCTAATCACCGGCCTGCATTATATATAGCGACGCCTGTGCTCAAATCTTTTGCTGGCACATGGACCGCAGGCGCGGATTGGGTTGGCCAGGCACAAAGCCTATGGGATCCGAATAGAGCGAGAACAATTTTTGTTTATGGTGGCTATTGGCAGGCAAAGCCCGTATCTCCAGAGGGCTTAGTCAGTAATCCGTTATTTGGCAGAAGTAGTAATCAGGAAATGCTTAATGCATCTGATGCAGTGGATGTAAAAGTGGACGACTACGTTTTTTATCGGCCCACGCAAAGTGAGTCCGTGATGTTGCAATTTGGTGAGATTTTAGGGATTCGCGAAGGTCAGATTGAATACCGTTGGGATCCTTTTGCTTGGGCTTAGGTTCACTTAAGATTTGTGCTGTTTGAAAACACGCAATTGGAGACGTTACTATTCTGCGGCCGCCAATCAAAATCTTAGTTCAGAGGGTAAGAGAGCCCTGGATTTGGGGTATGGCAAGCTTGCTTTGAGTGCGGTCCGCAATAGCTCAAGGTTTGCCATGCAGTCCGATGCGGAATTCGAATTAGGTCGCGACCAATTGACCTGCAAACCCAGTCGCTGCATAGACGATTATTACTAATGGTTCTGTCAACATAATATAAGTTCACTCTATTTATTATGATATCCAGATAAGTGGCGAAAGCTGTAATAGCATCACCACTTCTCAGATAGAACACTGGGTTCCAGATACTGCCAAGATGGAAGATTACGCCTGCCGGAGCGCCCGGTAGAAATAATTTTTTTGCTGGTATTTTTTAGCAATTGCTTAGAATGCTGCGGTCCTCGTGAAGCCTTACATGGACTGACTCGCAATCTTTCAACGTATTTTTCATAATTTCCGACAGGTTCCAGATCATTAAGTCCACATCCAGCGCAGAGAAGAGTAGTGAGGGTGTCGTAAGATCAAGAAGCAATTTTTTATTTTCAACGTGAATCTACCTTTTTTTGCGCGTCAATGCGAAACCAAAATTCGTCAGGCACAAGAATATGGAGTTTCATTTCCGCACAAATCAATCAGGCAAAAACTCTTTCACTCACGCCTTAGTTCTTTAAAAAAATTTCGATACTCGCATCGCCTGCTATTTCAAACTTGGCATCTTTCCACTTTGGCGGACTCATTTTCCCCATTACATTGTTGGAAAACCCAAAGGGTTCCTTTGGTATACCTACGAAGTTCGTATCCATTTCACCGTCCGCGTCTTCATCGTGCATAACCTGAACAGCGTAAGTACCCGCAGGCAGTGTTGTTTGAAATGCCATTTCACCTTTCTGGGCGGGTTCCATTATTTGGGCCACTGGAGGGAATGAATCTTCGGGAAATTTCCAACCCTCTTCGCTGTTTGCTATTTGGATCATTATATTTCCTTTACTGACTTGAACTTCACTAATATTTATCGTCAGAACCTCGGCGCTGGTCAGCACGGGAGCAAGCAAAGAAATTGTCGAAAGACCAAGAAGCAATTGTTTTATTCTCAACACAAATTCACCGTTTTTTGTTTAATTAACTCGAAATTATCAATCTACCAAGGCGCGTAAAGATCACTGCGCCAACGGAGTTTCCGTATCGAATTGCATGAACTTACCTCCTTGAGCCTGAGTCAGACGCAAAATCAGAGCATGTCCCAACCCGGTGGAAGGCGTCAGCACGCCGGCTCGGTGCAACGCTTCGCTATGATCATCGAGGGCCAGGCAGAGACCAAGCTCTGCCAGCATTTTCGATGTTGCTCCGTAGCCCGGGTCGCCTTGCCCAGAAATTCGGGTACGGACGGTCTTCGCTCGTGCTTTAGCGGTCACTTCGATCTCGAAGCCTCCATCGCGGAGTAACCACGAAGGCGGGCCTTCTCCGGAGGTTGGTTTGAAGTTGATTGGTTCGCCCAGGAAATAGCCAAACCCTCGACTCGCCCACATGCCTGTCACGCGTAACCACATTCCTATAGCTGCGCACTCGCTATAGGATACCTTTTGATGTTCGTCGCGCAGCACGAGGCTGCGTCGTACGACTCGGGCGTTGATGGGAGCCATGAAAAATTTCGAAACAGCACCGTAGGTCGAATCAAAAGCCCACTTGAAGCGAGGGGCCATACCATCGGCGGTTCCCGGCGTGTCGGTTTCTACCCCTATAACTCCGGTTGTTAGGAGATAAGGATTTACTTCCATCGCATCCGTATACCTGCCGGACCTTTTCGCCCGCTCGGTGGCCTTGCCAGAGTTTAAGGTGCCTCCAGAAAACGAACCCGTGTAGCGAGTATAAACACCCCGCAACTGCATGCTTTGGTTTGGCTCACTGAGCAAAGCCTCTGCGGCGATGAAGGCACCGAGATCGGAGGGAATTGAATCGACTCCACCCCCAAGAATCACCTTAGCTCCGGAATCTCGTGCAAGATCATCAAAGGCATTGATCATTTCGGCTTGCCAGAACCCCTCACCGGAGAGGTCTGAGTAGTGAACGCCTGCTCGAGCACACGCACCCAAAAGGACGGCCCCATTATTGACAGAGTAAGGACCAGCGCAATTGAGAATCACTGTGGTACGCGAGACCATCGCGGTCACCGCGTCGGTGTCATCGAGATCAACGCAGAGAGTCTTGGGCCTATCCCCGAGTTTGGCAGACAGTTCGGCAACTTTGCTTTGGGTACGGCCTGCAATCGCCCAAGGCTTACCACGGAGTTCGGGGTGCCCGTCGAGGTAGGTAGCGACCAACTGGCCTGTAAACCCGGTAGCTCCATAGACGATTAGTATTAATGGTTCTGCAGACATAATGTTAGTTCCCTCTATTTTTGGTGACAACCAGATAATTTTCGTCGCATGAATCTGAAGTTAAAGCCATAACGTTTGGAAAAAGTGCTTTCAGCCCCGCCAACTCAATCGGGTGTGATTTCCTCAAGCCGCCTGCCAGCGGTTTCTGGTAAGAACAACCAAACCATCACTGGTGCAATAAGCGAGACGGCGCAAAGCACAGCGATAGAGGTCCAGTTAGAACCAAAGATTGGGTACAGCAGTGATACCGTGCTCAGCCCAAGTATGCCGGCGGCGGCAGCAACAATCGCTCGGAAACCTGTTGCAGTCGAACGATATCGGGTAGGGAATAGTTCTGTACCGTAACTCGTTGTGGTCACCGAACTGCCCATCATGAAGAAGATAAAGCCTATCCACAAAACCGGAACAAAAGCGCCAACCAAGGAGTAGAAAGCGACGGCTGCCAGCGAGAACATGCCGGTAAACACGGTGGTGATCGGCCGGCGTCCGAATCGATCACTCAGCCAACCTGCAAGCGGATTGCCAACGATGGCCAAGGCTCCGCCAGCTAAGCTAAGCATCGCGACGCTTGACGGCGCCCACCCCTGCATATCCTGTAAATACTTTGGCGCAAAAAAAGTGGCCGTGCTGCCGGCAAGCATCAGTCCGAACACAGCAGCAAAAAAGCCTATCGTACGTCTGGGCATGCGAGTGAAAAGATCGCCAATATTTTTCATTACCGGTTCGTGAACCTGCGCCACAGCCGTAAATTTTTTAGTTTCCGGCAAGACTCGACGCCAATAAGCGATGAACAATAACGGAACCACACCAACCGCATAAAGAGAGCGCCAACCGTACGGTATGTATTCCACTAACCCAAACATAAGCGACGCGAATCCTGCACCGCAGGCGGCCACAGCGCCCAGCGCACCAATACCCCAACCTCTGTTCTCCGGCGCAAACTCTTCAGCAATGACTACCGCAGCAATCATTAATTCAGCAGTGCCGAAGCATTTCGCGAGCATCTGAAAAACAACAAATGCCTCTGCGTTAGGAGCCAACGCCGTCGCTGCCGTAAAAAAAGTGTAACCAATGATTGTGATTAATAAAATCGATCGTCGACCGTATCGATCCGCCGCTATCGCGAGAAAAACCGCTAAAAACGCGCCGGCTTGGACAAAAGCGCCCAACAACCCAACATTCGATTCCGCAATGAGCAGCTCAGCTTGTATTTGTGCCAAATTTAAAGAGAACAAATATATATCGTAGGTTTCGAAAAACGACACAGCTGACAGTAAGCCAAGCAGCCTCCACTGATGCTTAGTTAATTCAGGTGGCCGCCCCAGAAAAGGGGTAAATCGATACCAAAAAGGAGTGTTACCCATTACTGCTTCCTCGTTTGTTGGAGATGGATAAACCTAGGATTGAAAAAAAATTGAAACGCATTCGCAGTTAAGTCGCTCCGTTACTAATTAAAAAGTGAGACGAAGCGTGTTCTAACTCACGAACAGACCTCGCCGCGCAGAGTTCGTATTGACTGCTCTCTGATCATTTACAAAGGGAAGTTCAAGTGCTTGGGCTTAAGGCGATCGTCGACCAGTTATGTTCAT
>MDSY01126491.1_pt1 | contig 30607 bp, 12 predicted proteins | sample 811131 | NCBI WGS metagenome assembly MDSY01 (sample SAMN05326643, study PRJNA326480) | marine metagenome | isolation source: seawater | place: Atlantic Ocean: South West | collected 2010 | reverse complement strand
TGAATGAAGAGATAGCCTTTAAACAGGGGTTCTTCAATAATCTTAACACGGTCGCTCCACTGGCGCTTTACTTTATGTAAGGGGCAATAGACATTGTATCCCGCAGCAGAGAGACGCTCCGCTACTTTTTTTTCGTTTTTAGGTTTGGTATAAAGGACATACCAAGAGGTGGTCTCGATGCTCATGGAGTTAATCGGCCATGATGTTTTTAGCCTCTACGCGGCCTATGAAAAATAGTACGAGCAAGAACCCTGTGATGACAGCGCCAAAAATACCAGCTTTTGCGGCAGAGCCTTTTTGCTTGTAAAGCGGATAGGTTGGCTCATCAAAGTATTTGAATGGCGGCTCAAGATTCATTAGATCGGCTTTAGACATCTCCAATCCTTTAATATACTCGCCATATGCAACTTTTAAGGCTTCCATGTCAATAGTGAGACGCATACGTTTCATCTTATCCACAGAGCTCACCAAAGAGTTATTTTGATCTTCGTACTCTCCTAATCGGCGCAGCGTAGCATCGATGGCCAGCTCAAGGCTGTCCACTTTTCCTTGAAAACCTTCTATTGCACTTTGGCCTTTCTTTTTCTTCCAATCCAAGAATGCGTCTTCAGTATTAGAAATCAAAGCTTTGGATAAATCGTACACGAACGCCTCGTCATACCCATTAATAGCGAAGTTAACCGTACCCGATTCTTCATCTAGAGTTGCCGAAATAAATCCTTCGTTTAACTCTAAGGTTATTTCAGAAAGGATGGAATCTGTGTAACGCTGGTTCTTACCAAAATTAGCATAGAACACTTCATTGAATTCTTGATCTTCATACAAAGCATACGCATAATAACGTTCCACCAAAACACCTTGACCTGATGCTATGGTCATCGCTTTAGAAATATTATCTCTAGAGGTCAAATACTCTTGAACGGTAATGCTCGATGTCGCGCCACTTCCGCCCATAGATAGTCCAAAGCTTGATGCCAAGCGCATGGCGCTGCTCATACCACCTCCATCTTCTTCAAAAAACAACTGGTAAGAAGCACTGTAGGTTGGTTTTGCGATAAACTTTGTATAAAGGGCAGCGCTTAACCCAATAACTAGAGAAAGGGAAATTACCCGCACTCTATAGGGCCAGAGAATAGAAAACCACTGCTTTATTTTAAGGACGATGTCCTTCAGGGTGATTTCGTCTGACTCTTGATAAGGGCTAGAATTCGTGGGCTCCTGCATGATAAGAATGAGTTTAGTGCTTACGTAAAGGTCGGTAAAGATTTGGTACAAAAAAAAGCCCCCTTAACTTAAGGAGGCTTTTTTTTGTATCGTTTTAATCTCTATTTAAACAACGACCAACGCGAAGAGAGACCTACAAAAAGTCCATTTCGCTGTGGGTCTGCGGTAAACAAATAACACAACTCAAGGTTTGCATCTACCTGTTCAACGGGTAATGAGTAGCGTACTGTGCTTTTCAGTGTTTGTTGAGGATTTATCCATTTTGTTGATCCAAAATCACCCATACCATCAACAGTTAAACCTGCGGCAATCTGAAGAGAAAAGCCTTCCATCAACTCCTGAAATACCGTGTGATCGTAGGCTATGTAGAGCCCGCCAAGTTCGTTTGGTCCGCCCGCAAAACCGGAAGGCACATAACCACCTTGGGTATTGATGTCTAAATGTACGGATACACCGTTGTCTTTAACAAAGCGAAGAGATTGAATAGAATTAGCATCACTAGTTGATACGGAATACCCTAACTCAATATCAAAAGATGGAATCATCTGAGCTTGTGCAGTTGATACCATTAAAATTGCCACAAGAGCGGTAAGAAATTTTGTTTTCATGTCTGTTTTCTTTTATTGGTTTACTCAAAAGTAGTAAAACTATTAGTCTTAATCTTTAATTTATCTTTACCATTCGTTAATGCAAACCGATATCTCATGAAATCATACATTTTAGTCTTCCTATTAATATTGCCAAGCATTCTTTTTTCACAGGTCAACGATACTTCTATTCAAGCCCAAGCATATGCGGAAGCTGAGCGCCAAGGGCTTGACCCAAAAGAGCTTGAGCAACGACTTATCGAAAAAGGCATCAATACAGCTGAGCTTAGTATGGATGATTTACCTACGATACAGCCCATTGTGGCTATGGAGATCGCTAAAATGAAATCGGAAAAAACGTTAACTGATCTCCCGAGTGTTGAATTAGCAGCCACAGACAATAACGCAGCGGTAAATATTGGGCCTGAAGTGAAATCGCCTATTACAAAGAATATTTCATCAGGTGACGATAAGTCTGCCGTATTTGGAAGGCACATATTCAACAACGGCTCTATCGAGGTGTTTGAAGTATCCAAAGATTATGTCCCTTCTAACGCCTATATACTGGGTCCGGGTGATGTGCTCACTGTTAGCATATTTGGTCGTTCTCAAGCCGATTTACAATTCACGATTAAACCTGATGGATTTATTGAGCCCATGGATCTCCCTAAAGTATATTTGAAAGGTGTTAACCTTGGTCAGGCTCGAGAGCTCGTAGAGAGTCGTTTTAAAAACTTTTATCAATTTGAAAAAGGCCAGTTCGCATTGACCTTAACCACGTCTCGAACGATTACTGTTCAAATTACTGGAGCAGTTAGTCAGCCTGGAACTTATACCCTCAGCGCCTACAACACGGCCTTCAATGCCTTAATGGCTTCAGGTGGACCTAATGAGATAGGTACCGTAAGGAACATCCAGGTTATTAACGGCCGAAAAAAAAGGGTCTTAGACGTCTATAAATACTTGTTTAACCCAAGCAATCAGAAGGACTATTACCTTCAAAATAACGATATTTTGTATGTCCCTTTTGTTGGAGATGTGGTGAGCGTGGAGGGTGCTGTAAAGCAGTCCGGGTTCTTTGAAATGAAGAAGGATGAAAACTTCGATGAACTCCTTAAATATGCTGGGGGATACCTGTTCGACGCTCTTGAAGATGAATTTCAGCTTGTTAGAAGAGACAACGAAGGATCCTTTGTAAAGGAATTTAAAGGTAGCGAGCTGGATATCGTTTCCTTTAAAGATGGTGATCGAATTATTGTCACCCGCCAAACCTCTGATCGAAAAGATTACATTTCAGTAGAAGGGGCGGTCAATTATCCAGGAATATATGGGGTTAGAGATTATGGCGACCTTAAAACTCTTTTGGATAAAGTGGATTTAAAAGAAAACACACGTATGGATGTAGCTTACATTATACGCAGCTCAAATAACGGTACTACTACGGTGATGGACTTTTCGCCAAATGAAATTCTTAGCGGTCAATCGAACTATGCTCTTCAGGCAGAAGATGTCGTTCAAATTCTTAACCTCAAAGACTTTGTGGATGGTTCAAGGATAAAGGTAAGTGGTGCTGTAAGAGACACCGGTCATTACGCTATTGATAGTAACTTAACGGTAGATGTACTGGTGAAATTGAGTAACGGATTGAGTGAAAATGCAAAGAAAGATTTTGCCTATGTTTTTAGAACTCTTCCCGATGGGCTAAAACAAGTTTTTTCCGTTGCACTAGATGACATTTCTTTTGAATTTCAACACAATGATGAGCTTAGGATTCTTAGTGAGAATAACTATCTAAGAGATGCTACCATAACAGTTTCTGGAGAAGTCTCCTTTCCGATGGAACTGCCCTTTGATAATGCAATCACCTTAAAAGAGCTGGTTACTCTCTGTGGGGGACTAACATTAGCGGGGGATTCTAACAAGCTAATGGTCTACCGTATGAGCTTTAATGGCGCATCCACAGGGCAACTATCTGAATATCCGGCTTCGCTTTCAACAGACGCTACATTTAGATTTAAACCTTTTGATGTTGTTGTTGTTCGCAGGAAAGAAAATTATAGAGCTCAGGAGTTTGCTACAATTTCTGGTGAGGTAGCCTTTCCAGGTAAGTATGCTATTTCTGAAGATCTAACACTTGGTGATCTCATCGCTAAAGCAGGAGGGTTAAACAACAATTCATTTTTAGACGCTGCCAAATTCGAGAGGGTTGGAAAGGGAGTGTTAGCCGTGAACATTAAAAAGGAATTACGTTCAAGGAAAACAAACATGTTTGTTTTAGCAGGAGATAAATTGTTTATTCCCAAAAAAGATCTTACCGTATCTATTCGTTATGCAAATACCCAGGCTGATCAAATCCAGGCATTATCAGAAGGAGATGATCTTGCCAGTAGCTTTAGTACTTCCTACGTCCCAGGGCACAATGCTCGGTGGTATATTAACAATATTGCCGGAGGTTTTGGAGAGAACGCAAAAAAAACAAAGGTCTTAGTTATCGGGGCTAACGGAACGGCAGTGGGGTATAAGTTTATTCGTCTATGGAATCAATTTCCAAAAGTCGGTCCTGGGTCTACCATCGTGATACCTACAAAAACTGTAGCCGAAAAAACTAAACGTGAAGATCGAGACTGGGAGTCATTTGCTCAAAATTTAATCGCGCAAGTGACCTCTGTATTAACGGTTTATACATTGGCAACCAAACTATAATCAATTATTGTTAATTTGCAGTATCTGTTTAACTAATCAAACCTACCATGTTTAAGCCGAATTTAAAATCCCTACTGCTCATTCTAGCGCTGGCAGTGCTTCCTTTTCAGTCCTTCGCTTCGCATCTTTTAGGTGGTGAAATCATTTGGCGTTGTCAAAACAACGGCAAATATATATTTACGATGACCCTGTACAGGGATTGCGGCGGAATTAACTTATCCTACTTACCTCAAACTTTACAGAACAATGCTGGTGTTACGATTACGTTAGATAGCCTTTCTAGTGAATATATTTTACCATATTGTTACAGCAATACAACCCCATCTTGTTCTGGAGCAACTTCTGGAACCGGATCTATGGAAAAGGTAGTTTATCAATCGCAGGAAATAACTCTTTATGGATCACCCCCAGCCTCCGGTTGGTATTTTTCATGGCAAAGTTGTTGTCGACCAAATAGCGTGAGTAATACACAAAGTGGTGGGTACCATCTCAGAGCTAATATGTATCCTTTCACGCCAACGGGAAGTAGTTCTCCGCTAAGTTCAGGAGATAGTACATCTAATACGGCAACTTGTTACGATTCCTCACCTGACTTCTTAGAGGGGCCCCAAGCTAGAACCTGTGCAAACGAAAACAATATTTTAATAAGTAATCTAGGGTTAGACAGAGATTTAGACTCCTTGTATTACCGTTTTGCAGAACCCATGGTTGATAGCGCAAATAGTGTCTCGTGGGACTCAGGATACTCTGCTCAGTCGCCATTGCCTAGCGATATTTCTTCTGTGCCTGCCAGAATTGATTCAACCACAGGTATAATTACCTTTAACAGTTCAATGATTGGATCATGGGCCTCTTGTGTTGAGATTGAGTCATGGAGAGGCAGTCAAATGGTTGCCAAAGTATATCGCGATATTCCTATTTTCACCTTGGGTTGTGTTCAAAGCACTGGGTTATGCTCTTCAGCGGCAGTAGCTTCAGCTCCGAGCTTTGAGTTGATTAATGACACAAATTCTAATCCTGTTACTATTTTACAGGCGCTTTCTGGAGATACTCTTTTATACAGGATATCTGTAAGCCCGGGGGATATTGTCTCGTTCACCTTAAAAGCTCGCGACCTCACCCCACATGCAGATTGTAGTTCGGAATCTCTCACTATGAATGCGTTTGGTGCAACACTAAGTGACAGCCTGGGTTATTCGAGTACTTCCTCTTGCCTGCTTTCTTCACCCTGCGCAACCTTAACGAGCAATGGCGTAAACGGCGCATTTACTGCAAATGACTCTCTTGATGTAGTCTTTAATTGGACAGTGACAACGGATCATCTAAGTCCTGTATTATCAGGCACCATTTTACCGGCTACCTATCCGTTTTACTTCAAGGTAACTGATGATGAATGTCCTGTAAATAGATCTTCAAATATAGTGGTGATTGTAGAGGTAAGTGACCCTGTTTCCTCTGCACCAAATACCGTGAGCAGTTGTGTTCGTATCGACTCGTCAGGAATACGAACTTTTGATTGGATTCCTGATTTAGACACCGCTAACTGGGGAGCATATGTCATTTATTCTATTGATACCTCCTTGTCATTAATTGCTTTAGATACCCTTTATAACTGGAGCAGCTCCAATTATATTGATTCAAATGTCATGACCCTAAGCAGCATTGGATACATTGTAGCTGCTACCAATTCCACATTTACTAGTTGGAATTATTCCCAGCCTATTACCTCCATTGTAAATGTATCTGTATTCTTCAATGGGTCTAGCTTTATCACGACCCCTGGATATTCAAATTACCAATGGGTTCTTTGTGATAGCCTTGGCGGATATACTACCATTCCTAACGCTAACTCAAACAGTTTTAGTCCCAACTCCTCGGGAGATTATGCGGTATTGATTATCGATGGTACGTGTAACATTATTTCAGATTGTTTAAGCTTTATATCGCCATTTGGTATAATCGAAGGCATCGAAAAGCCACTGATGTATCCTAATCCTAACTCTTCGGGTAAATTATCGTTTTCGAAGAGCAACATGCATGTAAGCATAACGGATGTCTTAGGAAGACAGTTAAAAACTTATGTGCTTGAGAGTAACAATTCAGAGATAGATATTTCTAATCTCTCTAAGGGCGCATATATTGTGACCGGTGAGCAAAGTGGAATGATATTTAGGTATACCTTAATTGTTCTCTAAATGCAGCGAGCGCTTTTTTGTCTACTAGTTGGGTTTTGTTTTTTCCAGGCGACTGAGCTGAAATCACAGTCTTTGACTATTCAGACCTTAGAGACGTTTTATGGCGTTAACCCAGACCATCATCTAATAGGACTCAATAAACGATTTTCCAGTGGTTTTGGATTGACGGGATTCGCTACAATTACCGCAAAGAATCCTTCAGGCTACTCAGATAAGTTTTTTATAGGGCCTTCATATACTGTTCAGGACTATGCTAGTACAAGATGGAGTGCTTCGATCAGTCCAGGTATTTACACGACCGGAATATTTTATAACTTTCCGAAATACCCTCTGAATTACGGTATCTCTTCGGCTGTTAATTATAAAATAACTGATGCCTATGCAATACGATTGGGATTGAACTTTAATAAGGAAAGTTCTTTTAACTCAGGTGTGATAGGATTTAAATATAATCTAGGAGAAACCTTTATAAAATCGAAAACGGACTCAGCCTCTAATCAAAAATTATATTTATCCGTTACCTATGGAGTTAATCCAAACGGTCATATATTTCTTTTAGAAACGTTTTTCTCAAATAATCTTGGATTACACGCGGTGACGTTAAGCGATGCATTACATCCGTCATCGGGAATGGTTGACAGATACTATATTGGACCAGCAATTAATATAAAAGATGATATGCTTGGCAAATTCGATTTGAGTTTTAGCCTAGGTATATACACCTCTGGTCTTCTATTTAACTTTCCGAATTATCCGATTTTACCAGCTTCCCATCTTAAGATAGATTACAATTGGAAGCCCAAATTAGCAGTTGCCTGCGGCTTCTTATCACTTCCTCTGGACAGTGAATCTTATGCCTATTTAGGGTTGTGCTATTCAATTTAGTCAGACTAACTTCCATAACGGCATGGCCAGGCCTCCTTATAAATAAGTCTTGCCGCTTGTAAATCCTTTATTTCACCCTTCAGATATATTCTAACCCATTTTTTCGTAAAATAATATTCTAAAGGATGATCTATGTCCTGCTCTGTAATCGAGAATTTATCTTCGGTAAAGGTTTGCCTATTAAAACAAGCCACGATATAAATTATACTAGGGTTTTCAGTAACAGCAGTTACGTCTTTTTCGTGATTTGTGATTTCTGCTTGGAGCACAGTATTCGATCCTGTTATCGTTTTTTCAATGATTCTTGCCGGGGTAACAATACTTATCGACTCAGTTTTAATTGTTTTGTTCAATTCGCTTCCAAGTGTATCCACATGAGTCGACTTTTTAGCATCATGATTTACTTCAACAGCAAAAGCAGAGTCCGCCGTGAGTTCTGTTAAGACCAATTTAGAGATGTCCGTTTCCGTTTTTTCAACCACGGTACTGTCTTTAAATAAGGAGGATTTCAACTTAGCCAACTCATCACCTTTCTCCGATTGTTTATGATTTACAATTAGATTCATTTTATTCTGCAGAGATACCTTTTTTATTAACGAACCTTGAACTATGTATGTTTTAGAATAGAAGTTAATAGAATCAAACTGCTCAATATTAAATAGATCATAATCCGGGTATTTGAATCTTGCTTCTGAGTAGAGTGACATACGAAGTTGACCATAAATATTAGACTCGTATTTATCATATTCTCCAAAAGTGAATAATCCTAGATAATATTTGGATGTCTTCCGTATGGTGATTTGATTGTTTGAGAAAACCGATAATTGAGGATTCGAATCGGTACGATTTACTAGGATTTCAGATTCTGTCACACAGGAGTTCGACAGAAATCCTAATGCAAGGATTACCATCGAAAGATTAGCACGTTTTTTATATATTTGAGTCAAACCAATTTATACTTAAGCAGATGCTAAACTATAATAATCCTTTAACATTATTATTATTAGGATTACTCTTTGGGTCATGTAACACAGAGTTTATATCATTAGATGATTTTAACCCTTCTTTAGATAAACCGATTACTATTCTAAATGGGCGTTTTGCTGTTTTAGACTTATTGTATTTGGATAGTGTTCCTAGTGCTAATGCCCAGACTATTAATTTAGAAAATAGCATCACTAACAATACACTAAATCTATCTGCAGCCGTTCCGGAAGATTCATTGTATTCAAGTATCAACTCGCTTTTACCTGCCTATGAAACATTTGGCATTGCCCCCCATGGCCTACTGAATCATTCCGTAGATCAACTTGCGTTTATACAGAAGTATTCTCCATCTGACTTTGCATTGTTTAATACTAATAATGGCTCAAACATTATATGGAATGGATGTAATTCATATGCTAACTACTTCTGCCCACCCGTAATTGCACCAGAGATATTTGGAACTTCGCGTTTAGATACAGGAAGGTATTCCGTGACAATCGTCAATGGGTTCGATTTCAATTTAACCATAGGTATATCATTAAAATCGAACCCTTCAATTTTATTTAGTAATATTATTTCGATTAATAAAGGAGATTCTAGTGTTTTCAGCTTTAGTGTTTCTGACGCGGATGTTAATGGCTTTTACAATTGGACAATATTTCAAGCAAGCTCAAATGGTATTTTTAGCGGTAGTCAACCAATCAATAACTCTAACAACCTTCAACTCAAAGTCAAACGGGATCATGCAGATCTTTCATCCGGTAAATTCAGGCCGTCGGACACTTTGTTTTACAATCAAGAAGTAGCTATGAATATGCCTGTTAAAGAAGCAAAAAAATTGAATTTTATTCAAGGCCGAGGACTCGCAATTCAAAACTTCATTAATGCAACAGGATTATTAGCTACCAATTTAAAACTTGAGCGTATCGTAACTGACTTTAATAACGATACACTTTATTCGGATAAAATCAATGTAATAGCTACACCGGCCATAATTGACTGGGAAATTCCACTCAATAACAAAGGTATTTATCTTCAAAACGGATCAATATCTATCCGATATAAACTTTACTGTGCATCGAATGGTATCATAGATATTTCCTCCAATAAAGCTGTTAGTATTAATCACGGGTTTACTCAGCAAACTGACATAACGGCAATCGGCTTTAATTTTGACAGTACTTATTCTTTCACAAGTACTACTTATCCTTATAATTCATGGCCAGATGAATTTCAGGTTGACTTTATTCCATCAAATTCGGCCTTAGAAAGCAGATTTAAGGTCAATGGATGGGGTCAGGTTCAGATTCTTTCTGAACTAAATAATTATTCGGGGACTACCTTAAAGGATTCTATCACATTGAATCTAGGTAATGGGCCTAGCGATTCATCATTAGCTTCAACGTCAGTATGGCCTATTGTTAACTCGGGAAATAACACATTCAATTCAGTTAAAATTGATAGTGTCTCAATGGAATCTCGCCTTAGATTCAAGGCTCCTTGGGGTTTTCGTGTAAAGCCGCCTATCAATCACAAAGTAAAGAGTGTCATAGAACTGCGATCATCAAATGGGATAATGAAGCTAAAGATTGAAAAAGAATTAGACTTAGGCAATGGGAATAGCCTAGATTCTTTATTAGCTTTATGTGATAGTGTTAGTTTGACCGCCGCGATTGAGTCAAGGTCTTTTAATCCGACGTACAATTCTTTTAGCTTATCACGACATGATGATACCCTGATATCTCTCAATAATATCTATCTCGACTCTACAATATCAAAAGCATCGAAGGAGGTCCAGGTATTGGATCATTCAAAGCTCACAAATATTCTTAAATTTAACTACTTGGTTGACTTCGCATCGCCTGACCTTCATTTAAAAACAACTGACAGTTTGTATCTAGACCTGAGCTTAGCACTTAAAGGGCTTCTATAATGATGAAATATATATATACTCTTTTCTCACTCCTGTTATTTGTTTTAAACTCTAATGGACAAAATCAGATATTGATGTCCTCACGATTTGATCAAATTGGTGACACTAGCGCCCTACAACTTGAGTTTGGCACATTAAGTTCTCGAAGATTTTCTAACGCAAACATAGGCCAATGGCAAAGTGGAGCATTATCAGAAACCAATAAATCAATAACATCTTTTCAAGAGCGTTCACATGATGTCTTAAATCTCCGGTTTCACTATAAACGTCTTCAAATAGGTTTTGGAACAACACTTTACAATTTTAACTCCCGTGAACTGTCCTCTGATATTTTTAATGTATTGTACTCAACAACAAAAGAGGGTCAAGGGGAATATTCATACTCCAATTTCAGTGCTCTAAAGCACAGCATTTCATTAGGTCGAAAGCTTGGCGAAGTGGCTAATGTTTCCCTAATTATAAACGCTCATCAACTCAACTCTGTATCGGAATTAGGATATTCAGGATACCTAAGGAATATGCCAGATGAGTTGAGTGCGAACTTTACGGGATACTATTTCTCGTCAAATAATGACTTTCTCGATTCAACTAGAAGCATAGCCGTTTTACCAAATTTGTCTAATTCTGCAGATTCTGGTCACTTTTCTGTATATAAAAATTCTCCTATAGTAAACACTTTTGGCTTCTACACTGAGGTTAACCTCTCCAAAGTCCTTAAACTTAATTTTTTTGCTAATCATTTAGGGCGAAAAGGAACTGTTCATGTAGACAAACAAGATAATTCTTACGAAATCGTAATACAGCCTACCGAAATCGAAACGAGTGATTTAATCTCGAGTGGCCCACTAACTCTGCCTGCTGATAACTACAGATACACTGCCCGAAGAGGTGAGTCTCGCGATAGTACGTACCTTCGTTTTATGCAACCGCCTGTAATTGGCATGTCGCTAGAGGCTAAAACTTCTGCGTCAACAAAACTGTTAGTCACTTCATCTTTTACTCGTTACGAGCATTTTGATAATCAGCGACATAGTGCTATTTTTAAAGTTAACCTAGCCGACAACTACTTCCTCACCGGATATCAACTTGAAAATATAGATGATTTATGGTTGGGTAATTTAATTTTTGGCGCTGAGTTTAAAATAGCTAAGCGCCTAGCTATTTCTTGCTTTTCAAGCACGGCTGCAAATTTTATTTATTTAAGACAAAAAGTAGTTCCAAGTAACTTACATAGATTACAATTTAATATTAGCGCTGAAATTAGCCTCCCATGAAAAAATACTTTTTGATAGTCATGATTCTCTTTGCCAATACTAGCAATGCGCAGGAAAAGATAGAAGACATATCCGTAGGTAACGGTGTAATCAGAACCCTTGAAACTAGACGGGTGATTGCTCGGTTTACAAAAAACAATTCGGGAGATACCGTTACAATAAACATGACGGAGTACTTCCCTGTTAAAAAAGCACTCCCAGAGATTGCAAGAAAAATGTCAGTTGAAAAAGGTAAAACTACTTATATCAGGGTCAAAGAACCCTCTAACACTATTACCTATCAAGAGTTGAGCATATTTGTTCCTAACTCTAAACAGGATCCAGACAGTACGATTAATAATTCTATCTCTTTTAATTATGCGATTGGTCGTCATACCGATCAATTCGGTGTGAAGATTAATTATATCAATCATTACGCTTTAGATTTTCAAATAGGTACATCCATTTATCGCGGCGACCTAAACCAGCATTTTCTATATTTCGGCTTGTGTAATGAATTCAATTCAATTTATGGGAGTGATTGGGCTGGATCATTTTCAGCAGGAGCAATAGGGGTTTCCTATTTTGACACAGACGAATTAACTTTTGGAGCAGTGGGTATAATTACATTAAGTAAGAAATTTGCGAAAAACTCGTTTTTCGGGCCAAAGCTAATTTTCGGCAAGCATAATGAACTAGGTTTCTCTATTTCAACAAGATTTTAGTTATGAGGTTTTATCTAATTCTAGCAACTGTACTTATTAACACCTTAGCAATAGGACAGAATATTTTAATCGAAAAAGTATTGTATGCTTCTTCGAATCCTATTGACCTTCTCTCAATTGATAGAGATAAAAGCCTTGTTATTTTCAAATCAATCGATGCCAAAGGGCTTTTATTTGCAGATATTAGATCAAACAAAATTTATCTCGACTCTAACTCAGCTGATATAAACTATTCAAGTTATACCAGACTTGATCCTGTATATTCAATAGTTCAAGATGTTAAAGGAAAAGCGTATATACTTAATACCATAAATGGTACTTTACAGGAGATCACTAGTAATATCGGACAGGTCACGTTGCCTAAAATTCAATATAATGAGTTCAATGACTTATACTACGGCGTTGCTAAAAACTCTTTAATTGAATATTATGTTAGTGATCGGGAAATAACAGCTACAGATACTTTAATTAAATTCGGTGATGTTCCTGTTGTATCCGTTCATCCATATAAGAAAGAGTTCTATTACACAGTTAAGAACGCCTCAAATAACATTTTCGTAGCCAAAAGCATCAACAACCTTATTCAAAATCTACGATACCCTATTAATTATGGTGAATCCAACAATGGTTTTCTAATACTCAATTCCGACTCTATTATAGTGTCTCGAAAAATTAGATTAGGCGAAAATGAACTTGCACTGATTTATTCATCGAATATTGTTAGCCAATTAGATTCCGTAGAGCTAGTTAAAATAAGCGATGTTGAAACTAATCAAATAGACTCCATCGTCAGCAAGAAGTCGTTCCGAGATGATCAATACAGCGCTGAACGCGAACGAGATATTGGTAAAGGAAGGTGGGCGACTGTTATTGATAAAACATCAGACGCGCTAAAAGCAATGGTAACCCTTAATAACGCTCTGACCGCAAATCCGAATTCTTTTTCTTATAAAAAAGATAGTGTTTATTTTATTCTAGGGCCGAAGCGGGAGCAAAAACAAGCGGCAGAACGAGACAGTGTCGCTTTTAGTCAAAAAGGTATTACCACTACGACCTATGATTTTGTATACGATACGATTACTAAGCCTGCTGATGTTATCATTCGTTTAAAATGTATTGATGCCAAATCTGGTGTAATGCCCGGTTACAATGCTGACTTTTACGAATATACAAGCAACAGTGTCGTCAAATCAGCCACGGTTTATCCGGAAGAAGTGTGCTATTTCAGTTATCTACCCGAATACACTTTAGGCTTAACTATAAATTCAATTGGTTATTTACCACAATCCATTAAAGTTGACCCAAGGGAAAATCGTTCAACAACAAATAGTATTGAAAAAATAATTTTCCTAAATAAACTACGCTCACTAACGCAAAACATTGCAGACAATTCGAACGAATTAAATGATCCATTACCCGTTAATCGAGATGAAATTGTTTCAACCAACATCCAAAAGACCAATTCTTTTAACTCGATTTCTTTAAATAATATTTATTTTGGTTTTGATAGCGCTATCCTATCGTCAGTGGCTAAACGAGAACTGTCATTAATTTTTAATAGTATTAACAATACAAAGTCAATATTAATTTCAGGACACACGGACAGCAAAGGTTCAGATTCGTATAATTTAGTGTTAAGCGAATCACGAGCCAGGGCGGTTGGAACGTTTATAACCTCCCTAGGTTACAAAGGCAACCTGAGAGTGATTGGCAAGGGAGAAACAGATCCTATATCTAATAACGACACAGCACTAGGTAGATCCAAAAACAGACGATGCGTTATTAGTATTGAAAATTGATACTAAAAGGCTAACAATCTGTAAATAACAGCTGATTGAGAGTCACCAGTAGTTCTTGTAATAAATGCATCCTTACCTCCAATCTGAACATAGTTCAAGTCGTCTAGACGGCTGTTTATAGGCGACGGCAATCGAATTGGTCTACTTAAGTTTTCGTACCAGCAGAATACGTCGAAACCGTTTTTCCCCGTTAAAGTTGAGTAATATAGCCTGCCATCGTTATCTACAAATGGATAGACATCGTTATTGATGGTGTTAATATCTGTCATAGGCTCTATTTCACCCCATAAATTGGACGCCAACAGTTTTACTCTATAAATATCGAGACCACCCATGCCTCCATCAACATCGCTTGCGAAATAAAGGTAATCCTCATTAGAATCGAAAAAAGGTTGTGTATAAGTATAGCCAAGTTGAACAAATGGAGGCGTAGCACATTGGCTAAATCCGTAACTAAGGTCTACGTGCGTTAAAATTATTCTACTCTCTGCTAAATATTCATTACTGCGGTAGTCATTCACTGCGACTATCATAAACGTATTACTGTCGTTTACAGTTAATCCAGCAATATTATAATTGTTATTGTTAATATCGCAAAGATTTCTAGTGTCCAGGCGTTTAGTAGTTTGAGATGACATATCGAATACGAAAGCTCTATATCTGTTGTTTACAGAGGGCAAAGTAAGTATCTGCCTATCTGAAATAAATACAACTTTACCCTCACCAGTGTAACAAACTCCAATACTGTTGTCGGATTCGCTAGTAATTGGAGATATGTTAAACGATTGCGAGAAAAAAGTAGGTAACAATTTATTTAAAGGTGTTGAATCAACATCAATTGACTTCTGCGCAATCATAAATAGTGGTGTGCAAAATATTGAAAGTATAAAACATCGGCTTCGTGAAGATATTCTTAACATACTCATAGAAAAAATACTGGAGATTCAACAATTCTATTACCATATGATTTAGCCCTTACGAAGTGAAATCGGATACAAGCGGTATGGCTTTGCTGAGAGACGTATCTGATTTGAGTCAACGGATAGGCATATTGATATAGGAAATTAAATCCGCTTTGGCTATTAACCTGATATATTAAACCGATCTTATTAGGCGAAACCAATATTCCCGAACTTAAAGAACCATTGATTCTCGTTAGTAAATGAATATTTAAATCAATTGGAGCATTCTCTGAAATATTTACAAGACCTGAGTACAACAAATCAAAATTCTCATTTACTGAATATTCTCCTCCCCCGAAAAGATGAATTACCCTAGCACCGTAGTTGTCATTTATAAAAAAGGATGTCCTAACAACATTGCGAATACTAACTCCTGCGTATTTTTTTTTACCATAATACGCACCACCCAAATCAATATTTTGATACCATTTTTGAATAATTCCATTTACGATTACGAAGTCATCTGGATCAATATATTGTTCATTTACTAAATCAATACCTAATTGATTCAATGAATATCGAATCCCAACCGAAAAATATTCGGATTCACTTATTCTTAGATGGTATGCCGTTGTCATCGAGAATGAAGTATTTTGTATGGGCCCAACTGAATTTTCCATTACAGCAACGTTAAACCCAAATCTTCCTTTTGTCATGCTGTCGTAAGAAACATTAGTAGTAACAGGGGCCCCTTTTAAGCCTATCAATTGCTGATCATGACTGAAACTTAACGAACCACTTTGTCTACCGGCATAAGATGGACTGACAGAAACTGGATTGAACAAGTAGTTTTCCAATCCAGGGTGAGTTTGACCGGCAGCATTTAGAGCCGATAAAGTAGTTATTATAATAAACAATGTCTTTTTCATTATCTAGCAATATAAATATACCCAGACTGTCTCCACTTATTCGGTCTAATTTCTAAAACATAGAAGTATGTTCCTGAAGGAAGCTCCCCATCGTTACTAAACCATACTACTTGATTTTGAGCTGTTCCACCAAATCCTGAGCCTTGATTATCAGACTCAAACACCCTGTTACCGTATATATTATATACTGTGAACTTATAGTTAGTGAAATATTGTAGACCAGGTATTTCAAGAGCATCATTTTTTCCGTCAAAATTCGGCGTGATGACCGATGGAATGAAGAAGTCACAAATATCTGGATCGAGATAATTAGGAAGTCCATCTCCATCACAATCATCTGCGACTATGCCATCTCGGTCAAAATCGTACTCTAGGCTATCAGGTAGTCCATCATTATCACTATCTAAATCATATCCGTTCGGTATACCGTCCCAATCTGAATCATTAAAGGTTTCAACTGTATCTGGTATACCATCACAGTCTCTATCGAATGAATTAACTATTGTACTATCCCATGCATAACAACCATTAAAGTCATCAACTTCAAAATAATAAAGCCCACCTGTTACGGAACTATCGTAAAGCTCTGTGGTTCCGTTCGACCAAAGTATATCATATGGTGGGGTCCCTCCTGTTGCGAGTCCAGAAATAATACCTGTTGTATCGAGATAGCAAATTACATTGCTATCAGTTCTGGCAACCGCAATAAGCTTGTCAGGTTCTGGTATAAACACTGTTCTGTTAACCAAATATTCAGGCGTACAGAAGTTAGTGTCCGTTACCGTAATATAAACTGTATCTGAATAAATACCTCTGATTATAAGTGAGTCGCTGTAAATAGTTGAATTAGTATCAATATTAAATAGTGGTGTCGACCCTCCTTGTACAGCAACTTCAATTATGCCTGTTGAATCACCAAAACATAAGGGTTCAGTAATAATCAAATCGGATACTCTAAACACAGGAAGGGAGTCAAATATTATAGTTCGATTCGTCTTGTACGATACAAAGCAATTGTTTGTATCATTCACTGAGATGTGTAGCGTATCTCCCTGGTTCAAGTTGTTCCAATACGTTTGAGTACTGAATCCTTGAAGTAAAGTATCTAGAGAGTACCCTAAGCTAGTTCCACCACTAGCGAAGATTTCGATTATAGCATTCGCACTATCATAACAAGTAATATTCCGAGAATAAATACTGTCTACTATAACGCTATCAGGCTGTGTTAAAGCTATTGTATCTGAAATTTTACAGCCTTTATAATCCTGCGCTGTCAAGAAATAGTCCCCAGCCCAAAGTGAGTCAATTTCAGGGTTATGGAGATTAAGGTGATATCCATTCTGTCCGTATTGGGCAGTAGTTGAATCGAAGGTCCAGGTATAGTCCCAGCCAAAATTAATCTCTGTTGAATCCCAGTTTCCACCCTGTATATTTGCTATCAACTTGCCTTTGAAATCATTAGCACAGAACAGGTTTTCAGTTGTAAAACTAACATATATCGGGTTAGGCTCTAATAAAGTTATAGAATCAAACCTGGAGTTATTAATCCATTCACATCCTTTGTTATCCCTAACTGTAGGCCAGTATTCATCAGGAGCTAAACCTGTGAAAAGTGGATGATTCTGGAAAATTAGTGAGTCAATACTGTACTCAATCCTATTACCCCCACTTGCCCAAAGGTTAATAATCGCATCAGTACTATCGTAACATTGAACATTTGAAACAACATGTACGCTATCTAGCATCAGCTGATCTGGCTCCTGAACAATGAAATAACTTATGGATGTATCCCTATGCACTTCACAACCAGCAGTGTCCCTTGTGTAGATGAAATATTGTCCTGCTGGCAAGGTGGCTGAAGTACTGTCTGCAAACTCGCTACTTTCCCATCCATTTTGATTAACATAGAACCAATTGGTAATGAACGGTCCTTCAACATCTACGGTAACGACGGCATCGGAATCATTATAACATGTAGTAGAGTCGACAGATATAACCGATTCAATATAGTTTTGATACACAATCGCCTCAATAGTTATCAATTCAGAGAAACAACCACTAATTAGATCTTCATTTCTAACCTTAAAGTAGTAGTGCCCTGTATCTGAAGTAGATATAGTCGGTGTCGATACAAGTCCGTTGTTATTCATATCAAACCACTCTAGCTTATAGCCATTATTGTCAACTCCATAACCCTTATCCACCACAAGTGTATCGGGAGTGCCTAAACAGAAAAATTGTGTTCTTTGAAGCGGCGGTCTTGGTCTGCCAAGAACGCGTACAATAGAGGTATCAACTTCACTAACACATCCTGTTATTGAATCATACTGACTTGCGTAATATTTAAATATACCAACGCTATCTGTAGGAGGCACTGGTATGAAAGTTACAGTATCTATTTGTGTGAGCGTATTATAGAACAACAAAGTGTTACCCGCATATAAACTATCTGCAGTAATGGTCGTAGCATCTTCATTCTGACAATACTCATAGCTGCGTAAGAAGGGAGATAGGGGTAATTCTTGAACCGTCACGTTCTGTAAGAAGTCGACATAACAATCTAAGTCTGTTATAGCGCGTGCTTGATATAAAGTACTCCGAGTAGGATTCACGCTTATTGTTGCTGTAGTGTCTACTAAAATAGTGTCGGTAGGGGTTATTCTGTACCACACAACTTCTTTATAACCTTGATAAGGCGTTAAGCTAAGCGTAATGTATTCTCCTAAACAAACTGTAAAATTATCTACTCCACTAACAATTTCCCCATCAGGCAGATATCTTAATGTGATCGGCGCTTCTATCTTTTCAGAAACACATCCAGTTAAAGTATCCATTTGAGCAACAAAGAACCTATCCGTTGAGTCTAAACTAGCTCCGCTAATAATTGGCGTGCCTGAGATTCCTGTAATAGTGTCCTTCTCAAACCATATGAATTGTGTATTCGTATTTTGAGTTAAAGCTGTAAGAGTGATCCTTGTTGTGTCATTTTCACAAACCGTGACTGGTAGAACTACCGGTCTATTCGGTCTCCCTGTGATACGCACTACGGATGTATCTAACTCACTAACACATCCTGTTATAGAATCATACTGACTTGCGTAATATTTAAACAATCCTATAGTATCAGTTTCAGGTGTAGGTAATAATGTTAAAGTATCAATTTGTGTAAGTGTATTATAGAACAACAGTGCGTTTCCAGCGTACAGACTATCGGCAATAATGGTAGTAGCATCTTGACCCTGACAGTATTCATAGCTACGTAAGAAGGGTGATAATGGAATCGGCTGGACATTAACATTTTGGAAATAATCAACGAAACAGCCTAAATCTGTAACCGCACGCGCAAGATAAAGAGTGCTTTTCGTTGGGTTTACACTTATTGTTGCCGATGTATCGACAGCTATTGTATCAAATGGTGTAATCGTATACCAGACTACTTGACTATACCCTTGGTAAGGCAGTAGACTAAGAGTAATGTACTCGCCTAAACAAACTGTGAAATTGTCTACTCCACCAACAATTTCACCTTCAGGCAAATATTCCAATGAAATTGGGGCTTCTATTTTTGCAGAAACACATCCAGTTAAAGTATCCATTTGAGCAACAAAGAATCTATCATTTGAGTCTAAACTAGCACCGCTAATAATTGGCGTGCCAGAGACTCCTGTTATAGTATCCTTCTCAAACCACAAGAATCTATAATTCGCAATAGTTGAATCCGCCTTTAACTCTATTTGCAACGTATCATTTTCACAAACAGAAATAGGATGAACCGTTGGAGGTAGAGGTAATCCCTGCATTCTAAATACTACTTCCTTAAGTTCACTAGAACAACCAAAAATGGTATCACGTTGTGCAACATAGAAAATTTGATCTCCAGCATATAACGAGTCTAAAACTGGCGCGTTAGCCCTTATGCTAGTTACATTGTTATAGTTATACCATTCAACTTCATAACCCGCAGTAGGCGTTGCACCTAAAACACCAGCCCAATTACCAAAACAGACAATAGGCGTGTCTACTATTGGTGGCTCTGGCTTCGGAAGTACTGTAATATGAGTGGCCACAGTAAATTTAGTAACTGTATGATCTGTTACGACTCTTCTGAATTTCTGGCTTTTGATAAATCCAACGGTTGGATCAAAAGCTAAAATTGGATCATTAACAAGAATACCCGATGTGTCTAAATACGGTTGCCAAATGGAGTCAACTTGATTATACATTTCCCATGAATAAAAGTATTCACCACTACCACCGCTTGCTGTATCAATAACAAATAAATCCTGAGGTTTTTCATCGTAACAAACCGTTTGTTCAGGATTTAATACTCCAGGTAAAAGATCTGAAACATCAACCTCAACCATAGATGATCTGTAACAACGCATTCTACCTAAGGTGTCTACATAATAAACTCTTCCTTCTATAGTATGTCGTCCAGAGTCTAAGTAAACATTTGTGAGTGTATCGTTATAAACCGCAGCATCGACACCATCAATCAACCATTTGTTGGCAATGGTATAATCAACTTGCTGATTCAGGAAGGCAGCATAACTCGTCAAATGTCCCGTAGGGATTTTATAATCATCATCTATTTCGACAATATTAATTGGTGGAACATTAACTATGCTCACAGTAACTGTATCTGAAATCGCTAATGCATCGCTATCAATTGCCCTCCGCATAATCCGAAGAGTATCTTCATAATAAACCGGGGGCAATAGCCCTAATGGGAATGTTAAGGTAGCGTTATCTATCTGAAGGATTGTATCACCAACTGGGCTACCTATCCACCATTCAAACGTATAATTACCGGATCCACCACTTGGGAAAGTTATATTTCTCACCTCCGTTGGCCTCTGTCCAGCACAAAGTTCAACGTCGAAACCAATTGTGCCCGGGTTAAAGGCATTTACATGAATTTGAACACTGTCAATCACTTTACACCCAGTGGAATCTCTTGTACCACGGACTTTATACCATTTGGTACCTACGGAATCTGGTTGTAACGTCAATGTTGCAGGTGACGTTGAGTCGGAACCTATTGCGCCATCGTCCCATGATCCTGGTCCATAGAACACATATGTATTAGCCCCTGTTGCAGTTAATGTAGTTAAACCGCCGTCTGGTATTACAACTGGTGAAGCAGTTATATAAACACCGGTATCCTTAAAGATGTCTATTGCAATGATAGATCTATCACTTTCACAAGCATAATTATTCGTAGCGGTTACATACACATAAACATCTTCCTCAGGTTCTCCAAGAGAATAAACACCCGTGGCCTGTCCAAAGAACATATCGTCGTAATAGGTGTAAATATAGTTTGGTAGTCGCTCTACAAGATCCTCTACTGGAGCTAAATCACCACCAAAACAGTAAGCCGTGTCTCTTGTTACAGGAGCATCAGGCGTGTTTGATTTACGTATTAGGTATGGCGTAATCGGTCCTGAACAATTTTCTTTATCCACAAGGCCAACGTAGACATCTGCGCTATCCTGAGATAAAAATGGAATATAGTAAGGCGCTACCAACGTTGGGTTAGAACCAGAGGTATCAGTGTACCAAACGAGATCGTAAGTTGTGCTGTCATAATCAAAAAGCTCATTCAGCCCGAAAGGTGATTGAGAAGAACATATAACTGTATCAATACCACCGAACAGAGCACGAGGAGTTTCTTGGTTCAAATTGATACGAACCTTTACGCTGTCAAAATCAGATTCACAACCACTAATGGCATCAACTTTTGTTGCATAGTACCACTGTTCAGTTGGTGCTAATCCATTAAGAATAAAACCTGATGTAGTATCACCTTGGCCAAATGGTTGATTGTTGTACCATGAAAGTACAAGTGGCGAATAAATCTGGTTTGTTGCCAGTTGGTAATTTGGTTGATTACAAAGGACGATCGAATCATCCTTGAACACGGAGCTAGATGGCTTAACGTTTACACCAATTTGAAGTTGAGTTGGTTGGCTTTCACAAACCCAATTACTTCTTGTCAGCCAGTATTCATAGACCATAGGACCTGCGCCTGGAAGAACTGTTGAAATGGCAGGTGCTGAAATTAATGCTGAATCTGGATTAATGTTAGGGTTTGTGTACCAATTCAGATTTGCCGTAATAGAATCGTTGATATACGGAGACAATCGATAAAGCATATCCCCTGCATCCTCGCCTTCGCAATAACTAAATGCGATTGGATCCGTGCTCGGCGTTGGCGGTGTCGCTTTAACTGTCAACATTGCTTGAGTATTACCAGAGTAACATCTCAGTCCATTCATGGTAACATTTGAACCAAAGTTGAATGTATAGATATATGTTGAATCATGATCTAGAGTAATAATCTCGTTATTCCATTCTGAGACAGCATTACCATCTACATCGTAGATTCTCAATACATAATTTGAACCTGTCCAATTCTGAACCATGTTTCCTAGGTTGAATGCCGCGCCACTACATACCACCGTATCGTTTACAATCGGCGACTCTGTCGGTGTTGCAATAACAAATAGATCCATTTCAGTTCTTTCTGAGAAACAACCTGTTTGATTATTCATATAGGCTACCCAAAGTCCTGTAGGATTACCTGAAACAGCCACTTGATCAAGCTTTACATTATCTCCAAAACCTAGTGGTATTTCTGTGTCCGCTGAGATATACCAATACGGAGTTAAGCCATAAGGAACATTTAAGAATGAGCTCAACGGTGTAATATAATCATCACTACACATGTACAGGTCTACATGTACAGGTATTGAAGGTTGAAGATGAACAGAGATTGGAACAAATGCACTTGCTTGTGATTGACAAGTCAAAGAAAAATTACCAGTTGCATCTGTTGAACCTTCTCTGTATCCTATTGCATAGTATGCCCCCGCAATCGATGGTGCATAATAATTCCATCCTGTATCTAATGGGTTGGCTGTGCCGTCTCTGTACCATACGTACATTATACCAGATTCAGGATTAATAACCTGTAGGAATAAAGAGTCTTGAGGGCAAATGGTACCGCCTTGAGGGGAAACAATTGGTCGTTGGATATCTAATTGAACTACCTCAAAGTCAAAGGTATCAGAGAAACATCCATTTGCCTCTGCAACAATCATATACTCACCTTGAGGATATTGTGCCATACGACCTTGGCTCTTAACTACTCCAGGGTTGTCTTGATCGTACCAGTAATAATTGTAAGTTGAACGGAAAGTAGTATCGTCTATTTTAAGCTGTTTTGTTGCCAAACCATTGGTTGTGCTTTCACATATATAGTATGGAGTTACTCCTTCCAAATTTGGATTAATCGGACTTTGATTTTCGACAATCAGGATATCGTTTGAGACTACCTCACAAGTTCTAGGGTTTAGTGCAGTGCTGTCAGCACCATATTTTAGTACCGCGTAATATGTTCCTCCTTGAGAGATATTTAATACACCCGTTGTGATCGCTACAAGTATATCCGAAGAATATAAATTCTGCGTATTTCTCCTATACCACGAGTATGATGCACCAGGCCTAACCGTTTGATCCGGTAAGTTTGTTACATATAATGTAGTCGAACTAGTTACTGGTGTTCCCGATGGTGGCGGGGTACAAATAGAGAAATTAGTAGCTGTAATTATTGGGTCCGGCTCAAGATCTAGACGTACATAAATAGGTGAGCTGAATTTTTCTCTACATCCAGACTGAGGTCTAAATGCTTTCACACGGTAATTCCCTGTTACGCTTATACCGAAGCCATAATTTTGTGTAACCGTCGAACCTGCAGCGTTTGGATAATCAAAAAGTTGGGTCGGAACGTCTTGCCAAACTCCATTTGACGCAATCATCTGCAGTTGATATCTTAATCCTATATCATACGGATCTAAATTAGTTACCAAGAAAAAGCCTGTATCACCTGGACAAATAAGCCACTCTGGGCCTTTTCCTGCCGGCCAGTTAGGTGGTAAAGGAGCTGGCCACCCCTGAGGAGCAACCAAAGGCCTAAATCCGGGAGTCTGAACGCTATCAACATCAACTCTTGCGTAAATAGATGTTTGGCTTTCACATCCTTTAGGGGAAATGTAATCAGTACTGTAGAATCCTGCAGCTGAAGTTTCTATATCGTTAATTGTCAGAGTAGCTGAGATCTGCGAAAATAGCGTATCTACAGGAGCGATTGCAGATTCTTGATAGTACCAACGGAAACCACTAGTTGCAGTAAGATTGTTTGAATCTGCGGTATTGTCCATTGCAACAATAACAAGATTTTCGCCCTCACAATATGTATACACTGGATCTAATACAGGCGCTGGCGGCTCAGGATTTACAATAATTTTAAAATCGTTATCCGGAGCTTTAGGGCATTGGTAGTCGCCGTTCACATTAGCTAAGATTTCCGCCGTGTAATATAGGCCAGCAGACGTTGTTGGTGTAGACGTAGGTACAATAAGGATTTCGGTATTATCAATAAAATTACCGTTTTCATCATACCAATTGATTATTTCATTCAACCCATAACCATTGGCAATCTTTTTCAGCGGTCTCGTTAGTTCTAACTTTGTGACTTCATCTTGACATACCTCTTGATTAAAGCCCTGAACAAGCTGAATATCGTAATCTTGAATCGTGACACGCTTTATTTCTATTGAGTAGTCACTCATTACCGGGTTACATAATGCTACATCTGCTTCAACCTTATATACTCCCTCACCTAGACCTATAAACTGAGGTGCACTACCTAATGTATGTGTGAATGTTGTGTTTGGTAGCTCAACGTAAACTCCAGCTGCATCTAACTGATATAATGTGTATGCCGCACCAAAATCTGCGTTGATGACCTCAAATGTCCCAACTGAATCTGAACAAATTTCATATACTCCGTTATCAGGGTCATTAACTGCTTCAAATTGAGGCTTAATCGGATCAACAAAATCGTATTCCATGATGAATGTACGATTACTCATACATCCATTGGCATCCGTAACCGAGGCGTAATAATATCCGCTGTTAGAGATGGTGAGCTGATTGCTTACGACCCCATTAATTTTGTCTAGTTCCGTTGGGACCAAATTATTCACCACTGAATACCAAGACCAATCATAAATGGCAGATGTAGGGGCATCCGCAATCAGAATATCATTTGATCCATTACATACTTCAATAATTGGTGGTGTAGGCGGTGTACCGCTATATTCTGGTCCCTCTGGACGATCATAAGCTGTTATTCTTAGAGTATCTGAATAAGTCTTACATGCCTTGCCGTTTGAGGCAGAAATTGAACTCATTAAATAGTAATCAGTCAATTTTGTTCCTGATCCACTAAAGCCTGGAGTAACCGACAGCTCGTTCACGTTAGGGACATCGATAGAGTATTCTACGTTGTTTGTTACTATTGTTGTATTCACCGGATTTGCAGAAATGTTTATTACACTCCATTCATACGAAGCTCCTATAGTTTCTCCTCCAACTAATTTTAATATGGTAGTACTATCAGTACATAAGGAGCTTGGTTCGAATGGAGCATATGTTATATCCGGCTTATTCAATACAACCTCGTCGATAACCATTGCGGCGAGTTCCTCACCGAGCTTTTCACAATTCCCTTGAATGACTTTGGCGATATATGATCCTTCTGGAATATTTGAAAATACATTCGTATTAGGTACCGCAGCATTATAGACAAAGTTTAATACATTCTGTTGAGATGGATATTTATAGTAATTCTGACTAATTACATCTTTTCTGTAGAGCTCATAAGAAGCCCCGTTGATCATTGGGGTGCTAACCCTTAGGTTTATCGTTGAATCTTCACAAACTTTAAACGTTCCGCCTGACCACGCTGTTAATGGTTCTAATATTGGAGGAGTGAGATCACGAACGAAGAAGTCAATAGTTGAAGCAGGGCCGGGACATCCAGAATTTATTGCAACTGCTGCATATGTGAAATTACCACCAATATTAGGTGCAAGAGTCAGGGTATCCCCACCTAAACCAACTGGAGAATCAATCGTTCCATCAGGATTGACAGAATACCACTGGTAATTAGGGCTAGAGATTGCTGCATCTGCAGAGAGTGCAACTAAGTCTATGTCTTCACCTAAACAAATAGTATCCTCCAAATGAGTAGACAGTATCGGAGGTGATGGCGTATTTCTAACATCTATATTGAATGTATCGGACGTCATTGCACATGAGCTCAAAGACCGATGTACAGCTGTAACAAAGAATCTAGCATCAAACGAGAGAACGTCCGTAGTATCTTCTCCGACATTTACAGTCTTTTGATTGTTATTTATCGATGTTCCCACGAGCGTAGCTGTGTTCCCGTCTAACCTGTACCACGTAAAGTCATAATCGGTAATAGTCGAAAGATCAGCGAAATCTGTCCAATTGTCAATTTTAAGATTAACAGTCTGGTTCTCACAAACAGTTAAAGGAAGCTGTGACCCCGCAACATCATAAGCGATTTGAGGCTTAATTACCTCTACCGGATTCATGAATAATGAATTACTAAAACTACTCTCACATCCATTAGTATCTATCAGGAATGCTTGATAAGTTCCTATCTGATTCATAGGATCAAAGGTGTCTCCCTCTTGCGGATAATCTAACGTGGATACCGCTGGACCAGGCGCAGTATTGTTAGTTCGATATAATTCGTAACGATAGCCGTTAATAGGCGATTCTACTTCAATATCGTAAATCACATTACCCGGTATACTCGAACATATATATTCTGTATTATCCGAGGTGTGTGAATATCTTATTGTAGGTGCAATTGGAATAGACTTCGCAATAAATATTTCTCCAAAATTCGAACTCATACAACCCGAAAGAGTGTAGCCTATTAGGTACAGCCTTTTTGAGGTTAAGTTTGATAAATTCAGGCTATAAACAGTTGAATCAAATACTTGCGCAATCGGGGTAACATTTGGATAATTGTTGTCGTAGTCATCTGCATCATACCATTCATAGCGAACGAATGGTACCAATTGATCTGGCTTCAAATCTACTACTGGGTCTGAGCTACAGACATTAAATGTTGAATTTATAACCCCGTCTGCAAGTATCACTGGAGTTACTGTAGGACTATAGTGCTGCTCAACTATTAAGGTGTCGATTGGAGATACACATCCACCCATACTTGCCTGCACGTAATATTCAATAAACCTGTTTGTGTGAGTTGAATCTTCATAGTGACCATTAATCACATTCGGAGACCAGGTTGGATAATTTCCAGAAGCCGTTGCTGTTATATTATTGACTGCTCCAATAGTTGATGAGTCTGGTGCAGAAGATGTTACAGTGAATACTGCATTTGGGAATACCGTATAGGCTTGTTCATTATCAATATTAATACTTAAGTCGTTGATATTACAAAGTGCACCAGAACCAGATACTTGAGAAAGCTGAGGTTTAGGCAGGTCTGTCAGTTGAACCACTATTTCAGTAGAATACTTGTATGAACATCCATTCAACTGAGCTAGAATTCTGTAGCGGCCAGATTGAGTCGGATTATAACTAGGATCCGCTGATGTCACTGAAGCGACACTATCCCATTGGCTTGCAATACTATTATAGCGTAGAATAGTATAACTGGCATTAGCAACGAATGGAGCGTTCATTACTATTTCTGCACTAACCGCACAATTTGTGTACGTATTATTACTGCTGTTGTAGAACGTCGGTGACTGGAAGAATGAAGGTTGAATCAAATCCTCAACATCCAGTTGAATATAATTATCACTAATCTTTGAGCATCCTAGTACGTTTTCATAGACAGCGAAATATTTACCCGCTTGATTAGTTTTAGGCACGTTAAATCCAGTGGCAAAGAGAACAGTATCGTTCGGGGTAACGGCGGTATTAATTTTATACCATGTGACTATACCCGTTGTATTAGAAATATTCGTTGATAGCTGAATACTATCTAAATCACATATACTTGAGATGTAATTAACTCCAGATTTAGTATCGTAAACGTCAGGCGCAACTTCGAAAGGCAATGGTTCTGGATTAACGGTGATCGTAACAGAAGCAGTGTTCTCACACGTGTTGGCATCAGTACCTGTAACTGTATACGTTGCGGTGGCTGCTGGAATAAACGCTGTCCCGTTATTCACCCCATTAGTCCAATTATATGTCCCGCTAAGTCCCGCTCCTTGTCCGGTTAGTGTTACCGCATCCCCTTCACAAATCGTCGTCGTCCCTGGTGTTACTGCTATCGCTGTGATGTTAGGTAAATCGTGAGTCACAACATCTATGCTCTCTTTAATCCCTTCACAACCTAATGTGCGACCCGGGAGAGGAGGGCTCACCTGGCTTACGTACCAGGTTTCTGTTCCGAAAACACTTGTTGATGGTGTAGGTGCTCCAGCGGTTAAGTGAGTTTGTCCATTAGTATCATACCATTTAAGAGAATACCCCACAAGGCTTGTAGCGGATAAGACTGCTGGAGATGGATCGTTCAAACAGTACTCAACACTACTAGTTATTGGCTTAACAGGAGTGTCATGAATTATCACAGTAATATCGGTCTTTGGACTCTCACACCCAAGTGCTGAAGAGACAAAACTAACTTGATAAATATATGTACCAGCTATATTTGTAGATGGTGTTGGAGGTGATGTTACACTAGAAGTACCGCCAGGCAGACCGCTAGGTAGAGGCATATACCACTTAAATTGGCCACCAAATGTGCTCGTATTCACTACTCCATTAGTACCCCCTAACGAACTTGCGGTTTCTCCTAGACAATATTCAATAGCATTAGTGTTTGTTAAAATAGGTGCGTCAGGTAATGGAGTTGCTGTAACTAATACAGTATCAATACTTTGACACCCAATCACATCCTCTCCTGTGACATAATATGGAGTTGCTGTTGATCCAGAAGGTATAAACGCTACATCATCTACCACTCCACCTGTCCATGTGTAGGTTCCTGAAGTTCCGGCGCCAGATCCCTTTAAAATGACATTATCACCAAAACAGACTGTGACATCATTACCGGCAAAAACATTAGGCAAAGCATGAGTTGTGATTTCTAAAGAGGCTTTCGCACTTTCACAACCAATAGAACTCAACTGACTAACGTAATATATTTCACTACCAACAGCATTGCTTGGAGTACCTGGTGTTCCGTTATATGCCGTTATACCATCCGTGTCATACCACTTCAGTGTGTACCCAATACCGGCTGTAGCTGTAAGAGCTGTAGCTGTAGAATTCACACAGTTGTCTATATCTATAGTTATCGGAGGACTTGGAATATCATTTACTTTAACCGTAATAGTTGTTACAGGTCCTACACAGTTTAACGAGTCATTAGAAATTAACGCAACTTGATAAATATATTCACCAGGTATATTTGTAGATGGTGTTGGAGGATTTATAACTGTACCGTCCTGAGCATACCATATAAAGCTATGACCTTGGGCTAGAGAAGATAAGTTTACTTCCGTACTAAGCAGTCCAGCTGTTTCATCTTTACAGTATTCTACTACATTGGTGGACACCACTGGAGCACTTGGTAAAGGGCGGACCGTTATTGTAACATCGTCTGACGCTTCACATCCATCTGAAGTAGTCCCTAAAACAGTAAACGTTTGAGTTGTATTAATGTTAAACGGTGTGTTATCATTAACTGTTAATGATGCAACTGTTGATGACCAGATGTATGGCCCGGCACCTGCACCTGCACCTGAGCCAGATAATGTCACTAGTTCGCCAGCACATACCCACCTATTTGGGCCAGCCTCTACAGGAGGATTGTTGTTAACGATAACGGTGATGGATGACTTTGGCCCCTCACAACCGTTAGGCGTCTTTTCGCTTACATAATATGTTTGTGTACCTATTGAAGTTGTAGTTGTTGTTACAGGTGTTGGGGCTCCGACCAAGACCGTAACGCCATCCGTGTCATACCACACCAGTGTATTACTAGCATCGATAGCTGTAGCAGTAAGCGGAAGAGCTGAGACATCCACACAATACTCAATAGTTGGACTAACTAATGGCGCTGATGGAATGGCTTTAATGTCAACAGTTATGTCTAGTTTAAATTCACTTATACATCCAGTTATCGTATTAGACTGAGCTACATAATAAATCTGGCTACTACCTACAGTCGTTGTTGATGGCGTAGGCGCTGTGCTTAAGACCGTTACACCATCTGTGTCATACCAGACTAATGAATATGTTGAAGAAGGTAATGAAGCTGTAGCGCTCAATGGGCTTGCAACATCACCCTCGCAATAAAGTATGTAAGTACTTGATGCACTAGGTGTTGGGGGCAGGACCTTTGTCACCACTGTAATTGAGGTCTTTGGACCCTCACATCCCGTTGTCGTATTAGACTGAGCTACATAATAAATCTCGTTACCTACAGTCGTTGTTAATGGTATTGGTGCTACACTTAAGACCGTTACACCATCCGTGTCATACCACACCAAAACATTGCCCGAGGAAGCCGTAGCAGTCAATGCAGGGACACTTAGCTCATCCTTACAAT